>WNFF01000592.1_pt1 | contig 32118 bp, 30 predicted proteins | sample 5400441 | NCBI WGS metagenome assembly WNFF01 (sample SAMN13153345, study PRJNA577476) | soil metagenome | isolation source: 120 cm saprolite under Douglas fir tree site 2 hole 3 replicate 1 | place: USA:California | collected 2015-04-18
CTCGTAGTAGTGGTTGAACGCACCCGCAGCGCCTGATGCTCCAAGCACCGCAAGTGCCAAGGCCGAGGCTTGCGCGACCGAGATGGCAGGGCCTTTAGCCGCCGCCATCCCGGCCAGCGCGCTCGCCGCGATCGCAACGCCGATCCTGAGCTTCAGGAGCGAGCAGGTCATGCGAATTGCGGCGAGCATGGATGTCTCCCGTTGTCAGCCGGACCGATGCTCAGCGGAACAGCCAGAGTCAAGGGTTTCTTGCGCCCTACTTCCATTCTGACCCCGACCTGCCCACATCCGCCGCCATTGGCCGCGGGTGCGTATTCTGTTGCGCGCCGACAGTGGCTCAGCGGTCGGCAATCTGATCCCCGGCTAAGCCGTCTGTATATAATCACGCAGCGCCGCGGATTCCTGCTCGATCTCCTGAAGGCGGTGCTTGACCACGTCGCCGATCGACACGACGCCGATCACCCGGTCCTGCTCGACCACCGGCAGGTGGCGGAACTTGCCCGTGGTCATCCGCTCCATCAGAACGCCGACGCTGTCCGACTGGCTGCAGGTGACGACCTTGCACGTCATCACTTGCGACAGCGGTTGCATCAGCACGTCCGCGCCGCACTCCGCCAGCACCCGCACGATGTCGCGCTCGGACAGGATGCCCATCACCCGGCGGTCCGGACCCAGCACGAGCAACGCGCCGATCTTGTGTTGGGCGAGCGTTTTGACGGCGGTGTCGAGAGTGGCCGCGGGCTCGATCGAGATCACATCGCCGCCCTTGGCGGAAAGAATGGCCTTGACGATCATGTGTCGCCCTCCCTTGACCGGCATTGCTCCGAACGCCCGGAGTGCCGATCAGCGTTGATAACGATTGATACGGTTGCCGAGTTCCGTCGCATCAGCCACGGCATGGGCCGGGTCGAGCCGCTTTGGGCGCCATACGCGCGGCCGGCTCTCGTCACCCGGCATCGGCCGCGGCTGAGCGCGGCACTCATGTGGTTCAATTATCGGCCGGAACCGCGGCCGCCGCAAGGCCGACAGGCCGCCCCGCAGGGCGGCCGGCGACCACGAGGCGATCATCGAATCGGTTCCGCGCCTCGCCGGGTTGCGCGCGGGCGGTGGACAAGTTCTGCCTGGCCGAGGGTTGCCGGTGTGTTTGCAGCCGGTTCGCCGCTATTGTGGCGTCGGCGTGCGGCCCGTGCTCGAGTTGCGGTTCGTGCGAGATCGTAGATCGGGCGACCCGTGTCGGCAGACCCGGGCGGCGCGACACAAATGGGCGGGGGACTGCGATGACCGACGCGACAAAGCCTGCGAGCGAGCGACCGTTTCTCGATCGTCATTTCGGCCTCACCGAGAGCGGAACGGACGTCCGCACCGAGTTGATTGCCGGCCTCACCACCTTCTTGACCATGGTCTATATCGTGTTCGTCAACCCGCAGATCCTCGGCAATGCCGGCATGGACAAGGGCGCGGTGTTCGTCGCGACCTGCATCGCGGCCGCGGTGTCGACGCTGGTGATGGCGCTCTACGCCAATTATCCGATCGCGCTGGCGCCGGGGATGGGGCTCAACGCCTTCTTCGCCTTCACCGTCGTGCTCGGCTACAAATATACCTGGCAGCAGGCGCTCGCCGGCGTGTTCTGCTCGGGCGTGCTGTTCTTCCTCATTTCGATCTTCAAGCTGCGCGAACTCATCATCAATTCGATTCCGAAAAATCTCAAGCTCGCGATCTCCGCCGGCGTCGGACTGTTCCTCGGTATCATCGCGCTCGAGGAGGCGAAGATCGTGGTGGCGGATCCCGCGACGCTGGTCACGCTCGGCGATCTCAAGCAGTGGCCGGCGATCCTCTGCCTCGTTGGTTTCGTGGTGATCGTGGCGCTCAATGACCGCAAGATCGTCGGCGGCACCTTGATCGGCATCCTCGCCGTGACCTTGATCGGCCTGCCGCTCGGGCTCGCCCGGTTCTCCGGCGTCGCCGACCTGCCGCCTTCGCTGGCGCCGACCTTCCTGCAGCTCGATTTCTCGCGCGCCGCCGAGCTGACCTTCATCATCGTCGTGTTCAGCTTCCTGTTCGTCGACCTGTTCGACAATGCCGGCACGCTGATCGGCGTCGCCCATCGCGCCGGCCTCCTCGACCGCGACGGCAACCTGCCGCGCATGAAGCAGGCGCTCGTCGCCGACAGCTTCGCCGCCATGTTCGGCTCCCTGATCGGCACGTCGACCACGACGAGCTACATCGAGAGCGCCGCCGGCGTATCGGCGGGCGGCCGCACCGGCCTGACCGCCGTCTTCGTCGCGTTCTTTTTTCTGCTGGCGCTGTTCTTCTCGCCGCTCGCCGGAATGGTTCCGGCCTATGCCTCGGCGGCGGCGCTGCTCTACGTCGCCTGCGTGATGACCCGCGGGCTCGCCGAGATCGACTGGGAGGACATCACGGAATATGCGCCGGCGGTGGTGGCCGCGGTCGCCATGCCGCTCACCTATTCGATCGCCACCGGCATCGGCCTCGGCTTCATCACCTATGCGATAGCCAAGCTCGTCGCCGGCAGGCTCCGCGAGACCAAGCCCGCAGTGCTGATCCTGGCGCTGATCTTCGCCGGCAAGTTCGCGTTGCCGGGGTGAACGGAATCGGGCCGGCGCAGCGCGCTATTGCAATCCGTGATATCCGAATCCGGGACCCAGCGACTGGCGCACGCGCGAGAGCGTGCTTCGGGCGACGAACAGGTCGGCGGCGAGGCGCAGCAGCGCCAGCGTCTGCCGGGGCTTTATCATCAATTCCCGGATCACCGCCGGCAGATCGGTGCTGCCGTCGCGACGCATGCCGACCAGCGCCGCCTGGGGCAGGGGTCGGTAGGCAGGGTCGATGACGACCCGAACGGCGGCGAACGAAAGATCGTGCGCATCGGCGAGCTCCGCGACGACGTGCGATTCCATGTCCACGGCCATCGCGCCGCTCGTCGTATAGAGTGTGCGCTTGGCTGCAGGCTCGGCAACGGGAGCGTCGACGCCCAGGATCGGGGCGTAGCGCGAGCCCGGGACGGCGCGCAGCAGGGTATTGGACCAGGCCGGATCGGTTGGCCAAATCCGCTGGCGGCCTACGATCGCCGACGCAACGATCCAGTCCCCCGGGCGCAGGTCGGGAGCGAGACCGCCCGCGATCCCGAAACTGATCATGCTGCGGCAGCCGGACCTGATCGCATTCCTGATCAGGTCGGCGAGGTCGCGGCCCTTTTGGTGACAGACGACGAGAACATCGGGTCCGGCCGCGACCCGGGCTTCGAAAGCGAGCCCGACCAAAGCGATGACCAGGCGGCTGGCCAGCAGCCCTTGCGTCCGGGACCCGGCGGAATCGGCATATTCGCCGCCGGAATGGCGAGCCGTCATCGGACCGGCGCCGGCCGCCGGGTCGCTACCGTCCGCGCGAACGGTCTCGATCAGCTCGGGATCAAAACGCACCGCATCGCCCCCTCGAATACGCCCCCGACCTCGGCCAGGGCGGGTCCCCCCTCACGGAGGCCAACTCCGAGTAGACATGAGTGCGACGATGTGAGTCAATGAAATCATGGCCTTCCTTCCGGTTCCGGGACCAATCGTCGCAATGCGGCCCTTCCCATTGCCGCCATGTCTCGAGGCTCTGCTTGCAAATCCCGCGCCGTGGCGCAGCTCATGAGCGGCAGCCCGGCAGTCCTCGTCACCGGAGCAACCGGGTTCGTCGGTTCGGCGGTGGCCAGGGCCTTGAGCGGCAGCGGCATGGCGGTGCGCGCGCTGGTCCGGGCGAGCAGCCCACGAGGTCATCTTGCCGGCCTCGAAATGGAATTCCGCGTCGGCGACCTGCGCGATCCGGCGTGCGTGCGGGAGGCCATGGCGGGCGTTCGCTATGTGTTTCACGTCGCCGCCGACTACCGGCTTTGGGCGCGCGATCCCAACGAGATCATGACGACGAACGTGGCCGGCACGCGCACGGTCATGGAGGAGGCGCTGCGTGCCGGGGTGGAGCGCGTCGTCCATACCAGCAGCGTGGCGACGCTTGCCGTCGGCGCCGACGGCTCGCCGGCCGACGAGAGCGGGCCGCTGCGCGAAGAGGAAGGCATCGGCACCTACAAGCGCAGCAAGATCGCGGCCGAGCGGCTGGTCGAGGCCATGGTCGGCGCGCATCGGCTGCCGGCCGTGATCGTCAATCCGTCGACCCCGGTCGGACCGTGCGACGTTCGCCCGACGCCGACCGGCCGGATCATCATCGAGGCGGCGCGCGGCCGGATTCCGGGATTCGTCGACACCGGCCTGAACCTCGTCCATGTCGACGACGTGGCGCGCGGACATCTTGCGGCATTGCATCGCGGCAGGATCGGCGAGCGCTACATTCTGGGCGGACAGAATGTGCCGTTCTCCGACATGCTGGCCGACATCGCCCGCCTGGTGGGCCGCGCACCTCCGCGCCTGCGCATTCCCCGCCCGGTCGTCGTTCCCGTCGCCTATGCCGCCGAGGCGCTCGCGCGCATCACCGGCCGGGAGCCGTTCGCAACGCTCGACGGCGTCCGCATGGCGAGGCACCGCATGTTTTTCACCGCACGCAAGGCCGAACGCGAGCTCGGGTTTCACGCGCGCCCCTATGTCGAGGGTCTCGCCGATGCGGTGCGCTGGTTTCGCGACGCCGGATACCTCGGTCGATAAGCGGCGCGCGCTCCCGCAGCAGCTGGGTGACACCACATGATCAAGAGCTTCCACGTCCTTTACGTCGGCCAGATCGAGCTCGACAACATCGGGCTCGACGGCACGCCGGCCAACGAGCGTCGCTATAGCGACGAGCGGCTGCGCGAGGCGTTCTTCACCGCCCGTGACGTCGCCCGGCTCATGGACGAGCTCGGTTTCGACGTGCTGTGGACGGCCGAGCACCATTTCCAGCGCGAGGGCTACGAAGTCTTCCCGAACCTGATCCAGCTCGGGCTGTGGCTCGCCACCCAGACCAAGCGCCTGAAGTTCGGCTGCGCCTTCAACATCCTGCCGATGTGGCACCCCGTTCGGCTGGCGGAGGACTACGCCATGGCCGACGTCGTCACCGACGGCCGCATCGTCATGGGGGTGGGCCGCGGCTATCATACCCGCGAGGTGGAGACGTTCGGCGCGCCGCTGATCGACGCGGAGAAGAACCGCGAGCTGTTCGAGGAGCAGCTTCGGCTGCTGCTGACCTGCTTCAACGAGCAGGCGTTCCACTTCAAGGGCAAATCCTACGAGTGCCCGCCGCCCGTGGATTACCGCGGCTACCGCCTCGAGGACATCACGATGGTGCCACGGCCGAAGCATCTGCCGGTGGACATCTGGATGCCGATCGCGAGCGGCAAGACCATCGAGCTGATGGCGCAGTACGGTCTGAAGGCGATGGTGACCCTCAACGGCGAGAAAATCCTCGACGACGTGGTGCGCGCCTACCACGCGGCCTGTCGCAAGCACGGCCGCGAGAAGCAGCTGGGCGAGGACATGATCTGGGGCGCCGGCGTCTATCTCGCCGACAGCCGCGAGGAGGCGATGCGCCGGCTCGAGCCCGCGCATGACGAGCGCTTCAAGTGGTTCGCGCCGTTCGGCTTCGTGCGCTATGCCGACGAGCACGGCCGTGTCTGGGGCTCGCCCGGCGCGCCCGCGCGCACGCCCTCGCTGAAGGACGGCGTTGCGCAGAGGGCGTGGTTCTGCGGCCCACCGGCGGAGGTGATTGATGGTATCAAGTCGGTCGCGGCGAAATATCCCGGTCTCGAGAACTTCATGATCCACTGGGCCGAAGGGGTTCCGCCCAAGGAATTCAAGGAGCAGCTCCGCTGGTTCGCCAAGGACGTGATGCCGGCGCTCAAGCGAGCCTAGGGGCTGATCTCGCGCGGGAGGCCGACGTGCGGGAAGTCCGGTACCGGGCCTGACAACCGTCGGAGGGCAGATGGTCATGGCCGGCCGGATCGACGTCCCCGTGGGCACGCTGCCGCAGCCGGTGCGTCGTGATTTCTCCGGCATCGGCTACGGCGAGGCGATGCGCCGGGCGCGGGAGATCGTGCCGATCCTGCGCGAGCGCGCCCAAAAGGCCGAGGACGCGCGGATGCTGATCCGCGAGAACGAGCAGCTCCTGCACGAGACCGGCCTGTTCCGGTTTCACCAGCCGAAGGCCTTCGGGGGGATGGAGCTGGACTTCGTCGCCGTCGTGGACATCCCGGCGGAGCTTGCGCGCGGCTGCCCGTCCACGGCCTGGAACGTGGGCAACGTGGGCTGCCATCACTGGATCCTCGGATACTACGACCCCGAGACCCAGCGCGAAGTTTGGGACGCGAACCCGGACGCGCTGATCGCCTCGTCCATCGCGCTCGCCGCCGGACGGGGACGGAAGGCGGAGGGCGGGTTCATCGTCAACGGCCGCTGGCCGTTCTCCTCGGCAGTCGACAATTCGGAATGGAACATGCTGGCCGTCACCGTCTATGACGACGACGGCAAGGCGCCGATCGATTGGCGGCTGTGCCTGGTGCCAAAGCGCGAGTACGAGATCATCGACACCTGGTACGCCATGGGCATGGCGGCCACAGGCAGCAAGGATATCGCGGTCACCGAGCTGTTCGTGCCCGAGCGCCGGGCCCTGCCGCTCCAGCGGTGCCGCGGCGGCCTCGAGCATCCGGGGGCGGCGCTCAATCCCGGTCCGCTCTTCCGCATCCCGGTGGTGGCCGCCTCCAGCCACCCGCTGGCCCCGGCCGCCTTGGGCGCGGCCGAGGGCGCCTACGAGCTGTTCCTCGAGGCGACGGCCAAGCGGACGGGCACGTATACCGGCGCACGGGTGGCGGATTTCCAGGCCGTGCAGATCAAAGTGGGCCGTGCGCGCTGCCTGATCGACTCGGCGCGTTACCTCCTGCGCCACTCGGCGATCGAGTTCCAGGCCGCCGCGGAGCGCAACGAGGCCCCCGACCTCGAGACGAAGCTGCGGTTCCGGGCGCACTCGGCCTTTGCGGTGAGCCAGGCGCGCAAGGCGGTGGAGACGCTGTGGTCCTGCTACGGGGCGCAGGGCCTCTACACCCGCGATCCGCTACAGCGGCACTTGCGCGACGTGCTGGCCATCAATCAGCACTTCTCGTTCAATTTCGACATCGCCGGGGCGGCCTTGGGCCTCGTCGCGCTCGGCGGCCGGTACGCCAGTCCGACGATCTGAACCGGCGCCCCAAATCGTCGGCGGCGATGACCGGGGCGCTCAGTGCGCCGTTTCCCGATGGTGGCGGAGAAACTGGAAGAACTCGACGCTCTCGCGCAGGCGCCGCTTCATCACCTGCGGGCTCCTGACCATTTCGCCGACGATGGCCGCGATTTTCGGGACTCGGAAATAGAAGCGCCGGTAGAAGGCTTCGACCGAATGAAAGATTTCGGTGTGGCTGAGATGCGGGTAATGCAGAGGCGCGATCTGGATGCCCGCGGCGTCGATCAGCTCGGCGTTGCCGGCATCGAGCCAGCCATTCTCCATGGCCTGATTGTAGAGGGCAGTGCCGGGATAGGGAGCGGCGATCGAGACCTGAATCGTATGCGGATTGATCTCGGTCGCGAAGCGAATCGTCTGCTCGATGGTCTCGCGGCTCTCGCCCGGCAGACCAAGCACGAAAGTGCCGTGAATCGTGATACCGAGCTCGTGGCAGTGCTTGGTGAAGGCGCGCGCGGTCTCGATCCGCATCCCCTTCTTGATGTTGTGCAGGATTTGCTGATTGCCGCTTTCGTAGCCGACCAGCAGCAGCCGGAGGCCGTTGTCCCGCATGATTTTCAAGGTGTCCCGCGGCACATTGGCCTTGGCGTTGCACGACCAGGTCACCCCGAGCCTGCCGAGCTCGCGCGCGATCGCCTCCGCGCGCGGAAGATCGTCGGTGAAGGTGTCGTCGTCGAAAAAGAATTCCTGCACCTGCGGGAACGCCCGTTGCGCCCAACGGATCTCCTCGGCCACGTTTGCCACGCTGCGCGTGCGGTAGCGATGGCCGCCGACGGTCTGCGGCCACAGGCAGAACGTGCAGCGCGACTTGCAGCCGCGTCCGGTGTAGAGCGAGACATAGGGATGCTTGAGGTAGCCGATGAAATAGTTCTCGATCGTGAGGTCGCGCTGGTAGACCGGGGTCACGAACGGCAGCCGGTCCATGTCCTCGAGGGGGGCGCGCGGCTGGTTTTGCCGGATGGCGCCATCGGCGTCGCGATAGAAAAGTCCGGCGATGTCCTTCCAGTCGCGCCCCTCGGCCAGCTCCTGGATGGTGAAATCGAACTCGTTCCCGGCGACGAAATCGATCGCGGTGGAGGCAGCGAGGCTGCGTTGCGGCTCGACCGCGACCTTGGCGCCGACAAATCCGGCCCGCAGCCTCGGATTGGCGGCTTTGAGCGCCTCCAAGGCCTTGACGTCGGAAGCGAACGACGGGGTCGAGGTGTGCAGAACCGCTAGTTCGTAGTCGCGGGCCTCCCGCAGGATTTCCGGCAGGCCGATCCGGTGCGGGATTGCATCGATCAGCTTGCTGTCGGGAACAAGCGCCGCGGCCTGCGCCAGCCAGGTCGGATACCAGAACGACCGGATTTCCCGCCGGGCCTGGTAGCGGGAACCCGCCCCGCCGTCGAAGCCTTCGTATGAGGGTGCCTGCAGGAAAAGTGTCCGCATGATCGCGCGCTCCCTTCAGTCTTCGACCAGCCGGCCGTCCGACAACACGCGGTAGGTGTTGCCGCGCCAGCTCACGGTGCTGCCGAAGAAGCTTGCGACGTAAACGGCGAACGAGATCAGATCGTGGACGGGAATGAGCCAGCTCGGTTGTCCCGCCAAGCCGAATGCCCGCGCGATCGAGGCGCACAGCAGAAGGCGGCAGCCGAACGCAATGGCCAGAACGAGCGCGGCGCCGGCGCCGCCGAGGAGCAATCCGATCAGCGCCAACGGCAGCGGATGAGTGATGATGGAGCCGGCATAGCCGATCGGGTCGATGCCCCTGATGGTGCGCGCAAACCGCATTTGGTGCGCGAGCAACGCTCGCAGGTCGCTCTCGGCGCACACGTGACCCACCGAGAAGCTGGGTATGGCCACCTCGTAGCCGGACGCTCGAACGGCTTCGCCGATCGCGTAGTCCTCCGCCAGATCGTTGGCGAAGTTCGAAAAGCCGCCGATACGGTTCAACGTCTCGCGGCGCATGGCGATGGTAGCGCCGAAGCAGGGACGCGCCAGGCGAAAGCTCAGCGCCATGATCACTTCTGGAAGGAAATGGGTGTTGGTGGCGATGGCCGAAATCCGCGACCAGAAGCCCGCTCCCGCGACGCCGTGATAGAGGCAGGTGACCGCGCCCACGCCCGGCCGCTGCAGCTCGCCGACCACTTCGGCCAGATAGTTGGGGCCGACTTGGATGTCGCTGTCGGCGATCACCACGATGTCGTGCCGGGCGAGCGGCATCATGTTGACGAGGTTGGACACTTTGGGATTGGAGCCGTGCTTGCGCGGGTCGACCTTGAGGTCGATGTTCTTCCCCGCCAGCGCCGCCTCGAGGCGCTTCACCACCAGGATCGCGGGGTCGGCCTGGTCATGCGCACCGAACACGAGCTGGACCGGGCCTCCATAATCCTGATTGCAAAACGAGGCGAGCTGCGCGAACAGGCGCGGCTCCGCGCCATGGAGCGGCTTCAAGATCGTCACCGGCGAGGTGCAGCGGTCCCGGGTGGTGCGACCGCGCCGGAAACGCAACACCAGGACCGACGTCAGCAGCATGTAGATGCAGCCGAGGGTCGCCCCCGTGACGCAAACACTGGCAATCCAGCCGGGCAGCGTTTGCCCAATCAGCGTCATCATGTCCGATCGATCCCTGTCCCCGGTCCGTAGCGCCGCTCGAGCGCCGGTCGGGACATGAAAACGTGTGTCCGGCCGCGGCGCAAGGTGTCGCCCCGGAGCGCAACGGCGTTCTGCGCCCAGACCCTCCGGGAGATGAGGAAGGGCGGCGGTCCGTCACTCCGCATCCGGTGCGCCATTCTGCACCGAAACCGGGCCCTCCTGATAGAGGGTTTATTTGCCGGGTCAGTCGATCACCGCCACGGCGTTGATCTCCACGAGACAACGGGGATCGGTGGCGAGCCGTACCACCTGCACGGTCGTCGTCGCCGGCTTGGCGTCGCGGAAATATTCGCCCCAGACCCGGTTGAGCGCGTCCTGGTCGGAAAGGTCGGTCACGAAGCGGTCGGCGGTCACCACGTCGGCGAAGGTCGCGCCCACCGCCTCGAGGCCGCGTTTGAGATTCTCGAGCGCCGCGCGCGCCTGGTCTTCCATCGTGCGCGGCATCGAATCGAATTCCTCCGGCCGGTGCGGGTGGTGGTGATAGACCGGTGCCGCGGTGACGCCGGCGAGATAGACGGTCGTGCCGTCCCTGACCTTGATCGCCGGCGCGTAGGGCATCCACAGGTCGGGCGCATCCGGCCAATGCACGTGCTCGATCGTCTTTGCCATGCTGTGCCTCCTCGTTCGCGCGGCGCCCCCGTCATTGCCGGGCTCGACGCCGCAAGCCGGTTTAGCCGACTCGTGGCGCCACGATAAGCGCGCAAGCGGGTAGATGCGACTTGCCGGGTCACGCCCGCGCAGTGCAGGCGCGGTTGCGCGAGCGGTGCTTCCAGTCGACCGCAATGCGTTTCAATTGCAACTTTCGAAAGTCATGGGAGCGGCCACCGGCCACCCTGCAGCATCGTGTTGCGTGGCGGCGACCGGCGCTCGGAGAGAAACGTCTCGACGATCGGCACCCACAGCGCGGCCGCATCGTTCATGTCGATGAGCCGGTGCCCGTCCGCGCCGAAGGGTGGCAGCAGGTGGTACTCGGCACGGCCGCCGGCGCCGCGGAACGCCTCATACATGTTTCGCGACAGGGCGGGCGCGAAAAAGCTGTCGTTCTCGGAATAGAGCCACAGCGTCGGAATCCGCGCCGAGCGCCCGAACTCTCCGGCGGTCGCGATCAACTGGTCGGGGGAGCAATTGTTGTTCGGCTTGTTCTGCGAGCGCCCGCCGCGGCCGCCGGCGAAGTTGATCACCGCCTGCACCGCCTCCGGATTGCGGCTCGCCAGCGCGAGCGCGCCCCAGCCGCCGGCCGAGTGGCCGACAACGACCATGCCCGAGCTGCGCACGAAGGGCTGCGCCTTCATGTAGCTGATCGCCGCCTCGATGCTTTCCGCCGTTCTCAGTCCTGCCCGCCGATAGTCCGGGCTGTCGCATCGGCCCTGGTCTTCGAAATAGGGTCCCCCGGTCTCGCCGTGTCCCGGACGCTGCGGCAGGACGACCGCATAGCCGCGAGCGAGCAACCATTCCGATGCGATCGGGTATTCGCGCAGCGGATACTTTTCCCGCATTTGCGCGCTTTGGATGGAGCCGTGATTGATCACCGCGAGCGGAAAGGGGCCCCGGCCCGCTGGCCGCAACACGATTGCGTGCATGAGCAGGCGCTCGTCCGGGATGGGAAGAAGCCATAGCTGCCGGCGTGAAGCTCCGGTCTCAGGCCCCTGCGGTCCCGGAAGCTCTTGCGCGTCGACCGCGCCCGACGCCAGGACCAGCAGAATACCGGCAACCGCCGAGACGACGCGCCTCATCGCTGCGGTCTCCGTCGCTTAGGCCGCGGGGGCGACTTATTTCGCGATGTGCAGTTGGGCGAGGTTCGTTCCGATCTGGTTGAACGTGGTGATGATCTGGCTCGACGACGACAGTGCGAAATACATGCTCGACTTGCTCGCGCATTGCTGCAAGATCGACGAATTGCCGGACATCACGAGCACCGTGTAGATCTGGATTCCGGCGGCCTTGATGTTGGTGCAGGCGGCGAGCGTGCGCGCGTCGATCGACGACTGGTTGGTCGTAAACCGGTTCCTCGTGTTCATGCCGTCGGTCAGCAGGATGACGATCTGCTGGGTGGACGGCGGCAGCGTCGGCGCGTTGAGCGGGTCGCCGGTAGTCAGCGCCTGCCAGCCCCAGGCCAGGCCGATGGTCTGGTTGGTGTAGCCCGCCGCCACCATTTGATCGATCTTGCCGTTGAGCGTCGTCCAGTTGTAGGAAAGCGGCAGAAGTTGTGCCATCGAGCAGTTCACGGCCGGAAAGTACGTGTTCGTATTGGTGGCCGACGGCGTCGTGTTCTGAACGTCGTAGGGCTGGACGCGGTCGGTGAAGCAGCCGTTCCAGGTGCTCGGGCTCGGACTGCAGGGGTTGCTGCTGCCGCCATCATCACCGCCGTTGCAGCCGCTGCCGCCGTCATCCCCGCCGCCGCCGCTGCCGCTGTAGCTCCAATCGATCCACGGTTTGGTCTTGTAGAGCGTCGGATCGACCTTGACATACGTGTTGAACGGGACGATCGCGACCTGGATGTCGCCGGGCGTCGATGACGCATTCTGCATCATGGTCAGGAACTGGTGCGAGGCGGTCTTGAGCGCGCTGATCTTGCTCATGCCCGTCGCGTCGGTCTCGGTCATCGACCCGGTATTGTCGAGGACGAGCGCGACCCGGAGTTTCGTCACGCCCCAGGAGACGGTCGTGGAGGTATTGATCGGTATCTGATTGAAGCCGATGACTTGGATCAGCATGGAGTTCAATGTCGCGGAGCCGGTCAAAGTCAGGCTGCTGCCGGTCGCGCTGTAGTTGACCGAAAGCTGCTTGTTGATCGCTTCCGGCCGGGTGAACATCGCGTTGAAGTAATCGTTGGCCTTCTGCGTCATCTGGCTCGTGGTCAGCGTGGATGCTTCCTTGGAGAGCATCAATGCCGTCGAGTCGAGCGCGGCCTGCATCTGGGTACGGGCCGAGTTGGCGCGGCTGTAGTCGACGGCGGCGCCGACCAGGCCGACGATGGGAACGAGCGCGAGCGCGAAGGTGAGCGTGACGTTTCCGCCGCGCGCCCCGTGCAACATCCACCAGGTCCGGCGGAGCTTCTCGCGGACGTGCTTGGCAGCCATGACAGCACCCCTTGCTAATGGGTCGAGCTGACACGGTCGTATTCGCGCGGGATGAAGACAGTTTTAAAGCGATTGCAGAACCTATGTAGTGTCACCGTTAATATTAGCGTCGCGTTACTTGCCGCGCCGAAATCCTACTCGTGCTCGCCTGAAACCGATAACCAGAATGATCTAACGGCTCGCCAGCGCCTGCTTGATCGCGAGAAAATCTCGCCAGGCCAGGCGCTTCTGCAGCGGCTGGCGCAGGAGATAGGCGGGATGCAGCGTCGCGATCGCCCGGATCTCGCGCGTGCCGGTTTGAAAGACCGACCAGCGCCCGCGCGTCTTGAGAATGCCGTCCTTGGTATTGAGCAGCGTCTGGGTCGAGGGGTTGCCGAGGCAGACCAATATGTCGGGATCGGCGAGCTCGATCTGGCGCAGGATGAACGGCAGGCAGATCGCCGATTCCTGCGGCGTCGGCGTACGGTTGCCGGGCGGCCGCCACGGCACGATGTTGGCGATGTAGGCCGCGCCGCGGTCGAGCCCGATCGCCGCCATCATGCGATCGAGCAGCCGGCCCGAGCGGCCGACGAAGGGACGCCCCTCGATGTCCTCGTCGCGTCCGGGAGCCTCGCCCACGAACATCACGCGCGCCTGCGGATTGCCGTCGGCGAACACGAGCTGGGTTGCGGTCGCGCGCAAGGCGCAGCCCTCGAAGCGATCGAGGATCGCGCGCAGCTCGGTCAGGCTTGCCGCGCTTCTCGCCGCCTCGCGCGCCGCCATCACGGCGGCGTCGGGGGAGGGCGGGGGCGCGACGGCCGTCCGGCCTGTGGATCCGAGATCGCGGGCGAACAGCGTGCGGCCGGGCTGCGCGCTTCCCTCGACCCTCGGGTCGATCCTTGGCTCGGCCCTCGCCTCGGGCTTGCGCGCGGCCGGCGCGCCGCGTGCGGCGGAGCTGTCGCTTCGCGGATCGCCGGCCAGGCGGTTGACCGGCGTCTCGCCGACGAGCGCGTCCACGCCTGCCTCCTGGTAGAAGGCGAGCAGCGCGCGGGCATCCTGGTCGCGGTCGGGCGTCATGGCGACTGCAACCATGCCTGAGCTTCGTCGGCAGTTGAAGGGCGGCGTGATACGGAGGCTGCCGATTTGGCGTGAGGAGAAATTGCGGCCGGCTCATCGGCCATCGACGCGCGGCTGCGGCGGGCCTATGGCCTGCTCGAAAAGGCGGTATCCTCGCCGCCGCGTTCGGACTAAACGTCTAGCCGAGGAGGCCGATGAGCACCGAGGACCTGCCCGCCCGCGAATCAATGGAATTCGACGTGGTGATCGTCGGCGCCGGGCCCGCCGGGCTCGCTGCCGCGATAAGGCTCAAGCAGCTGTCGCCCGAGATCGGCGTGGTCGTGGTGGAGAAGGGATCCGAGGTCGGCGCACACATCCTCTCGGGCGCCGTCATCGATCCGATCGCTCTCGATCGGCTCGTCCCGGACTGGCGCGGCGAAGAGACCCCGATCAAGACCGCCGTGGGCGACGACCGCTTCTACTGGCTGTCGGGGTCCCGCGCCGTGCGCCTGCCCACGGCGATGCTGCCGCCGTTGATGAGCAACCACGGCAATTACGTGGTCTCGCTCGGCAATGTCTGTCGCTGGCTCGCCGGCAAGGCGGAAGCTGCGGGCGTCGAAATCTATCCCGGCATTGCCGCCGCCGAGCTGCTGCTCGACGGCAATGGCGCGGTCGCCGGCGTCGCCACCGGCGACATGGGGCTCGCTAAGGACGGCCGCCGCAAGGACGCGTTCACCCGCGGCATGGAGCTGCGCGCGAAATATACGCTGTTCGCCGAGGGGGCGCGCGGCAGCCTCGGCAAGCTGCTGCTGCAGCGCTTCGGTCTCGGCGCGGGACGCGAGCCGCAGAAATTCGGCCTCGGGCTGAAGGAGCTGTGGCAGGTCGCGCCCGAAAAACACCGGCCCGGCCTGGTGCAGCACACGCTCGGATGGCCGCTCGACAATCGCACCGGCGGCGGCTCGTTTCTCTACCATTTCGACGATCGTCTCGTTTCGGTCGGCTTCGTGGTCCATCTGAATTACGAAAATCCCTACCTCTCGCCGTTCGACGAATTGCAGCGCTTCAAGACCCACCCGCTGGTGCGCGGCACGCTCGACGGCGGCCGGCGGCTCGCTTACGGCGCGCGCTCGCTGACCGAGGGCGGCTGGCAGTCGGTGCCGAAGCTCGCCTTTCCCGGCGGGGCGCTCATCGGCTGCGCGGCCGGATTCATGAACGTGCCGCGCATCAAGGGCAGCCACAATGCGATGCTGTCCGGGCTGCTCGCGGCCGAGCATGTTGCCGCGGCGCTGGCGGCCGGCCGCGCCAACGACGAGCTCGCAGGCTACGACGCGGCGTGGCGGGCGTCCGAGATCGGCCGCGACCTCTGGCGGGTGCGCAACGCCAAGCCGCTGTGGTCGCGCTTCGGCACGCGCCTGGGGATTGCGCTCGGCGGCTTCGACATGTGGACGAACACGCTCGGCTTCTCGCTGCTTGGCACGCTGCGCCACGGCAAGTCCGATGCGGAAACCTTGAAGCCCGCGGCGCAATTCCGGCCCATCGCCTATCCCAGGCCGGACGGCAAGCTGACCTTCGACCGCCTGTCCTCGGTGTTCCTCTCCAACACCAACCACGAGGAGGACCAACCGGTCCACCTCAAGGTCGCCGATCCCGGCCTGCAGAAGACGTCCGAGCACGACGTTTATGCCGGCCCTTCGGCCCGCTATTGCCCGGCCGGCGTCTACGAATGGGTGGAGGAGGGAGGCTCGCCCCGATTCGTGATCAACGCGCAGAACTGCGTGCACTGCAAGACTTGCGACATCAAGGATCCCAATCGGAACATCACCTGGGTTCCGCCCGAGGGCGGTGGCGGGCCGAACTATCCGAATATGTGACCATGCATGCCCTCGGCGTCACGATGCTGCCCATATCGGGGCTTCAAAGTCGGTGGACATCTCCGATCCGGGCAGTTATTGCGGGCCGGGCCCAAACAGGCCATCCTGCTACGTGCGGCCGCGCCGGGGGCCCGCCAGATGGAGTTCACGAGCCGTGATCCCTTCGCCACGCTTCAAGCGTGCGGCGATCGCCGCACCGGCGGCATTCGCCGTCATATGTGCCGTCACCTGGCCGGGAATGCTGTCCGCCCGTGCGGAGGCGCCCACCGGTTTTTCCCGCACCTCCGCCTCCGGCAGCTTCCTCGCTGCCCGTCACGCCGGCGGCCAGAAGGATGCCGCCGCGGCAGCCGCCTATTATCGCGCCGCGTTGCGCGGCGATCCACGCAACGGTGAGTTGCTCGGCCGCACCTTCCTGGCGGTGCTCGCCAACGGCGAGGTCGAGGACGCGGTCAAGCTCGCCGAGCGCGTCCTGCAGGTCGACAAGACCGATCGCATCGCGCGGCTGGTGCTCGGGGTGCGCGCGATCAAGCAGAAGCAGTATCCGGTCGCGCGCCGCGAGCTCGCGCAATCGATCCGCGGACCGATCACCGACCTTGCCGCGACCTTGCTCTCGGCCTGGACCATGGCGAGCCCGACCGAAGCGCGGGCCGCCACCGATTCGATCGACAAGCTCGCCGGTGCCGAGTGGTACGCCATCTTCAAGGACCTGCACGCCGCATTGATCTTCGATCTCGCCGGTCAGAGGAAGGATGCCGGCAAGCGCTTCGAGCGCGCCTACAAGGTCGATCCGACGGCATTGCGCGTCGTGCAGAGCTACGGAAGCTTCTTGGCGCGCCAGGGGAACAATGCCGAGGCCTTGAAGGTCTTCGCTGCTTTCGACGAGGCGTTGCCGCGCCATCCGCTGATCGTCGAGGCGGTGAACGAGATCAACGCCGGCAAGAAGCCGGCGCCGATGGTCGACACCCCGCAGGCGGGCGCCGCCGAGGTGCTCTACGGGCTCGGCTCCGCGCTCGGCCGCCGCGGCGGCGAGGACCTCGGCCTCATCTACCTCCAGCTTGCGCTCTATCTCGCGCCGGCGCATCCGCTCGCCCTGCTCTCCCTCGGGGACCTTTACGAGGCGATCAAGAAGCCCGAGCTCGCCAACAAGGTCTATGAGCGGGTTCCCTTGGGCTCGCCGCTGCAGCGCAACGCCCAGATCCAGCTGGCGATCAACCTGGACACGCTCGATCGCACCGACGAGGCGAAAGCGAGCCTCGAAAAGCTGATCGCGGCCAATCCCGGCGACCTCGAAGCGATCATGGCGCTGGGCAACATCTTGCGCGGGCGCAAGCAGTTCGCCGAATGCGGCGACGTCTATTCCAAGGGCGTCGACACCATCACCAAGACCGAAAAGTCGAATTGGGTGATCTATTATTTCCGCGGCATCTGCCTGGAGCGTGCCAAGCAGTGGCCGAAGGCCGAGGCCGACCTCAAGAAGTCGCTCGAGCTCTTCCCCGACCAGCCGCACGTGCTCAATTATCTCGGCTATTCCTGGATCGACCAGGGAAGCAATCTCGACGAAGGCATGCGCATGATCAAGCGCGCGGTCGAGCAGCGCGCCGACGACGGCTACATCGTCGACTCGCTGGGCTGGGCGCACTACCGGCTCGGCAACATGGAGGAGGCGGTCAAGCAGCTCGAGCGCGCCGTCGAGCTCAAGCCCGAGGACCCCACCATCAACGATCATCTCGGCGATGCCTATTGGCGGGTGGGACGCGTGCTCGAGGCCCGCTTCCAGTGGTCGCACGCGCGCGACCTCAAGCCTGAGCCCGAGGATTTAGTCAAGATCGAAGCCAAGCTGAAATCGGGGCTGCCCGACGACACGTCGTCGGCGGCCGATGCCGATCACAAGCCGCCCCCCGGCGGCGGCGGATAACGTCCGATCGTGCCGGCTGCGCGCGCCGAGCCGGCGCCCGCCAAGGTCAACCTGACGCTGCGCGTGCTCGGCCGCCGTCCCGACGGCTATCACGACATCGAGAGCCTCGTTGCGTTCGCCGGCGTGGGCGATGCCTTGGCGTTCACGCCGGGGCGGGCCTTGGCGCTGACCGTGGGCGGGCCGACCGCGGCCGCCGCCGGCGACATCGCCGACAATCTCGTGCTCAAGGCTGCCCGCGCGCTCGCCGAGCGGGTCGCCGGCCTGACGCTCGGGCGCTTCGCGCTGTCGAAGCGGCTACCGGTCGCCGCCGGATTGGGCGGCGGCTCGGCCGACGCGGCGGCGGCGCTGCGGCTCCTTGCCCGCGCCAACCGCATGGCGCCGGACGATCCCCGCCTCCTCGAGGCGGCGCGCGCGAGCGGCGCCGACGTGCCGGTCTGCCTCGATCCGAGGACGCGCCTGATGCGCGGCATCGGCGACATTCTGTCCGATCCGATCGATCTGCCGAGGCTCGCCGCGGTCCTGGTCAATCCCGCCGTCGCCGTGCCGACCAGGGATGTGTTCGCGAAATTGAACTTGGCGCCCGGCCGGCAGGCGACGCCATGCATTTCGGCGAAGGACGCCCCACTCGACGCAATTGCCCGCGGCGGAAACGACCTCGAGCGCCCGGCGATCGAGCTTCAGCCGGTGATCGCGGATGTCATCGCCGCCATTCGCGATCTGCCGGGCTGCCGGCTTGCCCGCATGTCGGGCTCCGGGGCGACCTGCTTCGGCCTATTCGATTCGACGGCTGCGGCGGCCGCCGCGGCGCGACGGCTGCGCGCCGGACGCCCGGCCTGGTGGGTGCGCGCGACCGCGCTCGGGGATCGAGCCAGCCACTCGTAGCCCGCATGAGCGTCAGCGAAATGCGGGCCGATCTTGCCGCACGATAGGAATCCCGGATTTCGCTTCGCTCATCCGGGCTACGACCATGACTTCAATTCGACCGGCAGATGCAGAACTCGACCGCCTCTTCCAGCGCCTCCTTCATCGGGGAGGCCGGGAACAGAGCGAGCGCGTCGGTCGCGATCGCGCCGTAGTGCCGCGCCCGCTGGATCGTGTCCTCGAGCGCGCGGTGCTTGGTCGTCAGGCTGATCGCGTGCTCGAGATCGGCGTCGGTCGCGTTACCCTCTTCCAGGGTCCGCCGCCAGAACGCCCGTTCGCTCTCCGAGCCGCGGCGGAACGAGAGCACGACCGGGAGCGTGATCTTGCCCTCGCGGAAATCGTCGCCCACGTTCTTGCCGAGCTTGGCGGCCTTGCCGCCGTAGTCGAGCGCGTCGTCGACGAGCTGGAAGGCGACGCCGAGATTCATCCCGAACGAGCGGCAGGCGGACTGCTCGTCCTTCGGCCGCGACGCCAGCGCCGGGCCGACCTCGCAGGCGGCGGCGAACAGCTCGGCGGTCTTGGCGCGGATGACCGCGAGATACTCGTCCTCGGTGGTGGCGGTGTTCTTGGCCGAGCCGAGCTGCATCACCTCGCCTTCGGCGATGACGGCGGCGGCGGCCGAGAGGATTTCGAGCGCTCGCAGCGAGGCGACCTCGACCATCATCTTGAAGGCCTGGCCGAGCAGGAAATCGCCGACCAGCACGCTCGCCTCGTTGCCCCACAGCATGCGGGCGGCGAGCTTGCCGCGCCGCATCTCGCTTTCGTCGACGACATCGTCGTGCAGCAACGTGGCCGTGTGCATGAATTCCACCGCCGCGGCGAGCTTGACGTGGCCGTCGCCGCCATAGTCGGCGAGCCCGGCCATGGCGAGCGTGAGGATCGGGCGCAACCGCTTGCCGCCCGACGAGATCAGGTGATTGGCGACCTCGGGAATCATCGTTACCTGCGATCCGGTCCGCGACAGGATCGTCGCATTGACGCGCTCCATGTCGGCGGCCACCAGGTCGACCAGGCGGTCGATATTGGGGGGCGAACGGCTTTCGAAGGGTACGATGACGGCCAAGCGACGCGCTCCGGACCGGGGGACGGGCAAGCATAGAAACGCTATGGTGGCGGGGCAAGTGCGCCGATGCACGCTGCGTGCGCCGGCGCGTGGGCGATGTTTCATGCGCGCGGGCGACGAGTGACGAACGGGGGCGAATGGACGTCGACGGCGGCTCGCGCCGGGGACGCGCGCGGTCGGCGGGTCGCGGTGCTGGTGCCCTGCTTCAACGAAGAGGCGGCGATCGCCAAGGTGGTGGCCGATTTCCGAGCCGTGCTGCCGGCGGCCGCGATCTACGTCTACGACAACAATTCCACCGACCGCACCGTCGAGGTCGCTCGCGCCGCCGGCGCGCTGGTCCGCCGCGAGATGCATCAGGGCAAGGGCAACGTGGTGCGCCGAATGTTCGCCGACGTCGATGCCGACGTCTACGTTCTCGTCGACGGCGACGCGACCTACGATGCGGCGAGCGCCTCCGCCATGATCGCGCGTCTCATCGCGGACCGCCTCGATATGGTGGTCGCCGCGCGCGTCGAGGAGGATCGGGCGGCGTATCGGCCAGGTCACCGCACCGGAAACCGGCTGCTGACGGCGTTCTTCGCCTCGGTGTTCAAATCGACCTTCACCGACATCCTTTCCGGCTACCGCGTGTTCTCGCGCCGCTTCGTGAAATCCTTCCCGGTGCTGTCGCGCGGGTTCGAGATCGAGACCGAGCTCGCCGTGCATGCGCTCGAGCTCGAGCTGACGGTGGCCGAGATCCCGACGCCCTATTATGCGCGCCCGCAAGGCTCGGTGTCGAAGCTCAGCACCTGGCGCGACGGCCTGCGAATCCTGGCGACGATGGTCTCGCTTTACCGCTCGGAACGGCCACTGGCTTTTTTCTCCGGGATCGGCGTCGCGCTTGCCGTCGCTTCCATCGCCCTCGCCGTACCGATCTTCGTGACCTATTTCGAGCAAGGCATCGTGCCGCGCATCCCGACTGCTATACTGTCGACCGGCCTGATGCTGCTGGCCTTCCTCGCGATCGTCGCGGGTCTCGTGCTCGATACCGTGACCAGGGGCCGGCGGGAAATGAAGCTGATCGCCTATTTGGAGCAGCGGGCGCCCGGCGAGGAATCGGACCGCCGGCAGCCTTGAGGGCGAAGATGCGCGAGCTTGTCCGCACCAATGATGCCGTGCTGGTTTCGGCCATCGAGGCGCTGCTCCACGCCGCCGAAATCCCCCATCTCGTGCTCGACCAGAACATGAGCGTGCTGGAGGGCTCGCTTGGCATTCTGCCGCGCCGGATCCTGGTCAATGAATGCTGCATCGATGATGCGCGCCGGCTGCTGGAGGACGCCGGCCTTGCCCACGAGCTGCGGCCACTGCCGGCCGGGCCAGCGACGACCGACGATGCGGTGCTCGGCGGAAGGTTGCGGCTGACGCAGCAGCGCGGCGGCCACCGGGTCGGGCACGATGCGATCCTGCTGGCGGCGGCGACCGGCGCCCGGGCCGGCGATCACGCCGTCGATCTCGGCGCCGGGGTCGGCGCCGCCGGCCTGGCGCTGGCCGTGCGCATGACCGACGTGACGGTGACGCTGGTCGAGATCGATCCCGCGCTGGCCGCGATCGCCGCCGAGAACATCGTCCGCAACGGGCTCGCCGGCCGCGCGCGGGCGGTGGTGCTCGACGTGAGGGCGCCGGCCGATGCGTTCGCGGCGGCCGGCCTCGGACCCGGCGCGGCCGATTGTGTCCTGATGAATCCGCCGTTCAACGATCCGGCGCGGCAGAACGTCTCACCCGACCCCGACCGGCGCTCCGCGCACGCGGCGCCGGCCGCTTCGCTCGGCGACTGGGTCGCCGCCGCCGCATGGCTCCTTCACTCCGCCGGCACGCTGACGACGATCTGGCGCGCCGACGGCCTCGCGCAGGTGCTCCCCGCGCTCGACCGGGGTTTTGGGGGCATCACCGTCCTGCCGGTGCACGGACGCGCGGGAGCGCCGGCGATCCGCGTCCTGGTGCGCGCGAGCAAGGGCAGCCGCGCGCCGCTCTCGCTGCTGCCGGCCCTCGTCCTCAACGATCGCTCCGGGCGCCCGACGGCGGAAGCCGAGTCGGTGCTGCGCGCCGCCGCGCCGCTGCCGCTGGCAGAGAATTGACGCGGACGCCGTGGCCGCGCTCGTCATACCGGCATTGCGGAGAGGTCGTGCCGCAACGGCATATTCTTGGCGAGATCCTCCTTCGGGATTCGACGCTTGACCTCGAACTTCCCGTTCTCCACCCGGCTGATATAGCAGTCGATGATGCCGGCATGGTCCTGCTTGCGGATGAGCTTGTCGCCCTGCGGATGGTCGAGCGAATTCTTCATCTGCATGCCTTCGAGGGCCTGGATGACGCCCTCCACGTCCTTGCGGGTCTTGTATCCGGCCGTTTCGACGGCGGCCTTGATCGTGAAGATATCCTCCCAGGCCTGCCAACCATGGCTCTTGTCCATCACGCGCGTGCCGCCAAGCTCCCTGCAGTACACGTCGTCGATGCCGATGAGCTTGTTGAATTCCTTATGGTACTCATCGTTCTTGTGCGCCAGCATGCGCGGGAAGTTCTCGAAGAAATAAACGCCCTCGGCCGCGCCCTGGATGTCGCCGGGATCGATCGATTCGAGGCTGGCCGACGACGAGAACATCTTCATCTTCTTCTCGAGGCCCATGGCCTTCGCCTGGGTGTAGAAGGCCACCGACAGCGAACCGATGAACGCGGGCAGCACGACCTCGCTGTCACCCGGGATCTGCGCGAGATAGGGAACGAAGTCCTTGGTATCGAGCGGCACGGGAATGCTGGTCAGCACCTTGCCGCCGGCCTTCTCGATGAACAGCTTCGATTCCTGGTTCGTGCTCTGGCCCCAGGCGTAATCGGCGTAGATGATCGACCATACCTTGCCCAGGTTTTCGACGCACCACGGCATGCTGGCGGCCGCGATCGAATATGTGTCGGTCCCGGTGCGGAACGAGAAGCGCGTCCCCTTGGAGCCGGTAACTTCCGTTGCCTCGCCGGTCGAGAAGTAGATCGTCTTGAGCTCGGTCGCGATCGGCAACGCCGCCAGCATGACGCCGGAATGCACGGATCCCACCACGAACTCGGCGTTGGAGCGCTGGACCAGGTTGCGCAGCTTGCGCGCGCCCGGGGCGGGATTGGATTCGGTGTCCTCGGTTGCGAGCTCGACCTTGCGGCCGGCGATGCCGCCGCCCTTGTTGATCAGGTCGACCGCGGCCTTGGCGGCCTTGTCGTGCCAGAAGCCCCAGGACGAGATGACCCCCGTCAAGTCGCAATGGTGCCCGATCACGATCGGTCCGGAGGCCTGCGCCAGAAGGTCCTTGGTGATCGTCAGATTGGCGGTGCCGGCGAGCGCGCCGCCCTTGAGCGCCGTCTCCAGGAAGCTACGGCGCGATATTTTTCCCTGCTTCATCGTCTTCTCCTCTCCCAGAAACGATCCTCTCTCACCGCTTCGACAGCCCGAGGTAACGGTGCACGATCTCCGGTTGCGATTTCAGATCGTGCGAGGCGCCGTCGTAGACGATGGTGCCCTTCTCCATCAGAAAGACGCGCGGGCACAGCCGCAGCGCGGTCTCGACGTTTTGTTCCACCAGCAGGATGGAAACGCCGATTTGATTGATGCGGTGGATCTCGCGCCTGATCTGCGACACCAGTCGCGGCATGATGCCTTCAGTCGGCTCATCGAGGATAATTAGCTTGGGGCGCATCATTAGGCAACGCGCAATGGCGAGCATCTGCTGCTCGCCGCCGGAAAGCGTGTTCCCGGATTGCTTGAGGCGCTCCTTCAGCCGCGGGAAGCAGCCGAAGACGTATTCCTCGCGCTCCGGGTCGCGGCGTACGGGCAGCCCGATGCACAGATTCTCCAGCACCGTCAGGTTGGGAAAGATGCCTCGCCCCTGCGGGACGTAGCCGACGCCGCGGCGCGGAATCTCGTGCGGCTCGCAGCGCGCCAGATCGAAGCCGTCGAACTCCACCTTGCCGCTGCTCTTCTTCGCCAGGCCCATGATCGCTCGCAGCGTCGTGGTCTTGCCGACGCCGTTGCGCCCGAGCAGCGCCGCGCATTCGCCGGCCTTCACCTCGAAATTCACGCCCTGGAGGATATGCAGCTTGCCGATGTGGACGTGCACGTCGTCAAGCCTGAGCATGGACGGCCTCCTCGACGTAGTCCTCGTCCTCGTCGCGGCCGAGATAGACCTCGCGCACGCGCTCGTCGGCGGCGATCTGTTGCGGGCTGCCGGAGGCCAGAATGGCGCCTTGCGCCATCACCGTGATGTCGTCGGCGATCTCGAACACGACCTCCATGTCGTGCTCGATGATGATGATGTCGATCGAGCGCGACAGCTCGCGGATCTTCTCGACGGCGCGCTCGGTCTCGGCCGGACTCATGCCGCAGGTCGGCTCGTCGAGCAGAAGCAGCCGTGGCGCGGCGATCACCGCCATTCCGATCTCGAGCAGCGCCACATCGCCGTACGACAATGTGCCGGCTTGCCGGTTGGCGAGCGCCGAAAGACCGATTTGCGCGAGCGTACGTTCCACCGTCTCACGCGTCACCCGATCGGCCGCCGCGGCGCGGAACGGATGCAGGAATCCTCGTCCTGCGTGCCCGGTGATCCACAGATTCTCGGCCACGGTCATTTGCGGGAACACGCTCTTGATCTGCAACGTCCGCTTGACGCCGAGTCGGCTGATCTGGTGCGGTTTGAGGCCGGTGATTTCCCGGCCGTGAAAGAACGCCCGGCCGGCGTCCGCCGTCAGCAGTCCCGATAGCAAATTGAAAAAGGTAGTCTTGCCCGCGCCGTTCGGGCCGATGATTGCGTGCAATCGGGAGCCGGCGAGACTGAAGCTCAGGTTGTCCACGGCGGTCAGTCCGCCGAACCGCTTGGTCAGCCGTTCAGTGCGCAAGACCGGCTCGCTCATGGCTCGGTCCGCAACTCGGCCGCGCGGGGCGGTGTCGCGTGGCGCTCGGCGACGCGTACGATCCAATCGTTCCACAGCCCGACCACGCCCTTCGGCGCGAAGATCACCACCAGGATCGCGACCGCCCCGACGATCAGGGAATGATGCTCCCAATGAGTCGATACGATCTCGCGGACGATGATGAATATCGTCGTGCCGACGAGCGGCCCGAACAAGGTGCCGGCGCCGCCGACGATCGCCCACACCACCGCTTCGCCCGATACGTGGTAGAACATGTAGCTCGCCGATGCATAGCGGCCGAAGAACGCGAACAGGGCTCCCGCGACGCCGGCGAGGAAGCCCGCCAGTACGAACGCGATCAGTCGCAGCCGATATACATTGAGGCCGATCAGCGACGCGCGCACGTCATTGTCGCGGATCGCGAGAAAAGCCTTGCCGAGCGGGCTCGCGATCAAGCGGTGCATCAGCCAGAAGCAGAGCGCTACCATGCCGAGAATGAAGAAATACTGGAACGTCGGATCGGTGAAACTCATGCGGATGCCGCCGACGTCGAAGGTCGGCGGCAGCGCAAAGTTGATCCCGTCGTCGCCGCCGGTCAGCCATTTGTTGGTGAGCGCGAGGAAATAGAAGATCAGCGAGAACACGACGGTGATGATCGCAAAGTAATGCCAGGTCAGCCGGACCGCAAAGATGCCGGTTACCAGTGCCATGGCCATGGACGCCACGATGCCGAGGCCGAACGCCGGCCAGAACGAAAGGCCCAGGTCCTGAATGCCGATCGCCACGCCATACATGCCGAAGCCGAAATAGAGCGCCTGCCCGAATGACAGCAGCCCTACGTAGCCGAACAACAAATTGACGCTCGCCGCGAACAACGACCAGATCAGGATTTCGGCGATGACGCTCACCCAGAAGCCGTTGGTCAGCGCCGGGATGAGCCACGGCACCGCCAGCATGAACGCCGCGAATGCCACCAGCAAGATACGTTGGATCGCGGCCGCCGACATCAGCGCGTCAGTCCCTTGAACAGACCTTGCGGCCGCAGCAACAGGACCGCGCTCATCAACACCAGGGAAGCGATGCGGGCGACGGTCGGATCGGCGACGCTTTGGATGACGCCTTCGAGAAAGGCGAGCAGAACCGCGGCAGCGGCAGTGCCGGGCAGGTTGCCGAGACCGCCGATGATCACCGCCATGAAGCAGAACGGCAGGATATCGACGCCGCCGCGGAAATCGACGGTGGTGATCGGCGCCGCGACGACGCCGCCGACCGCGGCGAGCGCGAACCCGATGGCAAACGTGAGCACATAGACCCGCCCGGCCGGGACGCCCATCGCCACCGCGGTGTCGCGATCATGACGCACGGCCCGCATCCATACGCCGACCCGCGTGTGATGCAAAAACAGGAAGAAGCCACCAAGCGCGAGGACGGCCACCGCCGCCGCAAACAGCCGGTAGATCTCGTAATCGACGCCGAACAGGGAGATGGTGCCGCGAATTGGCGGCAGGATGCGGCCCGGTGTCGGGCCGTAGGTGATGCGCACGCTCTCCTGCAGGATCAACGACAGGCCGAACGTGGCGACGATCGAAAGCGCGGCCACGTTGTGGATGGGCTGGATCAACAATCGTTGGATCAGCGCCCCCAGGATGAAGCCCACCAGCGGAGCAACGATGAAGGCAAGCCAAAAGCTTCCGGTCGTCTGCAGAGTTGCCCAGGCGAGCACGGTGCCGACCATGAAAAAATCGCCGTGCGCCAAATTGATGATGTCGAGCAGGCCGAAGATGATGGCGAGGCCGAGTGCAATCAGCGCGATGATCAAGCCCCAGATCAAGCCATTCATGGCGAGCAGAAAGAGCTTGTCCATTGGCCTGGCCCTGGAACCCCGGTGGGCCGCAAGCGTCGGCCCGCGACCGCGACGAGTCAATGCGGCGCAAGGGCTCTCTGCGGACCGAAGGTCATGCGATTGCCGCGCGCGGGTCGAACTCGATCATGTGCCGGTCGATCGCAGCTCCTCGTTGGTTGACCCGGTGACGCATGGCCGGCCGCCGTGCCGCGGCGGTCCGACTATTGCTGCTTGGTCAGCTCCACGCAGGATGCAATCCGCGAGACGGACGACACATGGAGATAGCAGAGCTCCATCCGGTTCGGTGCGAGCATCGTCCCGTTGGTGTAGCCTTCGTCGTCGGCCAGCAGGATCGTGCCGCTGCGCGAAATGACGGCAATGACCTGCTCGCTGCTGCGCGCCGATGAAAAGGTGCCGGAGAAGCGGCGGCCGTCCTGCTTGTCGATCGTCAGGGTGAAGGGAACGCTGCGGAGCTGCGGCTCGTTCGCCTGGGTCGAAGGATGATGCGGGTTGCCGCCACCCAGGACGAGCGACTCGCTCTCGCCTTTCCAGGTTCCGCGCAGGTCGGGAATTGCGGTCTCTGCCGCAGCAGGCATCGCCGCCAGCATCGCGACGGCGAGAATGCAGCCAAGCTTCGACATGGTCGTTCTCCTTCAGCTCACGTTTCCAAGACGCCGGCCGTGGTGGTGCAATCCCGCGGACGGTCGCAAAAATCGGAATTGACGCCGACAATAAGCGATCACGCCGGGCGCGTCTTCACCTGCGGTATTTTCCACGAATTATTGATCGACGGCCCGCCCGTCTTTCCGACCACTGCAAGGGTTTTGCAAATGCCGGGCATGCGGCGCCGGCGGCATGTCGGGGCCCCGTCTCTCGGACACCTCGAGACTCGGGCAGCCGCCTGCAAGACCTCATTGCACCGGTGTCGTTTCGTAGAGGGAACAGTACCAGTAGTAGCGCCGCCACCACTCGCGCGTCCGCTCGTAGTATCCGAACCTGTTAGGAAGGCGATCGTCCCGCTTGCAACAGGGAGCTCTCGCCGGCTCATTCGATCACCTCGTCGGCGCGCAAGCAAAATCGCGGGCGGGGGCGTGATGCCGAAAAGTTTTGCCGGCTTCATCCCACCAGCAGCCAGGCCACCGCCGGGCCGAAAGCCACGGCCATGATGACGAATGCCGCCGCTAAGTAGTCGATGATTTCTCGCGAGCGGTCACGTTGATTGCGCGCCCGCAGGTGCTCGAAGCGCACGTTCTCCGTTGGGCTGCGAAATGCCGTCAGATTGAGTACGTTCGGTCCGATAACCGGCACGACCGGCGACTGCGAACCTGGCGAGTAGGACTGGGTCATGATCTCTCACCCTTCGGCTCGAGGCAGCATCGACCTGCTTGGGTCCGTTCGATGGATCACTGTGCCGTCCGGCAAAACGATTCGTCCTTGGGGCAGATCTGAATTGTTCTGAATCCCGGCGGTATTGGGATAAGTCCTTAGCGGCCTTACCGAATTACCTCTGAGCGGAGCGTCTCGGCGGCGACTGCCGCGGAAAGCTGTCGGGCCGGAATGACGGGGTGCCGCCGCCGGAGGCATGCCTTGGGCCTAATCGAAGTTTCTTGTGATCGATGTGACGTAGCTCACAGAACAAATCGGCTTGCTGGGTTAGCTCGTCGTCTAGCCGCCTCGGCTGCCGTGGCAGGCAGCGAGCCAGGGGCGTTCGCCCGTTCCACGGGCGACGGGAGCGAGGACGACCATGACCGAAATTGAAGCCGATTCCGAGAGCTGGCGCCGGCTGTTTGCTTCGTTGACCGGCGATGCGGTTGTCGATGCCGCGGTCGTCCGCAAGTTTTGCGACGCCCACGGCGTCACGGCGGCTCGCGTGATGGCCGAAATGCACGCGCATCGCCGCATCCTTCAACCGGAGCAATAGCGAGGCATAAGCGGGGCCTGCGATGGATCGCAGGCCGGTTCCCCGGCCGCCCCGCGATTTGCCGCCGAAGCTCGGGGGCTCGCCGGGTGGACGCCCACGCGTCGCAGGCGCCGGCAATCGCTCGACGTCCTGCGTGGCTGCGTTTCGGATCGGCCCTTCCTGCGAGCGGCATAGTGAAGTAGCATCTCTCGGCGCGTTCGCTCCACGCGGAAGCAAGGGAGGTCATGATGGCGTATCATCTGGAAGGCCGTCTGTTGGAGGTCTGCAATTGTCGGGTCCTGTGCCCGTGCTGGATCGGCGAGGACCCCGACAACGGCACCTGCGATACGATCGTGGCTTGGCGCTTCGACAAGGGCAGTGTCGAAGGGGTCGACGTCGCCGGTATCACCATCGCCTGCGTGGCGCACGTCCCCGGCAACATTCTTCAAGGCAACTGGCGCGCCGCGATCTACGTCGACGCGAAGGCGAGCAAGGAGCAGGAGGAGGCGCTGCTCAAGGTCTACACCGGCAAGCTCGGCGGTCCGGTGGCCGATCTGGTCAAGCTGATCGGGGAGGTGGTCTCGGTCGAGCGCGCGCCCATCACCTTCGACGTTGAGGGCGGCAAGGGGACGCTCAAGATCGGCGACGTCGGCTACGCCGAGCTCGTGCCCTATCAAGGCGCCACCGGCGGAGCAACGACTCTCACCGACACGATCTTCTCGACCGTGCCGGGGGCGCCGGTGTTCGTCGGCAAGGCGCCCCGCTACCGCTCGAAGAACAAGGCGCTCGGGATCGACGTCGACCTGCAGGGCCACAACGCGCTTCAAAGCATCTTTCGATTTGACGCCTGACCCGACCGTTCCGGGCTCGGGCGCACATCGATACACCGGAGTCGGCGCGTGGCAGCGATCACGCTCGAACGGCGCGGCGCCTTCCTGCCGCTGATCAGCGGCCTGATCGCGTTTGCATGGGTTACCCTCCTCATCTGGGAGCGCGGCCCGTACGGACGCTATCTCGATCACGGCCAGTGGCTGGATAGCGGGCTCGCCGCCGATCTCTGTCGCGCGCTGCCGGCGGGCTCGATCGTGCTGCCGGGCTTGCTCTACGCCGGCGGCTGGCTGCTGATGACCGCGGCGATGATGCTGCCCACGACCTTGCCGCTGCTTGGCATCTTCAGCCGGCTGATCGAGCCGCGACGGGACCGCGCCATGCTCCTGACGCTGGTGATCGTGGGCTATCTCTCGATCTGGGGTGCGTTCGGTCTCGCCGCGCATTCGCTCGACCTCCTGCTGCATACCCTTGTCGCCGCGAATCCCTGGCTGACCTTCAACGGCTGGATCGTCGGCGCCGGCGTGCTGGCGGCAGCCGGCGCCTTCCAGTTCAGCGCGCTCAAGTACCGCTGTCTCGACAAGTGCCGAGCGCCGTTCGGCTTCGTCAACGAGCACTGGCACGGACGATCGGCGCACCGACAGGCATTCTTGCTCGGTCTGCATCACGGCATGTTCTGCGTCGGTTGCTGCTGGGCCATCATGCTGTTGATGTTCGTCGTCGGCACCGGCAGCGTCGGGTGGATGCTCGTGCTGGGCGCGCTGATGGCGATCGAGAAGAACGTGTCCTGGGGACGCCGACTGAGCGCGCCGCTGGGCGTCGCGCTCATGGTCTGCTCGGCTGCCGTGATTGCGGAGCACGTCTGGCGGGACTGATGCTCTAACCTTACTGCGTCATGAGGCGTTCGAGAGACCGGCGTCGCTTGTGCCGGGTCGAGCCGCAAACGCGCTGTGGAAAGCTTTGCCCTCTCCCCTCGTGGGCCCCTTGTGGGAGAGGGCAGCGATGCAATCGCAACAAACTCGATTGGGTGAGGGGGCCCCCTCACCCATTCTTTCTGTTGCGCTGTCTGAGCCGCCCTCTCCCACGAGGGGAGAGGGCAACGCTTTCGGCGCCGGCGCTTGCTGCACTCGCAACACAAACGTCGTGACGCAGTAAGACTAATCATCCGCGCGGTAGTCGAAGTCGATGTCCGCCAAATGCCAGAACTCCGAAATCTTGCCCGCTTTCAGGTGGTAGAAATAATTGCATTCCACGGAGATCGCTTGCCCGGAGGCTCCGGTCGCCGTGAACGCGAACCGGATCGCCCACTTGTCCTCCGCGGCGACGATGTCCCCGATGTCGAACCGGGGATTGGCGTAGCGCGGCCGGTCCGTCACGAGGCGATGGACGACGTCGTCGTAGGTCAGCCGCTGCTTGCGGTGGTGGCCGATCACGTCGCGATGATAGAAGCGCGGCACGGCCTCGGCGTCGAAGCGCTCCCAGACCTCGCGCATCAGTCGCTCGGCGAACGCCCGGGTCTCTCGGCTGTCCATGATCGCTATTCCTTCTCGGACTGGAGCTCTCTTCCCGCTCTCGTGCAGCCGGCGTTGGTCGATGGCAGTGGCCATTGATGCCCGCTCTTGGTGTAGCACAAGCTTTCAGATCATCGGCCGCATGGGAAACTCGCGGGGATGCCCGGCCGACGGATAGATGGGAGTCCACGATGACGAAACGCGCGATCCTGCTTGCAGCCGCGGCCGTCGCCTTCGCGATGAACGGCGCGAGCCCCGCAACGGCGCAGGTCTATCCGTCGCGGCCGGTCACGATCATCGTGCCGTTCTCCGCGGGCGGGACGACCGACATCATTGCCCGTATCCTCGGCGAGCACATGTCGCGCACGCTCGGGCAGCAGTTCATCGTCGAGAACGTGGTCGGGGCGGGCGGCACCACCGGCTCGACGCGGGCGATGCGCGCAAACCCCGATGGCTACACCATTGAATTGGGCAACATGGGGACGCATGCGACCTCGGTGGCGCTCTATCCCAGCCTCGCCTACAATCCGGAAGTCGATTTCGCGCCTATCGGCATGGTCGCCGGCCTTCCGGTCCTGGTCGTGGGGAAAAAGGACTTTCCGCCGAACGACCTGAAGGAATTCGCAACCTATGTGAGAGCGAACGCCGCGAAATTGAACATGGCGCATGCCGGCGTCGGCTCGATCACCTATTCCACCTGCCTGCTGCTCAACTCGCTTCTCGGCGTGAAGCCGACCATGGTGCCCTTCAGCGGCGCCGCGCCCGCCATCAGCGCGCTGCTCGGCGGCCAGGTCGATTACATGTGCAATGTCATCGTCGATGTCGTCCAGCAGGTTCAGAGCGGTACGTTCAAGGCCTATGTGATCGGGACTTCCAGGCGCAATCCGGCGCTGCCGGACGTGCCCACGTTCAAGGAGGCCGGGCTCCCGCAGTTCGAGGCCTCGGCCTGGAACGGCCTGTTCGCGCCCAAGGGGACGCCGCCGCTCACCGACGCGCTCGACAAGGCGATCGATGACGCGAATACCCAGAAGCGCCTGCTCGAGCTCGGCACCGAAATTCCGGACAAGGCCCAGCGCGGTCAGCAGCCCCTCGCCGCGCTAGTAAAGGGCGAGATCGCGCGCTGGACGCCGATCATCAAGGGGGCCGTCGTCAAGTCGGAATGAGCGGGTCTATCGATGCCACCGGCCGAAACGGAAGACGCATGAGATTGCCTCGCTTCCTGTCATTCTGCCTGGTCGCGTGCCTCTGCCTGCTCGCGAACGGATCGGCCCCGGCGGAGAGCCGTTCGGGAACGCACGTTTACTTGATGCGCGGCCTCTACAATGTCTCGGTCGGCCTCGACGCGCTCGCCGCCAAGCTCGTCCGGCGCGGCATCCCCGCGACCGTCTATGCTCGCGACGAGG
>WNFF01000416.1_pt1 | contig 32081 bp, 22 predicted proteins | sample 5400441 | NCBI WGS metagenome assembly WNFF01 (sample SAMN13153345, study PRJNA577476) | soil metagenome | isolation source: 120 cm saprolite under Douglas fir tree site 2 hole 3 replicate 1 | place: USA:California | collected 2015-04-18
CATGAGATGAAGGCCGATGGTCGGCAGCATGCCCTTCGCGATCTCCACCATCTTGGCGTCGTTGCCCGCGCCCAGCGCCTCGCGCGCTGGGATGCGATAGGGCGACGGACCGCTGCGGGTGACGGCCTCGAATCCCACGGGGTTCGGCTCGAAGAACATCGCCTCCGAGTGCTGCACGAACGGCACGTCGAGAAAGTCGATCCAGTAGCTCGTCGTGTCGCTCTCGTTGGCGTGGCCGTGCCAGCACCAGGAGGGCGTGAGCACGACGTCGCCGGGCGCCATGTCGATGCGGGCGCCGTCGACCACGGTATAGGTGTCGGGCTTGGCCTCGACCACGAGGCGCAGGGCTGCCGCGGTGTGGCGGTGGGAGCGCGCCTGCTCGCCCGCCTTCACCATCTGGTAGGCGGCGACGATGTTGCGGCTGGTCGCGTAGACGTTGCCCGCGATCGGATTGACCATGATCAGATTGCGCCGCTCGGCCTCTTCGACCGGAACGAAGCTGCCGGCCTGGTCGAGCGCCGCTTTCGCCGCGGCATAGCGCCAGACCGCCGGCTGGAACTTCGGCTTCGGCGCCGGCCACATCGCGGGCTCCGGGCGCGCCCAGCCGGGCGAGAAGCTGAGCCGGCCAAGCTCGCCGTAATAGGGCGCGCGGATGTCCTGGTTCATGGCTCAAGTCTCCTCACGCTTGCGATTGCGCGGCCCGGCGGGCATCGCCGCGCCCGCTCTGCCCGAGCTTAGAGCATGTTCCGGTGAGATGAAAATCAGTCGTGCGGCATACGCGGTCTGCTCCCTCTCCCCGTTCTTAACGGGGAGAGGGGTGGGGTGAGGGGCATGGCCACGCTCCACCGAGAGAGTTCGCCCCTCACCCCAACCCTCTCCCCGCAAGCGGGGAGAGGGAGCGCACCGAGCCAGCCGCTTCTGCTGATTCGGTCTCGCCGAAACTTGCGCTAGCCGAGATGCGCGCCCCGCGCACGCGCTCGATCAGCGCGCGCGCGTCCGCGGGGGCTTCGTCGGCGCGCCAGGCCACGTGGCCGTCGGGCCGGACCAGAATGAGCCGGCGCTGATAAAGCGCGCCGACCGCGGGCACGTCGAGATCGACGACCGCGAGCGGCACGCCGGCCTCGGCCGCCGCCGAGCGCAGGGTCGCGGCGTCGGGCGGATCGGCGCCGAGACGCAACAGCGTGAAGCCGCGGCCGAACAGGTCGAGCGTCGAGCGGCCGTCCGGCAGCCACGCATGCGGCGCGCGGGCGCCGGGCCGCGCGGTCTGGGTATAGGTCGAGGCCTCGAGCGGCGGCGCCGGCGTGCCGTCGGGGGCGATGATCGGGGAGCCGTCGTAGCGGTAGCCGAGATGGAATCCGATGGTGAACCATTCGTGCCGCATGGTCTCGGTGAACCATCGGCCGTAGTCCGCCCGCGCGGCGTCGCCGGCCGGCCCCGGCGCAAAAATCTCGGGCGGCGGCCGGTGCTGGCGGGTCGAGAGCATGCGGCCGAGATTCGAGCTCGCCTCGGTGACGTTGCGCACCGCGACCGGCCGCCGCTCGGCCTCGTAGGAGCGCAAGAGCCCGCCGCCGGCCCAGCCGCGCACGGCGGCGGTAAGCTTCCAGCCGAGATCGACCGCGTCCTGGATGCCGGTGTTCATGCCGAAGCCGCCGGTCGGCGACATCAGGTGGGCGGCGTCGCCGGCGATGTAGACGCGGTCGCTGCCGTAGCGGTCGGCGACGAGCTCGCGGCGCACCCAGCGCATGACCGAGAGAATCTCGTAATCGAAATCGCGGTCCATGGCGCGCCGCAATGCGGCGCGGATATCGGCCTCGCCGTGGGTCACCTGGTCGGCGGAGCCGACGATCGACATGCGGAAGCGGTCGCGGCCGTCGATCGCCACGATGGTGAGCCAGGTGCCTTCCGGCCCGATGAAGATGAAGCGATAGCCCTTGCGCTTGTCGTGCAGCGACCAGAAACCGGGGCAGCGGAACAGCACGTTGGTGGTGTAGGTCAGCGCCGGATTGCCGCTCATGGTCAGCCCCAGGCGCTCGCGCACCAGGCTGCCGCCGCCGTCGGTGCCGACGAGATAATCGGCGACGATCGCGCGCGTCGCGCCGGTCGCGCCGTCGCGCACGGTCGCGATCACGGCGTTCGCGGTTTGCTCGAATGCGACCAGCTCGGTCGTGTAGCGCAATTGCACGTGCGGGAAGCCCCGCACGAACCGCCGCAGGATCGGGTCGAACATGTCCTGCGGCACGCGCTCGCGCTTCTGCGGGCTCTGCGGCGGACATCTCTCCTGCGCGCGCCCCGGGAACGGCTCGCGCCCGAGCTCGTAGCCGTCGAGGCCGGTGACGTAGATGCAGTCCTGGGGATGGTCGCCGGGATAGGGCGCGTCGCGCACCCAGTCCGCGATCCCCCAGCGGCGGCAGAATTCCATGGTGCGCGGGCCGACGATGTCCATCTTCGGCTGCTCGATCGCGCCGTCGGACTGCTCAATCAGCGTGCAGGGGACGCCGCGCCATCCGAGCTCACCGGCGAGCGCGAGCCCCACCGGGCCGGCGCCGACGATCAGGATCGGCGTGCGCTCGCTCATGCCCGCGCGTCCCCGCGCGCGCGACAGGCGCGGCGAGGTCGCGCTTCGATTGGAGCATGTCCCTGTGAGTCGGTATCAATGCGGGCGGCAAACTCGGTATCCCTCCCCTGAAAGGGGAGGGTGGCGTAGGCGGCCTTCGGCCGCCGTTCTTGGCACCAAGAACGCCGACGCGAAGCGTCGGCTATGCGAGCGCAGCGAGGCGGGTCGGGTGGGGTTCCCCCCACCCCGGCTCGCTTCGCTCGCCGACCCTCCCCCGCTTCGCGGGGGAGGGATAAGCCGCGGCTACGGCTTGGCGGCATATCTGCGCTCCAGCGCGTCGAACTCGTCCTTGTGCACCAGCCGCTGCCGCTCGGAGAAATCGACCACCATCTCCGTCGCATCGCCCATGTGTCCCCGGCGCCGAAGCTCGCCCAGGGCGGCCTGCATGCCCTTGAGCGCCGATTGCAGCGCGACGTTGGCATAGATCACGCCGGCATAGCCGAGCGCCTTCAGCTTGTCGTTCGGCAGCTCCGGCGTGCGCCCGCCGAGCACGATATTGATGAGCTGCGGCCAGGGCAGGCGGCGCGGGATGTCGGCGATCTCTTCGATCGAGGTCGGCGCCTCGACGAAGGTCACGTCGGCCCCGGCCTCGCGATAGGCGGCGGCGCGCGCGAGCGCGGCCTCGTAGCCTTCCGGCGCGATCGCGTCGGTGCGCGCGATGATCAAGAGGTCGCGGCGGGCGTCGACCGCGGCCTTGATCTTGTCCGCCATCTCCGCGGCCGGGATCACTTCCTTCCCGGTGAAGTGGCCGCAGCGCTTGGGAAACACCTGGTCCTCGATCTGCAGCGCGTCGGCGCCCGCGCGCTCGAGCAGCCGTACCGTGCGCACCACGTTCACCGCGTTGCCGAAGCCGGTATCGGCGTCGACGACGAGCGGGCCCGGAAAAACGTCGCGGATCGCCGCCACATGCTCCGTGAGCTCGGTGAGCGTGACGAGCCCGTTGTCGGGAATGCCAAGATGGGTGTTGGCGATGCCGGCGCCGGTGACGTAGGCGGCGGCAAAGCCGAGGTCGGCGACCACGCGCGCGGCGAGCGCATTGCTCACCCCCGGCAGCAGCAGCGCCGCGCCCGGGCGCAGCAGGTCGCGTAATTCATGGGCCCTGGTCATCGGCGGGTCCTTTCGAGGCGGCACGGGACCCGCTGGGTTATACACTGCGATCGTGCCACAGGCTCCACCTCTCCCCGCTTGCAACCGAACTCGGGTAAACCCGAGTTCGGTCACTCAATAATTGGCCGAAGTCGGATGTATCCGACTTCGGCTGAGAGGTCGCGAGCGAAGCGAGCGGGTGAGGGGGACTCTCCACCGCCTGAGTCCTTGGTGAGCCCCCTCACCCCAACCCCCGCAAGCGGGGAGAGGGAGCGCACCGAGCTTGCGGCTCTACCTGAATTCCACCCACCGAAGCATGCGATAGTTGATAATGTCCGCGGGAGGTACGGCATGTCCAAAGTTTCGATCACCTTCGCCTGCGGGCTCTACGACCGCATGCTGGCGCTCCATACCGGCGAGGTGAAGCCCGAAGGCATCGATCTCAACTTTCTCGCCATCGACGAGCCGCGCCGGATTTTCGATCGCATGGGCAGGAATCTCGAATTCGACGCCTGCGAGATGTCGAGCTCCGAGGTGATCAGCCGGCTCGCCGCCGGACGCAACGAGATGGTGGCGCTGCCGGTGTTTCCCTCACGCGTCTTCCGTCACGGCTTCATCACGGTCAACCGCAAGGCGGTCAAGGCGCCGAAGGACCTCGCCGGCAAGCGCATCGGCGTTCCGCTCTACACCCAGACCGCCGCGGTGTTCATCCGCGGCCTGCTGCAGGACGAGCATGGGGTCGACCTGTCCCAAGTGCACTGGGTGCAGGGCGCCACCAACAGTCCGGATTCGCACGGCAATCCCGCCGCGCCGCCGCCCCTCAAGGCGGTCGCGATCGAGCAGAACAGCTCCGGCCGCTCGCTCAGCGAGCTCATCGAGCGCGGCGAGATTTCTGCCATCATCGGCAGCGGCTTGCCGGCGGCGCTGCGGACCAATCCCGACGTGCAGCGGCTGTTCCCAGATTTTCACGCCGTCGAGCTCGACTATTACCGCCGCACGCGGATTTTCCCGATCATGCATCTCGTGGCCATTCGCCGCGACGTCTACGAGCGCCATCCGTTCATCGCCACCAGCCTCTACGAGGCCATGACCAAGGCCAAGGATCGCGCGCTCGCGAAAATGCGCGATACCAGCGCGCTCCGCTACATGCTTCCTGGCATGATCGCCGAGCTCGAGAAGATCGACGAAACCTTCGCCGGCGATCCCTGGCCCTATGGCGTCGAGGCCAACCGGCCCACGCTCGAGGCGCTGGTCCGCTACATGGCCGAGCAGTCGCTGATCGAGGCGCCCATTCCCGTCGACGACCTGTTCGTGCCAATCTACAGACCGTGACGCGCTGGCGCACCACCCTCGACCGGCTGGTCGTGCTCGCCGCCATCCTGGCGGCATGGCAGCTCGCGAGCCTCCTCGTCGGTGCCTATTGGGTGAGCTCGCCCTCCGCAGTCGCCGCGCGCTTCACCGCGCAGCTCTGGAGCGGCGAACTGATCCGCCACGGCGGCTACACGATCGAGGAATCGCTGATCGGCACGGTGGTCGGCGGCGCACCGGCGGTGCTGCTGCCGTTCCTGCTGCGCCGGCACCCGTTGATCGTCGCGGTGCTCGATCCGTTCATGGTCGGCGGCTATGGCGCCCCCAAGCTCGCGTTCGCGCCGCTGTTCATTCTCTGGTTCGGCATCGGCATCGAATCGAAGATCGCGCTGGTCGCCGGCGTGGTCTTCTTCATCGTCTATTTCAACGCGCTCGCCGGCGTGCGCGCGCTCGACCCGAAGCTCGTGCAGATGGCGCAGGTTGCCGGCGCCGGCGAGCGGCACGTCGCCCGCCACGTCGTGTTTCCGGCGGCGGTGCCCTATATCCTCGCCGGCTTCCGGATCGCGGTGCCGTACGCGATCGGCGGCGCCGTCATCGCCGAGCTGATCTCGTCGAACCGCGGGCTCGGCTACCTGGTGCAGACCGGCGCCATGAATTTCGACACCACCTCGGTGTTCGCGGCCATCCTCGCCGCCACCCTCATCGTGCACGCCGCCAACGGGCTGCTGGCGGGCGCCGAGCGCGTCCTGCTGCATTGGCGCCCGCGCGGCGACGTCGCGCTCGACGCCGGAAACTGAGCATGACCGCGCTCATCGAGATCAGGGACCTCGGCAAGCGCTTTCCCGCGCGTCACGGGCGCGAGCCGCCGCCGTGGGTGATCCGGGATCTGTCATTCTCGGTGCGCCCGGGCGAGTTCCTCACCATCATCGGGCCGTCGGGTGCCGGCAAATCGACCTTGCTCAACATGATCGCGCAGATCGAGACCGTCAGCGCCGGCGAGATCGTGTTCGACGGCGAGACCGCCAAGGTGCAGGACGCCCGCAGCTTGCGCCCCGGCTTCGATCGTCGGATCGGGTACGTGACCCAGGACGACAATCTCCTGCCTTGGCGCACCACCATCGACAACGTGCTGTTTCCGATCGAGGTGCAGGGCCGCTTGAACGCACAGACCCGCGCGCACGCCGAAATGCTGGTCCGCGCCGTCGGGCTTGCCGGTTTCGAGCGCTATTATCCGCACGAGCTTTCCGGCGGAATGCGCAAGCGCGCCGCGCTGATCCGCACGCTCGCCTACGACCCGCCGGTGATCCTGATGGACGAGCCGTTCGCCGCGGTCGACGCGCAGACCCGCACCCAGCTGCAGGCCGACCTGCTCAAGCTGTGGAACCTCGGGCGCAAGACCATCATCTTCGTCACCCACGACATCACCGAGGCGATCGCGCTCGGCGACCGTGCCTTGGTGCTCAGCCGCCAGCCCGCGCGGATCGCCGCCGAGCACGCCATCCCGATCCCGCGCCCGCGCAATGTCGCGGACATTTTCGCGCTCGAAGGCTTCGCCGCGATCTACGAGCGCATCCGGGCGGCGATCCAATGACCGACGCCGTCCTCGCCGCGGGAGCGATATCGCCGAGCCTGTCGCGCCGATGGGCCGTCACCGGCGGCCGGCTCACGCTGGCGGCGCTCCTGCTGGCCGGATGGGAATTCTCCGCGCGCCGATTCGGCTCGATCTTCTTCGCGCCGCCGCTCGACGTCGCCATGCGCATCGTCGAGCTGGCGCAAAGCGGCAGGCTCGCCGAGGACATCGCGGCGACGCTGCGGGTATCGGCGCTCGGCTTTGCCATCGCCTGTATCCTCGGCGTGCTGCTGCCGTTCCTGCTGCGGCGCTCGCCGCGCCTGACCGAGGCGGTCGAGCCCTTCATCATGGCCTCGATGGGGATTCCCAAATATGCGCTGGCGCCTTGGCTCATTCTCTGGTTCGGCATCGGCGACCTGCCCAAGCTCGTCGTCGTGGTGCTGATGGTATTCTACGTCATCTTCATCACGACCTTCGCGGGCATCCGCGCCGTCGACCGGCGGCTGATCGACATGGCCCGCATCGCCGGCGCCGGCGAGACCATGATCGCGCGCGAGATCGTCTGGAAATCGCTGTTGCCGTTCTTCTTCACCGGGTTGAAAGTGGCCTTGCCGCGGGCGGTGAGCGCCACCATCGTGGGGGAGTTCCTGGTCGCCAGCGAGGGGGTCGGCCATTACATCGAATATTCCCGCCAGGTATCCGACACGACCGGAGTATTCGCCGGCATCACGGTCGCGACCGCGCTCGTGCTGGCGATCAATGCGGCGGTCAACGTGATCGAGCGTCGCGCGCTCGGCTGGCGGCCGGTCGAGCGCGACATGCAGCTGTGAAGAGATGGACATCTGACATCGGGGGCTATGCCATGAAGCTTGCGAGCTATGTTGCAGACGGCAAGGCGTGCTTCGGCGCGGTGACCGGCGACGGCATCATCACCCTGAATGAGCATCTCGGCGGCCGCTATGCGAGCCTGCGCGAGGCGCTGGGCGCGCCCGGCGACGTGCGGAAGGCTGTCGACCGGGCCAAGCCCGACCGCCGGCTCGGCGATGTCAAGTGGCTGCCGCCGATCCCCGATCCCGACAAGATTCTCTGCGCCGGCATCAACTATCGCTCCCATGCCGCCGAGACCGGGCGCGAGCTGCCGAAGCAGCCGAGCATGTTCATCCGCCTCGCCAATACGCTCGTCGGCCACGAGGGCGAGATGGTGCGGCCCTCGGTGTCGACGCAATTCGACTTCGAGGGCGAGCTCGCGCTCGTGATCGGCCGCGGCGGGCGCCATATTCCGGTCGAGCGCGCGCTCGGGCACGTCGCCGGCTATACCTGCTTCGTCGACGGCAGCGTGCGCGATTACCAAAAATTCTCCGTGACCTCGGGCAAGAATTTCCCGGCTACAGGGCCGCTCGGCCCCTGGATCGTCACCACCGACGAGATTCCGGATCCGGCGCGGCTCACGCTCACGACGCGCCTCAACGGCACGGAGATGCAGAAGTCCGGCACCGATCTCCTGATCTATTCGGTGCCGCAGATCATCGCCTTCTGCTCGGATTTCACAGAACTCTCGCCCGGCGACGTCATTGCGACCGGGACGCCCGAGGGCGTCGGGCACCGCCGCAATCCGCCGGTATGGATGCAGCCGGGCGACGTGCTGGAAGTCGAGATTTCCGGCATCGGTACGCTGCGCAGCCGAATCGTGGACGAGCCGACGTAGGGTGGGCAAAGGCGCACGCGCGCCGGACAGGCGCCATATGCCGAGCTCAGGCGCGTGCGCCGTGCCCACGCGTGCATTGAACCCGCATCGCGAAATGTCACATCGACGCGTGGGCAAACGCGCGCAACGCTGCGCACAAGATGGAAGCTGCATTCGCGCGCTTGCCCACCCTACAGGTCACCGCGCTCACCTCACATATTCGTCGGTATAGAGCCCGTCGTAGGACTTCAGCTTCTCCTCGGGCTGCATGAGCCCGGCGCCGATATTGTAGAGCTCGGCGTTCTCCAGATCGGCCTTCGTCACGACCGGCGGACGCGGCGTCCCCTTGCGGACCTCGGCAAAGCCGGCTTCGAGCAGCTTGTCGTCGAAGGCGGCGAAGCGCTTCTTCAGGAGCGGCAGCATCTCCGCCGGACGGTCGAGCATCGCGGCGATCGCCTCGACCATCGCCCGGGCGAGCTTCACGCAGGCGGACTTGCGCCGCTCGCAGGTCTCGGGCCTGGCGACGACCATGTTGTGGCCGAACGGATGCATGTCGGGCGGGTCGCCGTCGGAGCCGCTCGCGATTGCGATGGCGCTGCCGTCGATGACCGGCTGCAGCGGCCAGGGCATCGACATCGCGAAGCCGTCGACCTGCCGGCTCTGGAACGCCGCCATCGCGCTGCTCGGCGCCATCGGCGCGATGCGAATCTCGTCGGGATCGTAGCCGGCGCGGCGCGCCAGCAGCAGCACATAGGCGTGGATGACCGAATTGATCGAATCGACCGCGATGGTGCGCCCGCGCAGGAGCCTGACGCGCTGCTCGAGCGGCGCCTTGGGATCGAAGCCCGCCGCCAGCTCCTTGCGCAACACGATCTTGATGGTCGGCCGGTTGAGCGTGCCGACGATGCCGACCATGCGCTGGCCGCGCGCGGCGGCGCGCGTGAGCGTCGCGCCCGATATTTCGGCGAAATCGGCGCTGCCCGAGATCACCGCATTGGCGGATCCGATGCCGCTGATCACGACGCTCTTGACGCTCAGCCCGTGCTTGGCGAAGAGGCCGAGGTCCTCGGCCAGATAGCCCGGCGCGAACGTGAGGGCGACGTTGGGCACCGCCAGCACGACGCTGTCGGTCGTGCCGGCGGGCTCGCCGTGGGTCGGTGGCGCGCCCGCCGCGAGCCACAGCGCGGCCGCAAGGCAACCGATCCGGCTTGCGGGCATGGCGGCGTTCTCGCGATGGCGGACGATGCGGATCATGCGCAGTCCGCCGAAGATGCGCAATGCGGCATCGCATCACTTGTCCGGCAGCGGAAACTCGTCGAGGTATTTGCGATAGTCGTCCTCGACGTCGATCTCGAGGCTGGCGAGGATGCGCACCACGGCGTTGTAGAAGGCGATGGCGAGCACGAGATCGGTCAGCCGCTCGTGGTCGAGGCTATCTCGCAGCTCGGCGAAGGTGCGAGCGGAGATCGCCAAGCCGGTCGTCATCTCGCGCGCGGCGCGCAGCACCGCCTTGGCGAGCGGCTCGAGCGTGGTGGGCCGCCCCTCGGTCTCGTCGGCGATGGCGCGGATGTCGTCGTCGCTGACGCCGAAGCGACGGCCGATCTCCACGTGGTGGGAATATTCGTAGGGCGAGCGCGCGAGATAGCCGACCTGCAGGATCGCCATCTCGCGCAGCCGCGGATCGAGCGCGCTCTTGCGCCGGATGAAGGCGCCGAGATCGCTGAACGCGCGTGCGCCACGGGGGCTGTGCGCCAGCGCGCGGAAGAGATTGATGTTGCGCGCCAGCAGATCCTGGAACTCGGGCGCGAGGTCCGATTGCTCGAGATAGGGTAGCCGCGCCATTGCAGGGTGCTCCGGTCAGCCGCTTCGATGAACTGGAAAGGTCGCAGGTGGGGTCGAGCCTCAAGCGCGTTTACGCGCGTCTTCGACGCGCTATGGCGAGACCCAACGGCCTGTCAGCGATGGGCGATGTTGTTGGGTCTCCCCCGGGTCAAGAGCCCGGGGTCGACCCAACCTACGAATCAGGCTTCCCCGGCGTGTCGTCGAAGCGGGCCGGGGCTTCCGGGGTGAGCCCGCCGCGCTGGCGAGGCAGCGTGTCGCGGCCGTTGAGCTCCCAGTCGCCGGCGGCGGCGCGGCGCGCGAAAGTTTCCCAGCGGTCGCTCCAGTCGCCCAGGCCGTAGCCGTGCCAGGGCGACTGCACGTTGAGCGGATAGAGATCGAGCTCCTCCCACAGCGCCCGCGCGTGCTCCATGTATTGGCGCGTCGGCAACGCGAGCGGCGCCATCGGATATTTGCGGGTGGCGTCGACCAGCATGCCGGAGTCCGACGTCTTCGGACCGTATTGCGCGCCCTGCACGCCGCCGCGGTGCGGCACGAGATGCACGTCCTCGATCGGATTGGTTCGATAGGCGAGCGACCACAGCACCGCATCCATGCTCAGGGGATCGATGTCCTCGCTGACCGCGATGACGATCTTGCCGCAATTGGATTGCAGCGTCGCGGCCCCGTGCAGCGCGCGCCATACTTCGCTGCGCGGGGTCGAATCGGCGAGCTGCACGAAGATGACGGGGCGCAGGTTGGTCAGTCGCTCGTGCATCACCACGCGGCGGACGCCCTTGATCCCCAATCGCTCGCGCAGGTGGTTGAGAAAGAGCGGCTCGTAGGCGACCTTCTTGATGACGCTCGACTCGCTCGGCGTGACCTGGCTGATGATCGAGGCGAAGACCGGCGCGCGCTTGTGGGTGATCGCGGTGAGGCGCATCGGCATGTTGTAGGCCTCGAGCGCGACGTAGCCGTTGCTCTCGCCGAACGGCGCCTCGGGCTCGAGCCGGTCGGTATCGATCAGCCCCTCGATCACGATCTCGGCCGCGGCCGGCACGTCGAGGTCGACGGTGACCGCCTTCGCGATCTCGATCGGCGCGCCCGCGAGCGCGCCGGCGACGCCGAGCTCGTCCATGTCGACGGCGAGCTTCTGCGGCCCGGTGAACATGACGACGGGCGCGCAGCCGATCACGATCGCGATCGGCATCGGCTCCCGCCGCTTGCGATACTTGAGCCAATGCAGATAGCCGCCGGCGCCGCTCGCCTCCCGCGCCACCATGCGCACCACCAGCCGGTCGGGCGCCTTCAAGGCGGCACGGTAGGTGCCCATGTTCGCGATGCCGCTCTCGGGATCGCGGGTGACGCAGAGGGTGGCGGTGAGGTAGGGCGCGGAGTCGAATCCCGGCGTCGATACCGGCACCGGCAGCCGCAGGAGCCCGCCCGCGGCGGTGAGCTCGTTGCCCGCGTGCACGACCTCCTGGCAGCGCGGTGCGGAAACGGCGACCGGGGCGATCGGGCTCGCGATCGCCCGCATCCAGGCTTCGCCGATCCGTTCGACCGGCTGCCCCATGCCGGCGGCATAGATCGCGGGGGAGGCCGCCATCGCGCCGACCACGACCGGAATGTCGTAGCGCCGGCCCTTCGCGTCGGTCACATGGGTGAACAGAAACGCCCGCCGCTTGTCCTCCGGCACGCCGCCCAGGAACTGCCAGCGCACCAGCGGGTGCAGCTCGGTATCCTTGTCGATGGGGCGGTCGATGCGGATGAGCAGGCCCCGCGCCTCGAGGTCCGCCAGATGGTCCTGGAAATCGAGCGGGGGGCCCTCCTGCACGCGGGCGCGCGGCGCCCCTTTCGGCTGATCGAGCATCGGCTGCGGAACTCCCGGGTTCGACCGGCGATCGAGGGCCGACCCTAGAGCATTTTCAGGAACGGTGGGAACCGGATTCCACTTCGCCGGAAAACGCTATAGTGTGCGCCCGCCGGCAGCTGAAACCCCCATTGAGCAACGGACCCATGGTCACACCAACGACGGCCCCGCAAACGATCGACGTGCACGCTCATATCCTGAGCGAAGAGACGATCCGCCTGCTGCAGAGCGAGGCGCCCAAGGCGGCGCCGAAGCTCACCGAGGTCGGCGATCAGTTCGGCACCCTCGACGTCGCGGGGAGCGTCTATCGGCATTTCCCGCGCGGCGGCTGGGATCTGGAGCGGCGGCTGCAGGACATGGCGGCATCCAAGGTCGACCTGCAGGTGCTCTCGGTCTGCCCGCAGACCTTCCTCTATGCGCAACCGCCCGCGGTGGCGGCGGCGTTCGCCCGCGTCCAGAACGAGCAGATCGCAAAGCTCGTGAAGGCGCGTCCCGACCGCTTTCTCGGCATCGCGACGCTGCCCATGCAGGCGCCCAAGCTCGCCGCCGACGAGCTGCGCCATGCCATGCGCGCGCTCGGCCTGCGCGGCATGCAGATCGGCTCGAACATCGCCGGCAAGAACCTCGACGATCCCGAGCTCGAGCCGGTCTGGGCGACGGCGGCCGAGCTCGGCGCCTTCATCCTGCTGCATCCGATCAACGTGGCGGGCGCGGACCGGCTCAAGTCCTACTATCTCGGCAACCTGATCGGCAATCCGCTCGACACCACGATCGCCGCGGCGTGCCTCGTCTTCAGCGGCGTGCTCGAGCGTCATCCGACGCTGAAAATCTGCCTTGCCCACGGCGGCGGCTTCGTTCCCTATCAGGCTGGGCGCTTCCTGCACGGCTGGCACGTGCGCGCGGAGCCGAAGACGAAGCTGCCCAAGCCGCCGACCGATTCGATTGCGCGCTTCTACTTCGACACCATCGTCCATTCGAAGGACGTGCTCGAGTTCCTGGTCGGCAGCGCGGGCGTCGAGCGCGTGCTGCTCGGCAGCGATTATCCCTTCGACATGGGCATGCCGGACGGCGTGTTGCAGGTGCGCAGCCTGCCGATCCCGGCGGCCGGGCAGGCCGCCATTCTCGGCGGGCGGGCGCGGGTCCTGCTCGGCGCGGCCGCCGACACGGCGTCGGCACGGGCCATTGCCTGAGAGAAGCGCGGGAGCCGACCGGCGCAGCACGGGAGATGGAAATGGCGCAAGCACCCGTTGCCGCACGGACGCCCGGCGCCAAGCGCGCCGGTGACGGCGAGTTCGTGTTCGACCTTGCCCAGGTGAATCACATTCTCGGCGGCCCGGACTACTCGAGCGCCAACGGCGCCTGCGTCGAGGGCGAGCGCATGATCGTCGGGCTGATGCGGATGCCGGCCGGCACCGGCGCGGAGCCGCATTCGCATCCGAACGAGCAATGGATCTACATCCTGCAAGGCACGTTCCGCGGCACCATCGGCGAGCAGGAATTCGAGGCGAAGACCGGCTCGGTGGTCTATGTCCCCGCGAACATGGTCCATTCCGGCAAGGCGACGCCCGAGGCCGACGTCGTATTCTTCACCTGCAAGGACGCGTCCCACAGCCTGCACGGAATCAAGGCATAGTAATCAGCGAACGGTAATCAGCGGCAGGTGATCAGAGCAGCAGTGAGGGAGCGGCGACCCTCTGATCATTGATTGCTGCTTCCCCTGGCGGGGCGACAAGATCGCGCGGCGGATTGCCTGTTTCGGCCTCGGCGTCTGCGCTATCATCGATGAGGGCCAGCCCATCCGCAACGGGTCCGACCGTGGGTGCGCTCATAGGGAGGATGTGATGAAGCGATTGGGCTTGGGTCTGGCGCTGCTGTGCCTCGCAATCGGTGCCGTCACGGCTTCGGCGCAGGACAAGTACCCCTCGAAGCCGGTGAAGATTATCGTGCCCTATGCGCCCGGCGGCGCCACCGACATCACCGCGCGGCTGTTCGGCGATCAGATGCGGCAGATCCTCGGCCAGCAGTTCGTGGTCGAGAGCAAGCCGGGCGCGTTCGGTATTCTGGCGATCGAGGAGATGGCGCGCTCGAAGCCCGACGGCTACACCCTGATGGTCGGCAACGTTTCGACCAATGCGATCACGCCGATCCTGTTCCACAAGAAGTTTTCCATCGACTTCGAGAAGAGCGTGGTGTCGGTATCCCGCCTCGCCGTCTATCCGTCCTTCCTGATCACCACCACGAAGAACTTCGAGCCGAAGACGGTGGCCGAGGTGATCGCCTACGCCAAGAAAAATCCCGACAAGGTCCGCTACACCAGCGCCGGCATCGGCAGCTTCCCGCATTTCGACATGGAGATTTTCTCGAAGCGGGCCGGCGTCCGGATGCTCCACATCCCGAACAAGACCGGAGCGGCCGGAATGATCAACGATCTCGTCGTCGGGGACGCGCAGATCGCGTTCCTCAACGCCGCGAGCTCGGCGGCGATGATCAAGGCCGGCAGTCTGCGGCCGATCGCGGTGCTCGCGGAGCATCGCCTGGCGGAATATCCCGACGTTCCGACCCTGACGGAGGTCGGCTATCCGGGCGTCGGCACCTTGCACTGGCAGAGCATGCTCGCGCCGGCCAATACGCCGAAAGAGGTGCTGGCGACGTTGTACCAGGCGATCGTCGATGCCGCGGCCGCGCCGCAGCTGCAGGACGGCTTCAAGAAACAGCTCGTCAGCGTCAAGCCGAACGCGTCGTTGGACGAAGCTCGGTCCTGGCTCAACAGCGAGCTCGACACCTGGCGCAAGAACGTCGCCGAGGTGAAGATCGAATTGACGGATTAGGAAGCGGCTTCGCACGCGAGCCGTCGAAACGACGAACGGTGGCCGTGATCGGCGCGGGACGATCACGCACGGCGGGAGGATCACATGAAATGCCTGGTCACGCCCTTGCTGTCGGCCGTTCTCGCCGCCATGGCCGCGAGCGGGGCCGCGGCGCAGGACAAATATCCGTCGAAGCCGATCAAGGTCGTCGTGCCGTTCGGGCCCGGCAGCGCCACCGATATCGTCATGCGTATCGTCGGCGAGCAGATGCGGCCGGTCCTCGGCCAGCCGGTCGTGGTCGAGAACAAGCCGGGTGCATTCGGCATCATCGCCATCGAGGAGATGGCGCGCGCGCGGCCCGACGGCTACACGCTGCAGATCGGCAACCCCGGGACCAACGCGCTCGCGCCCACCGTCTATCGCAAGAAATTCAAGATCGATTACGAGAAAGAGGTGATCATGGTGACCCGGCTGAGCGAGGTTCCGCTCGTGCTCGCCGCCACCACCAAGGACTTCCCGCCGAAGACGTATGCCGAGCTCATCGCCTATGCCAAGGCCAATCCCGGCAAGGTGCGCTACGCCAGCGTCGGCACCGGCAGCAACAATCATTACGACACCGAGGCCTTCGCCAAATGGGCGGGCATCGAGCTCACGCATCTGCCGAACAAGGGCGGCGGCGGCGCCATCACCAACGATCTCGTCACCGGCGACGCCCATGTCGCGCTGGTCAATGCGGCGAGCTCGAGCGGCGTGATCAAGGGCGGGCAGGTGCGGGCGCTGGCGGTCATGTCCGCGGAGCGCCTGCCCGACTATCCGGACGTGCCGACGCTCAAGGAGCTCGGCTACGCCAACGCCAAGGGCTTGTGGTCGGCGCTCTATGCGCCGGCTGCCACGCCGCGCGACGTGCTCGAGATTGTGCGCCGGGCGGCGGTCGAGGCGCTCAATTCCGAGCCGGTCCGCTCCGCCTTCGCGAAGCAGATGATCAAGGCGGTTCCGAGCGCCTCGTTCGAGGATGCGCAGGCCTTCGACCGCGCCGAGACCGCCTACTGGAAGAAGGTCACCGAAGAGGTGAGGGTCGAGCTGCCGGACTGAGCGGCGCGACAGCGAGCGGGGCGCACAGGGGAGGGCATCGATGAAAATGGAGCCGGCGCCGGCCGTGCCGGTCTACGGCATCCTCGTCGAGAAGGACGTCGACGTGCCGATGCGCGACGGCGCCCGGCTCAAGGCCGACGTGTTTCGTCCCGACGACGGCGGACGCTTTCCCGCGATCCTCAATCTCGGCCCCTACCAGAAGGACAAGCTCTGGATCCCGCCGGACACGCTCGAGGAGAAGCCCAACCCGCTGATGAACTGGGAGACCGTGAATCCGCAGTGGTGGGTGCCGAAGGGCTATGCCGCCGTGCGGATCGACGGGCGCGGCAGCGGTAAGTCGCCGGGGCAGTGCGAGCCGTGGTCGCTCGCGGAATCGATCGATTTCTACGACGCGATCGAATGGGCGGCGGCGCAGCCCTGGTGCAACGGCGCGGTCGGGCTCTCCGGCATCTCCTATTTCGCGATCAACCAGTGGTTCGTCGCCAACCACCAGCCGCCGTCGCTCAAGGCCATCATCCCATGGGAAGGTTTCGCCGACCTCTACCGGGACGCGCTGTTCCACGGCGGGCTGCTCGGCCTGTTCATGCCGAACTGGTTCATGGCGCACATGATGCACCATCTCGTCGGCCGCGCCTCGCGGCACCAGCCCAATGCCTGGCAGGCGAACACGCTGCATTTCTGGCTCGGCAACAGCCTCGACAGCGGCGCCTTTCGCGGCGCGCAGGCGCAATGGGACCGGATCACCGTGCCGATGCTCACGGTCGGAAATTGGTCCGGCATGGCCCTGCACCTGCGCGGCAATACCGAGGCCTTCATGCGCGCCGCGACGCCGCACAAGAAGCTGCGCATCCATGCCGGCACGCACGTGCATCCGTTCTACACCGAGGAGGGGCGGCGCGATCAGCTTCGCTTCTTCGACCACTGGCTCAAGGGCATCGACAACGGCGTCATGGACGAGCCCCCGGTGAAGCTCGCGATCCGCAAGGGCCGCGACGAGGTCGAGTGGCGATACGAGCACGAGTGGCCGCTCAAGCGCACGCGATGGACCAGGCTCTTTTTCGACCTGTCGCCGCCGGCGCCGGGCGCGAGCCGCCTCGTCCCCGCCAACCCGAGCGTGCCGGCCTCGCGCAGCTATCCCGCCACCAGCCTGGGCTCGATGGGCTCGACCTCGGCGGCTTCCTCGCAGGTGATGGGCGGCGGCATCCCGCCGGGCATGGGCATCGCGCTCGAGACCGAGCCGCTGCCGGACGACGTCGAGGTCACCGGACCGGTCGCCGCGGTGCTCTGGGTCTCGAGCTCGACCGAGGACATGGACCTGTTTCTCACCATCCGCAATTTCGATGCCGACGGCAAGGAGGTGCTGGAGACGGGACAGCAGGGAACGCCGGTGCCGGTGGCGAAGGGGTGGCTGCGGGTATCGCACCGCGAGCTCGATCCGCAGCTGTCGCTGCCCTATCGCCCCTATCATCGCCACGTCCGGCGGCTTTATCTGACGCCCGGCGAGATCGTGCGGGTCGAGGTCGAGATCTGGCCGACCTCGATGGTATTTCGGAAGGGACACCGCATCCGCCTCGACGTGCAGCCGCGCGACGGCGTCGGCAGCGCCTCCTACATGCACTATCACGCCGACTACAACGCCGGCACCAATACGATGCATGCCGGCGGCGACAAGGAGTCCTATCTCCTCCTGCCGGTCATTCCACCGCGCTGAGGCTGCATGTCGCTCGGCGAGCAACAGCAACGGTCGTACCCGCGCCTGCGGCATCTGCTGGCGCGCAAGGACGTGCTGGCGGGCCTCCTCTTCAGCGCGGTCGCGCTGCTCGGGCTGTGGCTGTCCCGCGATTATCCGATCGGCACCGCGTTGCGCATGGGGACGGGCTACGTGCCGCGCCTCCTGTGCTGGATCCTGCTCGGCCTGGGTGTCGTCGTTCTCGTCCAGGGATTGCGCGAAGCGCAAGCCGCGCGGGTGCTGGCGGCCGGCGGCTCGGCGTGGCGTCCGCTCGTATTCGTCACCGCGGGCCTCGTGATTTTCGGGCTCACCATCGAGCGGCTCGGGCTCGTCGTCTCGATTTTCCTCTTGATCGGCGTGGGCGCCGTCGCGGCGCGCGAGCTCAAGCCCGTCGAGACGCTGGCGGCGGCGCTGGCGCTGATCGTTCTCTCGTGGGCGGTCTTCATTCTCGGGCTCGGGCTCACGATCCCGGTCTGGCCGGAGTGGTAGATGGAGCTTCTGCAAAATCTCGCGCTCGGCTTCGGCATCGCCCTGACGCCCGCGAACCTGTTCTTCGCGCTCGCCGGCGCGCTGATCGGGACGCTGATCGGCGTGCTTCCCGGCATCGGCCCGATCGCGACCATCGCCATGCTGCTGCCGCTGACCTTCCATCTCGAGCCGACGTCGGGCCTGATCATGCTCGCCGGCATTTTCTACGGCGCCCAGTACGGCGGCTCGACCACCGCCATCCTGGTGAACTTGCCGGGCGAGACCTCGTCGGTAGTCACCTGCATCGACGGCCACCAGATGGCGCGCCAGGGCCGCGCCGGGGCGGCGCTGGCGGTGGCGGCGCTCGGCTCGTTCTTCGCCGGCTGCGTCTCGACCCTGCTGATCGCCATGTTCGCGCCGCCGCTCGCCAAGGTCGGCCAGTCGTTCGGGGCGCCGGAATATTTCTCGCTGATGGTGCTCGGCCTGATCGCCGCGGTCGTGCTGGCGCACGGCCCGGTGGTCAAGGCCGTCGCCATGATCATTCTCGGCCTGCTGCTCGGCCTCGTCGGCACCGACGGCAATACCGGCGGGACGCGCTTCACCTTCGGCATCACCGAGCTCACCGACGGCATCGACGTCGCCACCCTCGCCATCGGCATATTCGGCATCGGCGAGATCATCACCAATCTGGCGCAGCCGCAGGAGACGCGCTCGCTGGTCGCGCAGAAGATCAGCCGGCTGTGGCCGACGCGCGACGATTTCCGGCGCGCCTGGCCGGCGGTGCTGCGCGGCACCGCGCTCGGCTCGGTCCTGGGCGTCCTTCCCGGCGGCGGCGCGACGCTGAGCTCGTTTGCCGCCTACGCGCTCGAGAAGAAGTCGTCGAAGCACCCCGAGCAATTCGGCCGCGGCGCGGTCGAGGGCGTGGCGGGGCCGGAATCGGCCAACAATGCCGGCGCGCAGACCTCGTTCATCCCCATGCTGACGCTCGGGATACCGGGCAACGCGGTGATGGCGCTGATGATCGGCGCGCTCACCATTCACGGCATCCAGCCCGGACCGCAGATCATGACCGAGCGCCCCGGCATGTTCTGGGGCATGATCGCCAGCATGTGGATCGGCAACCTGATGCTGGTGATCATCAATCTGCCGCTGATCGGCATGTGGGTTCAGCTGTTGAAGGTTCCGTACCGCTTTCTCTATCTCGCGATCCTGTTGTTCTGCGGCATCGGCGTCTACACCGTGAGCAACAGCGCCGCCGCGGTCCTGCTGGCGGCGTTGTTCGGCGTCGTCGGTTACGTCTTCACGCGGCTCGAATGCGAGCCGGCGCCGATGATCCTCGGCTTCGTGCTGGGCCCGCTCATGGAGGAGAACCTGCGGCGCGCCATGCGCATCTCCGGCGGCGACCCGATGATTTTCCTCGACCGGCCGATCAGCCTCGGCCTGCTCATCGCCGCGCTGGCGTTGTGCGTGCTGGTGGCATTGCCGGCGATCCGCAGCAAGCGCGAGGAGGCGTTCCAGGAGCAGGCGTAACGCGGGCGGCGGCGCCGAGGTCGCGAAACACGCGGCCGATGAACACCAGCACCGGGCCCGCCGCCGACGCGGCGCCGAGTCTCTCTTCGATATCGGACACGGTCCCCGCGACGATCGTCTCCTCCGGCCGGGTCGCCGCGGCGACCGCGACGGCGGGGGTATCCGGCGCAAGCCCGCTCGCGATCGCCCGCGCCGTCAATTCGCCGATCGTTCGCTTCGGCATATAGACCACGGTGGTGGCGGCGGGATCGGCGAGGCTCGCCCAATCCGTATCCTCCGGCAGGCGGCCGTTCTCGGCGTGGCCGGTGACGTATTGCACCCGGCGGACGTCGCGCCGTCGCGTGAGCGAGACCGCGATCCGCGCCGCCGCGCCCTGGGCGGCGGTGATGCCGGGCACGACCTCGACCGCGATTCCAGCCGCCCGACAAGCCGCGATCTCCTCGCCGCCGCGGCCGAAAATCATGGGGTCGCCGCCCTTGAGCCGCACCACGCGCCTGCCGGCCTTGGCGAGCGCGATCATCAGCGCATTGATCTCGCCCTGCCGGCAGGACGGCCCATAGCCGGTCTTGCCGACCAGCATCTTCTTCGCCTCGCGGCGGGCAAAATCGAGGATTTCAGGCGCGACCAGGTCGTCGATCAGGATGACGTCGGCCGATTGCAGCGCGCGCACCGCGCGCAGCGTGAGGAGCTCCGGATCGCCCGGGCCGGCGCCGACCAACGTGACGGCGCCGGCAGCGGCAACGGATGTCTGGTCCCGCGTCGTCGCCAGCAACGCGTCGAGATCGGACGGCGCCGGCGCACGGTCGGGATGGCTGACCGCAAAGCCGGTGAACAGCTGCCAGAACCGCCGCCGGGCCGCAAACGGCAGCCCCGACGCCTTGACCGCCGTCCGCCAGCGCCGCGCCGCCTCCGCCCAGCGTGCGAAGCCGCGCGGCAGCATGGCTTCGAGCTTGCCGCGGATCGCCTGCGCGAAGACCGGCGCCGCGCCGTCGGTCGAAATGCCGATCACCAGCGGCGAGCGGTTGACGACGGCGCCGAAGGAAAAATCGCAATAGGCCGGCTTGTCGATCACGTTGACCGGCACGCCACGCGCGCGCGCCGCCGCGGCGAAGCGCCCGGCATCGCCGTCGTCCTCGAAGCCGCCCACCGCGATCGCCGCGCCGGCGAGGTCCGCGGCCTGCCACCCCCGATGATGCAATGCGATCGCGCCGCGCGGCGCCTGCGCGGGGAGGGCGCAAAGCTCCTCGCCGGGGTTCTCGGCAAAGACGTCGACAGCGGCTCCGGCGGCCGCAAGCAACTCCGCTTTCCACGCCGCCGCCGGCCCGTCGCCGGCGACGACGGCACGCTTGCCGTCGAGCGCGAGGAACACCGGCAGCCGCGCCAGCGGCTCCATGCGCGGCGGGCATCGTTGCGAGGGGCGTCGTTCCTCCGCCATCAATGCACGTCCTGCCGATAGCGCCCGCGCTTCTTGAGCTCGGCGACGAGCGCGATCGGCGCGCCCCCGACGTCCCTGGCCATGCCGGGCTTATTGAGGTGGGTGCGGGAGGGAAAGCGCGTCTCGGCCGGGCGCTCGCGCCAGCATGCCGGCGCGGCGACCGCTGCAGCCGTAGCATCGGCAGGCGTCGCCGTCGCGGCTCGCATCGTGGCGCTCGGCGGCGCCGGCGACGAAAGCTCCTGGTGCAGCGCTCCGAGCATCCGGGCGCTGTGCTTGCCACCGGGCACGCAGCGAAAGAGCCGCTGTTCTTTCCTCGCGAATACGGCGTCGGAATAATCCTGGCAACTGTAGCCGCATTGTCCGCAGTCCTGGTGGCCGATGGCGGCCGTTATGCTGCAAAGCAGCAAACAGCGTGCCAAGGCGCTCGGCATTGTTTTATTTCGAGAAAATTAGTTCCACCGGAAGCGGACCGCCGCCGTCCTGGGCAGGTGCGCGGCGCTCAGTTGAAAATCTGGGCAGTGGGTCCGCCGGGGGCTGCCGGCTCAAGTCACGGCCGCCCCGCCGCCGCCGCGTGGCCGACGCGCTCGGCGCCGTGTCGCCGCTTGGGAAACGGCGCCGGCTGGCCGCCTTCCGGGGCGAGGAAGAGCTTCTGCAGCAGCTGGCGTTGCACCGGCTTCTTGATGATCGGCACGTATCCGAACCGGCCGTCGATGCTCTCCACCCCGTATCCGGTGACGAACACGAACGGGATGTTGCGCGCAACCAGCACGTCGGCGACCGGATAGACGAACTCTCCGCCGAGGTTGACGTCGATGACGCCGGCGTCGATCTCCTCGTGCACCGCCGCCACCATCGACTCCGAGAGCCGGCTGAAGGGGCCGACGACGGAAAATCCGAGCTCGGTCAGGATGTCGCGCATCATCATGGCGACCAGGATTTCGTCCTCGACCAGGAGGATGCGGTTGCCGGTCTTGAGCCGCAAGGGCAGGGCGGACTTGTCGTCGCCGACCGCGCGATGGGCGCCGGCAAGGCCCGCCGGCGGCTCGATCTGGTCGCCGCGGGGAACGCTCAGGGTGCAATGCAGGCCGTCGGGACGCCAGTCGAAAGTCGCCTCGCCCTCGAGTTGGCGCTCGATGCTGGCGCTGATCATCCGGATGCCGAAGCCCGGCGAGGCCGGCGGCTGGATGGACGGCCCGCCGCTTTCGGTCCAGCGCAGGACGAGGCGCACCGGCTCCAATTCCCACGCTACCTCGACGCGGCCCGCCATCACCGACAGCGCGCCGTATTTGGCGGCGTTGGTGGAGAGCTCGTGCAAGGCGAGCGCGATCGTCTGGGCGGTGCGCGGCTCGAGCGATATGTCGGGGCCGGCGGCCGCGACCTTCTCGACGTCGCCCATGCGATAGGCGGCGAGCTCCTCCTCGACCAGGCGGGCGAGGTTGGCGCCCTGCCAGCGGCTCTGGGCGAGCAGCGTGTGGGCGCGCGACAGCGCCCCGATGCGCCCGTCGACCGCCGCAATGTAGGATTTGATGGTGTCCGACCGGGTCAGTCGGACGATCGATTGCACCAGCGCCAAGGCATTGCGCGCCCGGTGGTCGACCTCGCGCGCGAGCAGCGCCTGGCGCTCCTCGGCCTGCTTGCGGTCGGTGATGTCGACGGTCACGCCGCTGATGCGGACGATATTGTCGGTCGCGTCGACGCTCGCGACCGCGGTTCCGATGCACCAGCGCAGCTCGCCGTTCGGCCGGCAGACGCGGAATTCGGACTGGAAGCTGGGCGAGTTCTGGACCGCCGGCTTGATCGCGTTCTGCAGATGCTTCCAGTCCTCGGGATGGATCAGGGCCCTGATGTTGTCGATGGTGAGCTCGAAGCTCGCGGGATCGACCCCGAAAATCCGGTATTGGCCGTCGTCCCAGACGAAGTCGCCGTTGACCGGGTCCCATTCCCAGGATCCCATCTGGCCCGCGGCCAGCGTCAGGCTGCGGCGCTGCTCGCTCTGCAGCAATCGCGCGGTCGAGGCTTGCAGCTCCGAGGTTCGCTCCGCCACCCGGCGCTCGAGCTCCCGGTTGAGCTGCTCGAGCTGACGGGTCTTGCGATAGAGCTCGGAGAAGATCCTGACCTTCGCGCGCAGCACCTCCGCGACGACCGGCACCGGAACATAGTCGACCGCCCCCATCTCGTAGGCGCGCAGGCGGTCGAGGTCGGTCAAATGAATGGCCGAGATGAAGATGATCGCGGTTTCCTGAAAGCGCGGATGCTCGCGGATCATCGCCGCCAGCTGGAAGCCGTCGAGCTCCGGCATGCACACGTCGACCAGGATCACCGCAACGTCGTGCCGGAGCAGCTGCTCCAGCGCCTCGCGCGCCGAGGTGGCCTTGAGCAGATTCTCGCCGAGGCCCGCGAGGATCGTCTCGTAGCTCATGAGCTTGGCCGGCTGGTCGTCGACCAGCAGGATGTTGACCTTGTCGCCCACGGCCATCGTGTCCTCCGCTGCCCCGGCGTGCGCGCTAGCGATGCAGCCACATGCGCAACGCCGACAGCAGCTGCTCGGTGTTGACCGGCTTGGCCAGATAGTCGGAGGCGCCCGCCTCCAGGCACTTCTCGCGGTCGCCCTTCATGGCCTTGGCGGTGAGCGCGACGATCGGCAGCCGCCGGAACGACGGCTCGTCCCGGATCGCGGCGATGGTCTGATACCCGTCCATCTCCGGCATCATGATGTCCATGAGCACGATGGCGAGGTCGGGCGTCGATTCGATGAGCGCGATCGCCTCGCTGCCGGTCGTGGCCGTGAGCACGCGCATGCCGCGCCGCTCCAGCACGCTCGACAGCGCGAAGATGTTGCGGGCATCGTCGTCGACCAGCAGCACGGTGCGGCCGACCAGATCCTCGTCGGAGCTGTTGAGCCGCTCCAGCATACGCTGTTTCTCGGGCGGCAGATTGGTGACGATGCGATGCAGGAACAAGGCGGTTTCGTCGAGCAGGCGCTCCGGCGATTCGACGCCCTTGACCACGATGCTGCGCGCCATGGTGTGCAGCTGGGCATCTTCCTCCGCCGACAATTCGCGGCCGGTGAACACCACCACCGGCACGTCGGACAGGCCGGCGTCGGCGCGGAGCTCTTCCAGCACCTCGAAGCCCGACATGTCCGGCAGCCGCAGGTCGAGCACCACGCAGTCGCAGGGCTCTTCCCGCAGCACGCTCAGCGCCTCCGCCCCGGTGCCGGCGGGGACGATCTCGACGTCGTCGTGGCCGAGCAGCTCGGCGATGCTCATTTGCTCGGCGTGGTCGTCCTCGACGACCAGCAGCCGCTTGCGGCGCGGCTTGGCATATTCCTTGATGCGCCCCAGGGCTTGCTGCACGCCTTCGGTGGAGGTCGGCTTGGTGATGAAGGAGAAGGCGCCGCGGGCGAGCCCATGCTGGCGGTCTTCGTCGAGCGTGATGATCTGCACCGGGATGTGCCGGGTCAGCGGGTTCTGCTTGAGCTGGCTGAGCACCGTCCACCCCAGCATGTCGGGCAGGAACACGTCGAGCGACACGGCGGTCGGCTGGTACTGCTTGGCGAGATCGAGCGCGTCGGCGCCGCGCATCGCGACCAGCACCTTGAAGCCCTTCTCGCGCGCCAGGTCGACCATGATTCGGGCGTAATGCGGATCGTCCTCGACGATCAGCAGGATCGTGTCGCCGGGCTGGATTTCGAGCCGGTCGTCGGGGATCTGCTCGATCGGGCGCTCCGGCGCCGCGAGCGTGCCGAGCGAGTGCTGTGCCGAGGCGATACTCGCCGGCTTCGGCGGCGCGGACGGGCCGACATATTTGAGCGGGAGATAGAGCGTGAAGGTGCTGCCCGCATTGGGGGCGCTGCGCAGATGGATTTCGCCGCCGAGCAGGTTCGACAGCTCGCGGCTGATCGCGAGGCCCAAGCCGGTGCCGCCGTATTTGCGGCTGGTGCTGGCGTCCGCCTGCATGAAGGCCTCGAAGATGACCTTCTGCTTGTCCAGCGGAATGCCAATGCCGGTGTCGGAGACCTCGAAGGCGACGACCGTGGGCGCCTGGTCGAGCACCGCATGATTGCCGCTCCAGCCGCCCTGGGCCGCGGAAATGCTCAGGCGCACGCCGCCCTGCGTGGTGAACTTGAATGCGTTCGAGAGCAGGTTGTTGAGCACCTGCTGGAGGCGCTTCGAATCGGTGGTGATGCTGCGCCCTAGATTGGCGTCGAGGCTGACCTCGAACGACAGCTGCTTGCGCTCGGCTTCGTGCCGGAACGGGCGCGCCACCATGTCGACCAGATTAGCGAACGCGATCTCCTCGGCGTCGACGGTGACCGTTCCCGACTCGATCTTCGACAGGTCGAGAATGTCGCTGATCAGGTGCAGCAGGTCGGTGCCGGCGCCGTGGATGGTGCGGGCGAACTCGACCTGTTTGGGCGAGAGATTGCAGTCGGGGTTGTCAGCCAGCTGTTGACCCAGGATCAGGATGCTGTTGAGCGGGGTGCGCAGCTCGTGCGACATGTTGGCGAGGAATTCGGACTTGTATTTCGAGGTCAGCGCCAGCTCGGTGGCCTTCTCCTCCAGCGCTCCGCGCGCCTGCTCGATTTCCTGGTTCTTGCGCTCCACCTCGACGTTGCGCTCGGCGAGCTGCTGCGCCTTCTGCTCGAGCTGCTCGTTGGTCTGCTGCAGCTCGCGCTGCTGCGCCTGCAATTCGGCGGCAAGCTGCTGCGATTGCTTGAGCAGGCCCTCGGTCTGCATCGTCGCCTCGATGCTGTTGACCACGATGCCGATATTGGTCGTGAGCTGCTCGAGGAAGGTGAGCTGCAGGGCGGTGAATTCGCTCACCGACGCGAGCTCGATCACCGCCTTGACCTGGTTCTCGAACAGCACCGGCAGCACGACGATGTTGCGCGGCGCCGCCTTGAACAGCGCCGATCCGATCGGGACGGCGTCGGCGGGCATTTCGCTGATCAGCATGCGCCGCCGGTCGGCGGCGCATTGGCCGATCAATCCCTCGCCGATCAGCATCTGCGCGGGATGGCCCTTGGGCCCGTCGTCGGCATAGGACGCGAGCAGCTGCAGCCGCTGCGTGCCCTCGCTCGTCACCTGGTAGATGACGCCGAGCTGGGCGTTGACCAGCGGGGTGAGCTCGGACAGCAGCAGCCGGCCGACGGTGGCCAGATCGCGCTGGCCCTGCAGCATGTTGATGAACTTGGCGATATTGGTCTTCAGCCAATCCTGCTCGGTATTGCGGTCGGTGGTGAGCCGCAGGTTGTCGATCATCGTATTGATGTTGTCCTTGAGCTCGGCCACCTCGCCACGCGCATCGACCTGAATCGAGCGGGTCAGGTCGCCCTTGGTCACGGCGGTGGCGACCTCGGCGATCGCGCGCACCTGCGTGGTCAGGTTCGCGGCGAGCAGGTTGACGTTGCCGGTCAGGTCCTTCCAGGTGCCGGCCGCGCCGGGCACGTTGGCTTGGCCGCCGAGGCGTCCTTCCACGCCGACCTCGCGCGCCACGCTGGTGACCTGATCGGCGAAGGTCGCGAGCGTGTCGGTCATGTTGTTGATGGTCTCGGCCAGCGCCGCCACCTCGCCCTTCGATTTCACCGCCAGGTTCTGCTTGAGGTCGCCGTTGGCGACCGCGGTCACCACCTTCACGATGCCGCGCACCTGCTCGGTCAGATTCGCCGCCATCACGTTGACGGTGTCGGTGAGGTCCTTCCAGGTGCCGGCGACGCCCGGCACCTGCGCCTGGCCGCCGAGCTTGCCTTCGGTTCCGACCTCGCGCGCCACCCGGGTCACCTCCGAGGCGAAGGCGTTGAGCTGGTCCACCATGGTGTTGATGGTGTTCTTGAGCTCGAGGATTTCGCCCTTCACGTCGACGGTGATCTTGCGGGAGAGATCGCCGCGCGCCACCGCGGTCGTGACCTCGGCGATGTTGCGGACCTGGGTCGTGAGATTGGCGGCGAGCAGATTGACGTTGTCGGTCAAGTCCTTCCAGGTGCCGGCGACGCCCGGCACCACCGCCTGGCCGCCGAGCCGCCCGTCGGTGCCGACCTCGCGCGCGACGCGGGTCACCTCGGCCGCGAACGAGCGCAACTGCTCGACCATCGTGTTGAGCGTTTCCTTCAGCAGCAGGATTTCGCCGCGCACATCGACGGTGATCTTCTTGGAGAGGTCGCCGCCGGCGATCGCGGTCGCCACCTCGGCGATGTTGCGGACCTGCGCGGTCAGGTTCGACGCCATGAAGTTGACGTTGTCGGTCAGGTCCTTCCAGGTGCCGGCGACGCCCGGCACCTGCGCCTGGCCGCCGAGCTTGCCCTCGGTGCCGACCTCGCGCGCCACGCGGGTCACTTCCGAGGCAAAGGCGTTGAGCTGGTCCACCATGGTGTTGATGGTGTTCTTGAGCTCGAGGATTTCGCCCTTCACGTCGACGGTGATCTTGCGGGAGAGGTCGCCGCGTGCCACCGCGGTCGTCACCTCGGCGATGTTGCGCACCTGGGCGGTGAGATTGCCCGCCATCGAGTTCACGCTGTCGGTCAAGTCCTTCCAGGTGCCGGCGACGCCGGGGACGTTGGCCTGGCCGCCGAGCCGCCCTTCGGTGCCGACTTCGCGCGCCACGCGCGTCACCTCGCCGGCGAAGCGGTTGAGCTGATCGACCATGGTATTGAGCGTTTCCTTCAGCTGAAGGATCTCGCCGCGCACGTCGACGGTGATCTTGCGGGAGAGGTCGCCGCCGGCGATCGCGGTCGCCACCTCGGCGATGTTGCGGACTTGCGCCGTCAGGTTGCCCGCCATCGAGTTGACGCTGTCGGTCAGGTCCTTCCAGGTACCCGCGACGCCCGGCACCTCGGCCTGGCCGCCGAGCTTGCCTTCGGTGCCGACCTCGCGCGCCACGCGGGTGACCTCGGCCGCGAAGGCGTTGAGCTGGTCGACCATGGTATTGAGCGTTTCTTTCAGCTGCAGGATTTCGCCGCTGACGTTGACGGTGATCTTCTTCGACAGGTCGCCCTTCGCCACCGCGGTCGCGACCTCGGCGATGTTGCGGACCTGCGCGGTCAGGTTCGACGCCATCGAGTTGACGCTGTCGGTCAGATCCTTCCAGGTGCCGGCGACGCCGCGCACCATGGCCTGGCCGCCGAGCTTGCCTTCGGTGCCGACCTCGCGCGCGACGCGGGTGACCTCGCCGGCGAAGGCGTTGAGCTGGTCCACCATGGTGTTGATGGTGTCCTTGAGCTCGAGGATCTCGCCGCGCACGTCGACGGTGATCTTCTTGGAGAGGTCGCCGTTGGCGATCGCGGTCGACACCTCGGCGATGTTGCGGACCTGCGCGGTCAGGTTCGACGCCATCGAGTTGACGCTGTCGGTCAGATCCTTCCAGGTGCCGGCGACGCCGAGCACGTTGGCCTGCCCTCCGAGCCGCCCCTCGGTGCCGACCTCGCGCGCGACGCGGGTGACCTCGCCGGCGAAGGCGTTGAGCTGGTCGACCATCGTGTTGATGGTCTCCTTGAGCTGCAGGATCTCGCCGCTGACGTTCACCGTGATCTTGCGGGAAAGGTCGCCGCCGGCGATCGCGGTCGCCACCTCGGCGATGTTGCGGACCTGGGCGGTGAGGTTGCCCGCCATCGAGTTGACGCTGTCGGTCAGGTCCTTCCAGGTACCGGCGACGCCCGGCACCTGCGCCTGGCCGCCGAGCTTGCCTTCGGTGCCCACTTCGCGCGCCACCCGCGTCACCTCCGAGGCGAAGGCGTTGAGCTGGTCCACCATGGTGTTGATGGTGTCCTTGAGCTCGAGGATTTCGCCGCGCACGTCGACGGTGATCTTGCGGGAGAGGTCGCCGCGCGCCACGGCGGTCGTAACCTGCGCGATATTGCGCACCTGGTCGGTGAGGTTGCCGCACATGGCATTCACCGAGTCGGTCAGGTCCTTCCAGGTGCCGGCGACGCCCGGCACGATCGCCTGGCCGCCGAGCTTGCCTTCGGTGCCGACCTCGCGCGCCACGCGGGTGACCTCGGAGGCGAAGGATCGCAGCTGGTCCACCATCGTGTTGATGGCTTCCTTGAGCTGCAGGATCTCGCCGCGGACGTCGACCGTGATCTTCTTCGACAGGTCGCCGTTGGCGACCGCGATCGTCACCTCGGCGATGTTGCGGACCTGCGCGGTGAGGTTCGACGCCATCGAGTTGACGTTCTCGGTCAGATCCTTCCAGACCCCGCCCACCTCGCGCACCTGCGCTTGGCCGCCGAGCTTGCCCTCGGTGCCGACCTCGCGCGCCACGCGCGTCACCTCCGAGGTGAACACGCCGAGCTGCTTGATCATGGTGTTGACGATGGTGGCCGAGCGCAGGAACTCGCCTTGCAGCGGTCGGCCATCGACCTCGAGCTGCACCGTCTGCAGGAGATCGCCCTGGGCGACGGCGGAGATGGCGCGGGTGACTTCCGTCGTCGGCCGCAGCAGATCGTCGATGAGGGTGTTGACGGAGCTTTCCATCTCGCCCCAGGCGCCATGCGCCAGGCCGAATTTCACGCGCTGGCGGGTCTTGCCTTCGCGGCCCACGACTTGGCCCACGCGCTCGAGCTCTTGCGCCATGCGCTGGTTGCCGGCGACGATCTCGTTGAACGTATCCGCGATCTTGCCCAGGATGCCGACCCGGTTGCCGGGCATGCGCACGGAGAAATCGCCCACCCGCATCGCCTGCAGCGCGCTCATCAGCTCGTACAGATCCGAGCCGCCGTTGACGCCGGCGTCGGCGATGTCGGCGAGGACCGGAGCGGGAGCGGGAGCGGGACCGTTGGCCTTGAGCTCGCCAACCGGCTCGGGGTTCGGCTGCATGGTGTTCTCCTGGCGCGGAAGAGCGCACGATGTCACGACCACGGAGGCTCGGTCATGACCATGCCGTGACGCCTCTGTGATCTTTGACCCGTACGGTTAGGAAGTTGCTGACGGGAACTCGGAAGTCATGCCGAAAGCTTCGGAGCGGCCCGAGTGGGGAGAGCGGGCGCACACGACCTTGCATCCTGCCGGCCGGCAAGTCGCGGGAACTCGAACGCGCAGCTTTGAATGATCGGCCGAATCCGGCCATAGCTCAACCCCCTGGCGCCCGAGGTCGGAACGCCGCCTGACGCGCATAACGCCGAAAGGCCCGCATCGGTTCCGCCCACCGGTAAAAAAATTTGCCGGGCAGGAAAAACCCCGGTCGGGCTGGTGGGGGGCACCCGCGGGGCTGGTGGGGACCGAGCCCATTTCCCGTTCCGGCCATGGCCATCGACCTGCCCTTCAGGGCCGGAAAGCCCGACCGCGGGACCGTTGGGTGGCTGTGATAAGGCTCCGACGACCGTTGCCGACCTCGAGGAGGGAAGGATGTCCATGCCGAGGACCGCGTGCGTCACCGCGCTTGCGGGCGTCCTGGTGGTCGCCACAGGCCGCGCGCATGCTCAGGAGCTTCAGGTCACGTCGGAGCTCGCGAAAGTCGTCGCGGGCGCGAAGACCGAGGGCAAGCTCCTGCTGCGCTCGACCACCAGCGTCAATGGCGCCGCCGACGGCGCCAAGGTCGCGCAAGAAGGCATCAAGCGGATGTTCGGCCTCGACCTCGCGGCCGAATGGGTGCCCGGCCCGGCCTTCGCACCGCTCGCCGCGGCGCTCTATCAGGAGAAGCAGGCCGGACAGCCGGCCTCCGGCGACGTCTATGTCGGCACGCCGATCCAGATCACCCCCTATCTCGAGCGCGGTCTGTTCCAGGCCGTCGAATGGCGCAAATTGATGCCGGGGCGCATTGCGCCCGAGCTGGTCGAGGCCGACGGCCGGGCGCTGCGGTTCATGACGTTCCTGCCCGGCATCAATTACAACGTGAAGGTCGCGAGCTGGGTGCCGCAGGTCGCGGCGGTCGATGATCTGCTCAAGCCCGAGTACAAGGGCCGATTCGTGACCACGCCGTTCCTCGCCGGCTTCGACGTGCTGCTCGCCGATCTGAGATGGGGACCGAAGAGGACCGAGGAGCTCGTGCGCAAGCTCTCGACCCAGATCGCGGGCCTGCTCGGCTGCGAGGGCGAGGACCGCATCGCCTCCGGCGAGACCCCGGCGCTGGCCATCGATTGCAGCGGCGGCTCGCAGAATCGGCTGCGCTATCGCGGCCGGGGCATTCTCGACACCCACGTCGTGGGCGACATGGCGCAGCGACGCTACGCCTATCTCACGATCCCGGCGCACGCCGCCCACCCCAACGCCGCCATCCTCTATGCGCTCTACATTTCCTCGCCCGAGGGCCAGGAAAAGGTGGTGTGGGATCTCTACGGCCAGGACCTCGACCTCTATCCCGGATCGCATTCGGCCGAGCGGGTGCGGACGCTGCGATTGGTGGAAGACCAACCAGGGCATCGAGAAGGATCACCTGGAGCTCACCAAGATCATCCGGCGGTAGGCGCCCCAAGCGCCGGTCGCCGCGGACCACGGCGGCGGTGCGCATCATGATTGCCCGTTCATCAGTCGAAGGGCACTGGACCGGGCGCCGCCCGGACGTTGCGCGCTTCGTCATGATCGCGCTCGTGGCCGCGGCGAGCGCGATCGTGCTCACTCTGCTCGCGACCGTGCTGTGGCTGAGCTTCACCGAGGGAACCCCTGGCGACCCCGCGCTCGGCTATTCGCTGCGGCACTACGTCGAGGTGTTCCTCGACCGCTTCACCTACGAGGTCCTGTGGAACACGTTTCTGTTCCAGATCGTCACGCTTCTCGTCGCCTTCGCGCTGGCGCTGCCGATCGCCTGGCTCACCGAGCGCACCGACTTCCCGGGCAAGCCCGCGGTCTTCACCTTGATGACGGTGGCGCTGCTGATCCCGGGATTTGCGGTCGCGCTCGGCTGGGTGTTCCTGCTGCATCCGCGCATCGGCGTGATCAATCAGGCGCTGATCGGTCTGTTCGGGCTCGCGGCCGCGCCGTTCGACATCGCGTCGATTCTCGTCATGGGGATCGTCGAAGGGCTGAGCCTGGCACCGCTCACCTTCATCATGACGTCGGTGGTGCTGCGCTCGATGGACCCGGCGCTCGAAGAGGCGGCGGCAATGAGCGGCGCCGCGCCGCACCAGACCATGTTCAG
>WNFF01000385.1_pt1 | contig 32062 bp, 36 predicted proteins | sample 5400441 | NCBI WGS metagenome assembly WNFF01 (sample SAMN13153345, study PRJNA577476) | soil metagenome | isolation source: 120 cm saprolite under Douglas fir tree site 2 hole 3 replicate 1 | place: USA:California | collected 2015-04-18
GACGACGCATGCTCGCGCGTGAGCGCCACCACGTCGAACATCATGTCGACGTGTCCGGCGACGACGTCCTGCAGGGCGGGCGCCGCGCCGCGATAATGGACGTGAACGAGGTCGATGCCCGTGAGCTGCCTGAACTGCTCGCCGATGAGATGGCCGCTCGCCCCGACGCCTTGCGTCGCGTTGATCAAGCGATTCGTCTTGCCGTACGCGACGAGCGCCTGCATCGACGTCACCGGCAGCGCCGCCTTGACGACGGCCACGTTCGGTACCGTCAGCATCAGCGTGATCGGCGCCAAGTCCCGCTCGGGATCGTAGCCGATCCTGGTCAGGTGCGGCAGGATCGCAAGCGTCGAGTGATTTCCCATGATCAGGCTGTAGCCGTCCGGCCGCGATCTTGCGACCGCGTCGGTCGCGATGATCCCGTTACCGCCAAGGCGGTTTTCGACGATCGCCGGGTGTCCGCTCTCGCTCAGCCTTTGCGCAAGGATACGGGCGGCAAGATCGCCGAGGCCGCCGGCCGACACGCCGACGACGATCTTGATCGGCTGTGACGGCGCGAGCTGTGCGCGCGCCGACGCCGCTGCGAGACAGATCGGGGCGGCGAGCGCCACGACCCACAGTCCACGCCGGACAGGACGAGGAATTCCGATCATCGGTTTGCTCCGCCTGTCCGAGCCGATTCAAGCGATCGTGTCCACGCCTGTCGTCATCGGTCCGGATTGACCACGATATTGACGAGGCCGCCCGGCCGTTTCTGCACCTCGGCGAGCGCATCATTGACCTTTGCCAGGGGATAGGCGCGCGTCTCAAGCTTGGACAGGTCCAGTACGCCGACGCTCGCCATCTCGGCCATCAACTGGCACTCCCCGGTCGTGAACCAGTTCGAGCCGCGGAATTGCAGGCGGCCGGTCATGAAACGAATCGGCTGGAGCAGGAGCAGCTCCGTCAAAGCGCCGATATTGACCGCGATTGCCCCAGGCTTCAGAGCGGCAAGCGCCGCGGCCGTGTTGGCGGCGGCGGCGCTGCGCCCGGAGCAGTCGATGAGCACGTCCACGCCGAGCCGATCGGTGTGCTGCCGTACCCAATCCGCGATCGGAGCATCGCCAAGCGCGAGGACCTCGATCCGATCGGGTGCCAGCGCTTTCAATTGGGCGAGCACGTCGCGATTGCGGCCAAAGCCGAGAATGCGGGTCGCCCCCAGTCCAAGCGCGAGCAATGTGGCCCCGACCCCCAGCGTCCCGGTGATGCCGTTGATCGCAATCCAACTGCCGCCGCCGACCCGGCCAAGACGAAGGGCGGCGAAGGACGTGCAGAGATAGCCGAAGCGCGCGGCTTGGTCGAACGTCACCCGTTGCGGCAAAAGCACGAGGCGCTGCGGCGACGCCGTGACGTACTCGGAGAATCCGCCGAACGAATAATCCGTCAGCTGGCGCACCGAGTGCGGGAAAAAGCCGAAATAACCCTGGAAGGCGGCCGCATTGCAGAGCAACGGCTCGCCGGCACGGCAATACGGACACATGCCGCATGACAGCCACGGATTGACGTAGACGCGGTCGTCCACGGCCACCTCGGTGACCTCGCTTCCGACCTTCACGATGACGCCGGCCGCATCGAGCCCGACGCTGGCGGGAAGCGGCGGCAGATGATTCCACAGCTTGCCGCTGAAAATTGCGTTCATGTTGGGGATGATGCCGCATGCCTTGACCCGAATCAGCACGTCGCGCGGACGCGGCTCCGGAATTTCCACGGTGTCGATCCGTAGCGGCTGCCCGGGCTCGTGAAGACGCGCAGTGCGCATGGAGGCGGCCACCGGTGTCCCAAAAAAAATCCGAAGGATAAAGTCAGCGTCGCGAGGCGGGACGCATCACGAGCCCAGTCCCGCGTCCAGCAGCTTGCGGCACTCGGTGAGATCGTCGAGCGCGGTCCGCAATTTCTGCAGATGCTCGCGCGCCATGCCGGCGGGGGCTGGCGCGACCAGCGGACGCGCGAGCGGGCGCTGGTCCTCGGAATCCTCGGGCTCGGGGCCGCGCCGCGGCGCCGCTCGCGGTTCGCGCTCAACCGACTCCTCGGCCGACTCGGCATCCTCGGGCGGCTGGTGCGCCGGCTGCGGCGCGCCCGGCTGCCAGACATTCTGCACGAAACGCACCCCCTGCTCGCGCAGCAGGCGCTGCACGCCCCGGATGGTATAGCCCTCGCCGTAGAGCAGGTGACGGATGCCGCGCAGGAGATCGATGTCGTCGGGACGATAGTAGCGGCGTCCGCCGCCGCGCTTCATCGGCCGGATCTCGCGGAAGCGGCTCTCCCAGAAGCGCAGCACGTGCTGCGGAATGTCGAGCTCCTCGGCCACCTCGCTGATGGTCCGGAATGCATCCGGTGCCTTGTCCACCGCCGCTATGCTCCGCTCGAGAGGTGTAGAGAACTTACTTGCTGCCGCCGGCGTCAACGTTGTTGATGCGCTGCTTGAGGATCGCGGACGGCTTGAACACCATCACGCGGCGCGGCGAGATCGGCACTTCCTTGCCGGTCTTGGGATTGCGCCCGATCCGCTGGCCCTTCTTGCGCACCACGAAGGAACCGAAGGAGGACAGCTTCACCGTCTCGCCGCGCTCGAGGCAGTCGGTGATTTCCTTCAGCACCAGCTCGACGAGCGTGGCGGATTCGGTGCGTGACAACCCCACCTTCTGGTAGACCGCCTCGCACAGGTCCGCGCGTGTGACTGTTTTTCCGGCCATCGCCCGCCCCGCTTTCGGCGATCAAGATATCCCTCTGAATTATCACACGATATTAGCTTGGGCCGGAACGGTCAACGGGCGCGGGGGGAAGATTCCCGGGAAATCACCAGCGCACCAGCGTCGCGCCCCAGGTGAAGCCGCCGCCCATCGCCTCCAGCATGACGAGGTCGCCCTGCTTGATGCGGCCGTCCGCGACCGCCACCGCGAGCGCCAGCGGGATCGACGCCGCCGAGGTGTTGCCGTGCTTGGCGACCGTGCTCACCACCTTGCTCGACGGGATGCCGAGCTTCTTCGCGGATTCGTCGATGATGCGCTGGTTCGCCTGGTGCGGCACGAACCAATCGACGTCGTTCGCGTCGTAGCCGGTGGCCTCGAAGGCATCCTCGATCACATCGGTGATCATCGCCACCGCGTGCTTGAACACCGTGCGTCCCTCCATGCGCAGGTGTCCGACCGTCTGGGTCGAGGACGGCCCGCCGTCGACATAGAGCTTGCTCTTGTGGCGCCCGTCCGAGCGCAGGTGGCTGGTGAGGATGCCGCGATCCTCGCGGGTGCCCGGCGCCGGCCGGGCCTCGAGCACGACCGCCCCGGCGCCGTCGCCGAACAGCACGCAAGTGGTTCGGTCGCTCCAGTCGAGGATGCGCGAAAAGGTCTCCGCGCCGATCACCAGCGCGCGCTTGAATGCGCCGGTCTTCATCAGGCCGTCGGCGGTCGCGAGCGCGAAGACGAAGCCCGAGCACACCGCCTGCAGGTCGAAGGCGGCGCCATGGACAAGACCGAGGCCGGCCTGGACGGCGACCGCGCTCGCCGGGAAGGTATTGTCGGGCGTGGAGGTCGCGAGCACGATCAAATCGATCGATTGCGTATCGACCTGCGCGGCCGCGAGCGCGGCGCGGGCGGCCGCGAGCCCCATGTCCGACGTGGTTTCGCCCGCCGCCGCGATGTGGCGCTCGCGAATGCCGGTACGCTGCGCGATCCATTCGTCGGAGGTATCCACCATCCGCGACAGCTCGGCATTGGTGAGGATCCGGCTCGGCAGATAGCTGCCGCAGCCAAGCACCACGGAACGCAATACGGTCACGAGGCTGCTTCCCCGGCGACGCGGGGCGGCGTTGCCTCATGCATCTTGGCGAGCAATTCGTGACGCACCATCTCGTAACCGAGATCGACGGCGTAGGCGAAGCCCTCGGCATCGGTGCCGCCGTGACTCTTGATGACGATGCCGTTTAGGCCGAGGAACACCCCGCCGTTCGCCTTGCGCGGATCCATCTTGTCGGCGAGCGCGCGGAAGGCGCGCCGCGCCAACAGGTAGCCGAGCTTGGTCGCCAAGGTCCGGCACATCTCGTGCTTGAGGTAATGCGCCATCTGGCGCGCGGTGCCTTCGGCGGCCTTGAGCGCGATATTGCCGGCAAAGCCCTCGGTCACCACCACGTCCACCGTTCCTTTGCCGATGTCGTCGCCTTCGACGAACCCGGCATAGCGAAATTGCGGCCACTGGCCTTCGCGCAGGAGCTTGCCGGCCGCGCGAACCTCCTCGAGCCCTTTTGCTTCCTCCACCCCGATGTTGAGGAGACCGACCGACGGCCGCTCGATCTCGAATAGTACCGACGCCATGGCGCCGCCCATGGCAGCTAGGCTCACGAGGTGCCCGGCATCGGCGCCGATCGAGGCGCCGAGATCGAGCACGATCGATTCGCCCTTCAGCGTCGGCCAGATCGCGGCGATCGCCGGGCGCTCGATGCCCGCCATGGTCTTGAGCTCGAACTTCGCCATTGCCATCAGCGCGCCGGTATTGCCGGCCGAGATCACGACGTCCGCCTCGCCCTTCTTGACCGCATCGATCGCGAGCCACATCGAGGATTTCCAACGGCCCTTGCGTAGCGCCTGGCTCGGCTTGTCATCCATCTTGACCGCGATGTCGGTGTGCACCAGGCGTGTCGCCGCCCTCAGCGCGGGGCGTGCGGCGAGCAGTGGATCAACGGCTGTGCGGTCCCCGAATAACACGAATTCGATCTCGGGATGGCGAGTGAGCGAGAGCTCGGCGCCCGGAACGACCACCGCTGCCCCATGGTCTCCCCCCATGGCGTCGAGCGCGATGCGGACTTTATGGGGCATGGCGCAAGAATACCGTGCCGGCCGCGCACCCAACAAGGGGATCACCCGACAAGGCGTCACCCATCCCGGCCGCTCCGCCCCTTCTTGAGCGCGGCGAGCGCGGCGAACGGATGCGCGGCGTCGTCGCCGGCAGCCGGCGCCTGGAAGACGGCACCCGGCTTGCGCGGATAGGGATCGACGCCGAGCAACAGGAACTCGGTGGCAATCGCACCGAGGTCGACGGTGCCGTCGACCAGCGCCTCGGGCACGTCCTCATCCGTCACCTCGATCTCGCGATCGACGAGCGAGGGCGCGGCGCCGGGCGCGAAAACCACGTCGATCGGCTCCTCGACCTCGTTCTCGATCGGCTCGAGCGTGACCACGCAGAGCTGGCCGACGGTGGCCGATACCCGTCCGATCACGTGCAAGCCGCCGCGCCCGCGCGGAGTGACGTCGAAGCTCGCCTCGAGGCGCGGCAAGGCGGCGAGCCCGGCAAGCCTGGCGATGGCCGCCCGCACCCCCTCGCCGGCGAGGAGATCGAGATGCCGCCCACCGTCCGGAACCTCGCTCGCCGCCAACGGCACGCTCCAGGGACGCTCGGAGGTTCGTTCCGATTTTCGTTCGGAGCCGGGTCGACGGCCCGTCATTGCCGCAGTCCTTGGGGCATTTTCAGGAAACGCCGGAACCGGTTTTCCGTCCGACCATCTCCGGACAGCCGTTGACCGTATCCCGGACACCGTAGATTTGGTAAAAAGCGGGCGCCCGCGCCACGATCGTGCCATACAGAGCCGCAATGCTAGGGTCCCGCGGGGTGCGGCGAAACAGGCGATTTATCATCGGGTTAGCTCGGCGGCCCTGGGGGCCGGAGGCAAAGCGGCAGCATGGGTGCTAAGGCTCGCTCGTGGGTCGCGGGACCGCGTATGTCAAGACGGCAACCAAGGCAACACCGATTGCAGCGGGACAGCTCGGACGGCATGAACAGATCTCGCATGGCTGCGGCCAAGATCGCCGCGGTCGTGGTCGCCTGCGGCCTCATCCTCGGCGGCTGCTTTTCCGAGACCTATCAGCGCGGCTACATCGTGCCGGATGGGGCGCTCGAGCAAATCCCGATCGGATCGACTCAGGAGCAGGTCCTTATCGTGCTCGGCACGCCGTCGACGGTCGCGACCGTCAATGGCGAGGCTTTCTACTACATTTCCCAGCGCGCCGAGCGGCCGGTTGGCTTCATGCCGCAGAGCATCGTCAACCAGCGCGTCGTCGCCGTTTATTTCGACAAGAACCGCCGGGTCGAGCGGCTCGCCAACTATGGGATGAGGGATGGCCGGGTATTCGATTTCGTGAGCCGCACGACCCCGACCGGCGGCAAGGACGTCGCCTACATCAACGCCCTGTTCAAGATTTTCTAGGCCGCGCAGCTGCTCGAGCCAACCTCCGCGCCGCGCTACGCTCCTCGTCGGCGGAACCGCTGACGCGCGGGCGCCCGCCCTGCAAGAGCGAAAAGCTCAACGCGCCAGCACCGCGAGCAGCAGCAGCGCCACGATGTTGGTGATCTTGATCATTGGGTTCACCGCCGGCCCGGCCGTGTCCTTGTAGGGATCGCCGACGGTATCCCCGGTCACCGCCGCTTTGTGCGGCTCGGAACCCTTGCCGCCGTAATGCCCGTCCTCGATGTATTTCTTGGCGTTGTCCCAGGCGCCGCCGCCGGACGTCATCGAGATCGCGACGAACAGGCCGGTGACGATCACGCCGAGCAGCATGGCGCCGACCGCCGAGAAGCCGGCCGACTTGCCTTCGGCGCCGCCGCCGGCGATCCAGTAGGTCACGAAGTAGACCACGATCGGCGAGAGCACCGGCAACAGCGAAGGTACGATCATCTCCTTGATCGCGGCCCGGGTCAGCATGTCGACCGCGCGCCCGTAGTCCGGCTTGTCGGTGCCCTGCATGATGCCCGGCTTCTCGCGGAACTGCCGGCGCACCTCCTCCACGATCGAGGACGCGGCGCGGCCGACCGCGGTCATGCCGAGCGCGCTGAACAGATAGGGCAACAGCCCGCCGAACAGGAGGCCGGCCACGACATACGGGTTGCTGAGCGAGAAATCGAGCTTGACGCCCCGGAAGTAGGGATGGTGCGCGGCATCGGCGATGAAGAACTGCAGGTCCTGGTTATAGGCCGCAAATAGCACCAGCGCGCCGAGGCCGGCGGAGCCGATGGCGTAGCCCTTGGTCACCGCCTTGGTGGTGTTGCCGACCGCGTCGAGGGCGTCGGTCGATTTGCGCACGTCCTTGGGCAGCCCCGCCATCTCGGCGATGCCGCCGGCATTGTCGGTGACCGGGCCGAAGGCGTCGAGCGCCACGATCATGCCGGCGAGCGCGAGCATGGTGGTGACCGCGATCGCGATGCCGAACAGGCCGGCGAGCTTGAAGGCCGCCAGAATGCCGGCGATGATCACGATGGTCGGCAGCGCGGTTGCTTCGAGCGACACCGCCAGTCCCTGGATGATGTTGGTACCGTGGCCGGTCACCGAGGCCTTGGCGATCGACTGCACCGGGCGGAACGTGGTGCCGGTATAATATTCGGTGATCCAAACGATCAGCCCGGTGACGGCGAGCCCGACGATGCCGCAGATGAACAGCGACGTGCCGGTGTAGCTTTGGCCCGGCACGGTTGCGAAGCCGACCAGGGCATGGATCACCAGCGCGATCCCGGCGAGCGAGAGGATGCCGGTCGCGATCAAGCCGCGGTAGAGCGCGCCCATGATCGACTGGTTTGCCGGCAGCTTGACGAAGAAGGTGCCGACGATCGAGGTGATGATGCAGATGCCGCCGATGGCGAGCGGGAGCGTCATCATCTTGAGCAGGACGTCGGCGCCGGCGCCGCGGAAAAAGATCGACGCCAGCACCATGGTGGCGACCGTGGTCACCGCATAGGTCTCGAACAGGTCGGCCGCCATGCCGGCGCAGTCGCCGACATTGTCGCCCACGTTGTCGGCGATGGTCGCGGGATTGCGCGGATCGTCCTCCGGGATCCCGGCCTCCACCTTGCCGACGAGGTCGCCGCCGACGTCGGCGCCCTTGGTGAAGATGCCGCCGCCCAAGCGGGCAAAGATCGAGATCAGCGAGGCGCCGAAGCCGAGCGCCACCAGCGCGTCGATCACGGTGCGGTCGTCGGCCGCCATATGGAGCGTGCCGACGAGGAAGCCGAAATAGAGCGTGACGCCGAGGAGCGCGAGGCCGGCGACCAGAAGCCCGGTGATGGCCCCCGACTTGAAGGCGAGCTCGAGCCCGCCGGCGAGCGAGCCGATCGCAGCCTGCGCAGTGCGCACATTGGCGCGCACCGAGACGTTCATGCCGATGAAACCGGTGGCGCCCGACAGCACCGCCCCGATCAGGAATCCCGTCGCCACCAGCCAGCCGAGGAAGAAGCCGACGATCAGGAAAATCACCGCGCCGACAATGCCGATGGTGGTGTATTGGCGCTTGAGATAAGCCTGCGCGCCCTCGCGCACCGCCGCCGAAATCTCCTGCATGCGCGCGCTGCCGGCGTCGGCGGCGAGCACCGAGCGGATCGCCCAGATGGCGTAGAGGATGGCGAGCACGCCGCACAGGACGATCAGCCAGAGAGCCGTCATTGGTCTAACCCCGGATTTGTGGAACGCGGACACGGCCCCTGCCCGGTTGCCGCGGTGCCGAGCCCGCTCGGCCAGCCCCGGCCGAAGCTGGCGCGGATATAGCCAAAAACCCGAAGGCGGCGCAACGGCGGAGCGCCGCGGCGCGTCACGGCTTCTGCCGGTAACCGGCCCGCGGATCGAAAAGCTTCTCGCCGTCGCGAAACTCGAGCGTGACCGCGCCGGCATCGCCGAGCGGCACCGCGCGGTAGAAGCACGACCGCCGGCCGGTATGGCAGGCGCCGGGACCGGCCTGCTCGACCCTGATCCACACCGCGTCCTGATCGCAGTCGACCCGCATCTCGACGACGCGCTGCGCGTGGCCGGACGATTGGCCCTTGCGCCATAGCGCGCGGCGCGAGCGGCTGAAATACCAGGCCTCGCCGCTCGCGATGGTTCTCTGCAGGGCTTCCGCGTTCATATGGGCGACCATCAGCACCTCGCCTGTGCCGGCGTCGGTCGTCACGCAGGTGAGGAGCCCGTCGGGATCGAATTTCGGCGCCAACGCGTGGCCCTCCTCGACCTCCTCGGTCGAGCCGCGCGGGGCGAATGGGAACGATTTGTCAGCCAAGAAATGCCTTGGGCGATCCTGCGGGGATCAGCGATCGACCCCACGCACCATGGTGATGAAGCGGACCTGGTCGTCCGGGCTGTCGCGGAAGCTGCCGGTGAAATGCGTGGTGATGGTCGAGGAGCCCGGCTTCTCGACCCCGCGCATCGACATGCACATGTGCTCGGCCTCGAGCATGACCGCAACGCCGCGGGGGCTCAAGATTTCCTCGATCGCGGTCGCGATCTGGGAGGTCATGTGCTCCTGGGTCTGCAGCCGGCGGGCGTAGACGTCGACCAGCCGCGCGAGCTTGGAGAGCCCCACCACCCGGTCGACCGGCTTGTAGGCGATATGCGCCTTGCCCATGAAGGGCATCATGTGATGCTCGCAATGGGAGTTGAAGGCGATCTCGCGCACCAGCACGAAATCGTCGTAGCGGCCGATCTCGCTGAAGGTGCGCTCGAGGACGTCGACCGGGCATTCGCGATAGCCGCGGTAGAGCTCGCCATAGGCATCGATCACGCGCCTCGGCGTATCGCGCAGACCCTCGCGCTCGGGATTGTCGCCGGCATAGGAGATGAGCGTGCGCACGGCCGCCAGCGCTTCCTCGCGCGAGGGCCTGGGGAGGACCGGCTCGGGCGCGGCCCGCACGTGATCCGACAAGGTCACCTTGTCGACCTGCTTGTCCGACTGGGGCGATTTGGGCCAGGGCTTGACGACAGCATCCATCGCGGTCTCTCCGTTCGACCGGCCAGACGGCCGGGGGTGTCACCGGGGCGGCCGCATCAGCCCATACGCGCTGGGGGACAGAATCGCCCACGCGCGACGACCGGACGCCGCATTCCCTTTTTACATGGCTCGGACCACTTGTCAGGTGGCCGCGCCGCTTGGCAGTGCCGGCCCGCCCCTTCTCTCGCGCCGGCGGGCCAATGCCTATATATTCCTCCGCGCGGGCGGCGCAATCGCGTCGCCGGTTGCGTCAACCAATATCGGGCGCGATGCTGAACGACGTCTACAACAGCCGGATCCTCGAATTGGCCGGGAACATCCCCCGATTGGGCCGGCTCGGCGATCCCGACGCCACGGCGACCGCCCATTCCAAGCTGTGCGGCTCGACCGTCACCGTCGACCTCAAGATGGATGGCGATACGGTGAGCGACTTCTCCCACGAGGTGAAGGCCTGCGCGCTCGGCCAAGCCTCCTCCTCGATCATGGCGCGCCACGTCGTCGGGTCCAAGGCCGACGAATTGCGCGGCCTGCGCGAGACGGTGCGGCGGATGCTGAAGGAGAATGGCGCGCCGCCGACCGGGAAATGGGCCGACATTGCGGTGCTCGAGCCGGTGCGCGACTACAAGGCGCGCCATGCCTCGACGCTGCTGACGTTCGATGCCGTGACCGCCGCGATCGACGAGATCGAGGCCAAGCGAAAGGCCGCCATGGCGGCGGAGTAGGATGGGTCGGGCGAAGCGAGACCCATCCCCGACGTGATCGATGGGTTTCGCCGACGCTCAACGCATCCTGCACGATGTGTGGGGACCGTGCGTAACAATGCTCGCCTGGCGGCATTGCTCGTGGGCTTCGGGAGCGCCATTGCCGGGGCCGCGCCGGCGGTCGATTGCGAAGGCGAGGCCGCCGTCCTGACCAAAGACCTGGCCGAGCTGCCGCGGCTCGAAATAGCCTCGCCGGCCGATCGGCCGCCCTATTGCATCACGCTCGAGACCATCATGGCCTTCGCCGGGCGGGTGAAGTCGCACGTCGCCCATTGCCCGAAATCGGAACTCGCCGCGAGCGTGGCCGAATGGGATAGGACGCGCGCGGACTATTCGAGGCTGTTCAGCCAGCGCCGCTGCCGGCGGACGCTGTGATCCGGCCGGACACGCATCCCACGGGCATGACCAATCAGTCGTGCTTGCCGCCGGGCTGGCCCACGGTCACCACCGACGAGGCCGCGGTCGGGGGCGCCGGACGATCGCGCTCGAACAGCGCATTGACGGTGCTGAGCTGCATGCGCTGCAGCTCCTCGGCGGAGAGCCGATACAGCGGCTCCCACGGCGGCACGCGCAACGCCGTCTCGAGCAGCTCCCCGCTGCCGCCCATCTCGATGGTGTACTGCGCGAGTCGCCCGATGTCGCGCTGGACGATGTTGAGCTCCTCGGCCGAGTAGCTCGATTCGAGCGCCCGCTTGCGCTTCTTGCCGAGCCAGATTTGATGCACGAGCACCTGCGCCTGCGGCGGTACGTAGCGGTGAGTGCCGGCGAGCAGCAGAAAGGCGCACATCGATTCGCAATTGCCGTCGGGCGAAAGCTTGGCGCGGCGGTCGCCGTTCGCGGCCGGCGGCAGTGGCGTCGTCTTGCCGATGGTGGTGATCATGTCGAGGCTGCGGATGGTGCGACCGAGCGCGAGCGTGCCAAGCACCGAGCCGCCCTCGGAATCGACGACCAGAACCGCTCCCCGCGTCTTGGGATCCTTGGCGAAGGTCTCGAACTGGCGCGGCGTGTCGGAGGTGATGTAACCGGCCGCGGAAATCCAAACGCGGCAACTCTCGCCGCAGACCTCGGCCGGCCCCTCGCTCCGCCACTCGAAGCGCATCGGCCCGCTGCCGCCGTCTTCCGGTCCAGGCGACAGCGAGCCGGCCATCGCTTGCACGGCGCCACACGCGAGCGCGAACGCGCCCGAGAGAATTCTGAGCATGCTGACCCTCATCAACGACGCCGCGCCTGACGCTTCTTGTTGTCGCCGGTCGCCAGCGCCTAGTGTCCCTTGCATGCCTCTTTTAAATGCGGTGAGGATTCGGGTCTAGTCCGAAAAAGCGGCTGGCGCTGCCTTATTTTGCCGCACGAATAGGCGGGGCCCGCGCAGGGCCACAATAATGGACGCGCCTACCCACAATTTTGCGGCAAGATCTTCACATTGGACGATCGCCGCTGCTCCATGAACGAGACTTCGATGCGTCGGCACGATCGAATCACGACCTGGTGCGGCGCGCTGGCGCGCGGTCCCCGCCTCGCCGCGCGCGGGCTCATCAAGCTCTACACCTACGGCTTTTCCGCCCTGGTGGGGTTCGAGTGCCGCCACCTGCCGACTTGCTCGAGCTACGCCGACGAGGCCATCGGCCGCTTCGGCCTGTGGGCGGGCGGCTGGATGACCCTGGCGCGGCTCTGCCGCTGCCATCCGTTCGGGACCTCCGGGCTCGACTTCGTGCCGCAATCGCTGCCCGAGCGCTCGCGCTGGTATCTGCCCTGGCGCTATGGCCGCTGGCGCGGGACCAACGCGGGCGGCGCGGCCTAGCGGCACGCCTGCCCAGGACAGGGGGCGCCGCCGCCCTGATGCGGACGAAGGCGGCACAGCGGTCCGCGCCAACCCCGCCGCTTCGACCCGAGCTAATGCAGGCTCGGACCCTTGAGAAAGCGATTGCGATCGCCGGAGGTCACCCGCGTCTCGATGGTGCGGCCGTCCCGATAGATCGTCAGCGGCACCTCGACCCCGGCCTTGCCCAGCGACCAGACCTTGCGAAAGAAGCTCGCGAGGTCGCCGACCTCGGTGCCGGCGACCGCCAGCACCACGTCGCCGGCGCGCAGATTGGCGCGCCGCGCCGGTCCGCCGTTGGAGACCCGCGCCACCACGATCTTGTCGTCGATCTCGGTTGCGTTGAGCCCGAGCCAGGGCCGGGGCGGATGGTTCGGCCGGCCCATCGTGACGAGGTCGTCGAGGATCGGCTTGAGGATGTCGATCGGCACGATCATGTTGAGCGGCTCGGGCGACCCGCTCTCGCGCACCTGCTGCACCTGCAGCGAGCCGATGCCGAGCAGGTCGCCGGCGCGCCCGATCATCGCCGTGCCGCCCCAGAACGGATGCGCCGGCGCGGTGAAGATCGCCTCGTCGAGCACGTATTCCCAGTTGCCGGCGAATTCCTGCTTGGCGGCGATGCGCGCCACCACCGAGTGCTTGCGGCCGCCGGCGCCCGCGACCACGACCGGGTCGCCGACCTTCGCGGTCTTCGATCGGCCGATCGGCAGCGGCGCAATGTCGAGCCGCGCCAATGCCTGCACCAGGCCGAACCCGGTCTCTTGATCATAGGCGAGCACGTGGCCGGGCACGGCGCGGCCGTCCGCCAGATGCAGCCAGATGGTCTCCGCCTCGGTGATCAGATAGCCGATGGTGAGCACCACGCCGTCACGGATCAGCACGCCGTTGCCGGTCCGCTCGGTGCCGAGCGTCTCGGCGGTGAACGCGTCGGCGGGGACGATGGCCCTGAGCCCGACCAGCGAGGCGAGAGCCGCCTCGAGATCGAAGGCGTAGTTCTCGGGCTTCGGCTGGACGCTAAGCGGCATCTCCCAATCGCTCTCGGACGACATCGGGCCACTCCCTTTTTCGTCGCGCGGCGCGCCTCTCGACCTAAGCATATATCAAGGCGCGCGCCATGGCTCCGCCATCCGCCCTATCGAAAATGGCCGGGCCTGCCCGCCGCGGCCCCCGGCTCGTCGACGCGACCTTGGAATGCCGCGGCAGAGGACTTTAGATTCTCGACGGCCGGTTCGTCGAGCGGTTCTCGCAGGTGAGGACTGGATCGCTTCATCACGCGGCGGGCTTTACCGGGCGGCGGAAGAAACCCATCTGCCGGAACGCGGCAAGCGGGCACGCAGCCTCTGAACCATGCTCGGCCCCGTTCTTGCCGCGGAGGGGCCAGCGCGAGTCTCGCCTTGCGGCGCCAATTGTGGCAATATTCAAATCCATGAACCGAGCCACTCTGATCAAGGTCTTGAAGACGTACGATGCCGCTCTGCGCGAGAACGGCGCGACGGGCGTTTTCATTTTCGGCTCCCGGGCTCTTGGTACGGAGCGGCCCGACAGCGATCTCGACCTCTTCATCGACTACGACCCGACGGCGAAAATTCCGAACATGTTCCGCCTCATGCAAATAGAAGAAGAGATTTCGAAAGCCCTTGGGATCCCCGTGGCCATTACGACGCGGGACGCCCTTCACCCGTCGATGAAGAACAGCATTGAGCGGGACGCTGTTCGGGTTACGTAGTGCCGAAGGATCCGACGATTGCCATTCAGGATTGCCTTGCGGAGATCGCCATTCTGCACGAGATCGCCGCTCAGATGACCCTTCAAACCTTCCGGAATGACCCGATCATGCGCCGCGCCGCTGCCTACGCGATACAAACGATCTCGGAGGCCGTGCGGCATATTCCCGACGACTGGCTCGCGGCCTTCCCGACTGAGCGTGGGCGCAAATAAGAGGCATCGGCAATCGCATTCGTCACGAATACTTTCGTATCGACGATGCTATCCTATGGGAAATCGTCACCACCGATACCCATGCCTTGAAGACCGCTCTGGAGGCGATGCTTGCGCGGCATGCCCGCGACGCAGGCTAGACGCTTTATCGATATTTCCGGGCCTTTGAGTGGCGCGCCGCGGTCGATGAAGATGGGCATTATTGCCTCGCCGTGGCGCTATGAACCCGTAGCCAAATCGCCGATTGGGCACGCAGATACGCGCCACGGCGCGCTGCGTACCTGCGTTCAATGATCTTGAATGAGCCGCCCAAAGCGGGTGCGGCCGGGGAGGAACCATGCTATTAATCACATGATGGTGGAATGCCGCCGAATGCGACAGGAGGCACCCGTGACGACGCACGAGCGGATCGAGATCAATCCCGAGATCATGGGCGGCAAACCGGTAATCCGAGGGACGCGTGTGCCGGTCGAGATCGTCCTACGTAAGCTGGGAGCCGGCATGACCCCTGAAGCGATCATGGCTGACCATCCGCGGCTGGCGGCGGAGGACATTCGCGCGGCGCAAGCCTTCGCCGCAGACTATTTGGCCGATGAAGCTCTCGTCTACGGCTAGCCCGGCGTGCGCTGGCTGATTGACGAATGCGTGGATGCGGATTTGGTTACGCTCTTGCACGGGTCAGGGCGTGACGTTGTTTACATGGCTGACGTTGCGCCGCGTTCGGCCGATACGGAGGTCATGAATCGTGCGGATCGCGAGAATCGGCTGCTGCTGACAGAGGACAAGGATTTCGGCGACTTGGTCTTTCGACAAGCAAGGCGGGTGCCCGGCATCGTACTTCTGCGCATCGAGCCGTCACGACGTTTGCGCAAAGGGCCACGATTGCTGGCCGCAATTGACCGATTCGGTGACACACTATTCGGTCGCTACACAGTCATCGAAGATGCCCGACTCCGTTCGCGTCCCCTCCGACCGGCTTGAATTCGTAGGATCGGCGGCATTTGGCGTCGATAGCGTATTCCGAAGTGGCGCGCTCGGAGGGATTCGAACCCCCGACCCCCAGATTCGAAGTCTGGTGCTCTATCCAGCTGAGCTACGAGCGCATCGCCGCTTGTTTATCGAAGAGTGCGGTCACTGCCAAATGGGTTGCCGCGACGTCGGCGCAACCCCCGGCAGGCGCAGGTGAGCGGATCCTGCGCGCGGCCGCGCGGGCGGCACGGTCGGCCCGCCCGGCGCCGCTGCCCGCTCGCCCGCGCGCGCTGGCGCCCGGTGCATGACGTGCTAAGACCGCCGCTCGCACGCAATCTCGCCCGCAACGAGGGATCGACGATGGCCGTCCCCGATCTACCCTCCTTCACCAAGCTGCTCGGCGTGAACGTGCTGCATCGCTCGCCGGAACGCACCGAGGCCGAGCTCGCGGTGCGCGAGGAGCTGTGCAATCGCCGCGGCGTGCTGCACGGCGGCGCCGTGATGGCATTGGGCGATACGCTCGGCGGGATGACGGCGAGCGTCAGCCTGCCGGACGGCGGCCGCACCGCCACGATCGAAAGCAAGACCAATTTCTTTGCCTCCATCCCCAAAGGCGACACCGCCCGCGCGATCTGCATTCCGCTGCACCGCGGCCGCACCACCATCGTGCTGGAGACGCGCATCAGCCGCGGCGACGGCAAGCTCGCGGCGATCGTCACCCAGACGCAGCTGATCTTCGAGCGCAAGGAATGAGCGCGTCGTCCGCGATCGCGCGGGCAGATCGACCGCCGTGGCTCGGATCCCGCCGCGAGTCGGGTTCCATCCCCCGGAACTTCCGGCCCCGGCGCGGGTTGTCCTGCCACTGAAATTGCCATGGGAGATCGCCATGACCGACCCCCGCGACTTCGATCGAAGGATGGAAAACCAAATGGAGATGGAGCGCCGGATGAGCACGCCAACCCCTTGGGGATGGATCGCCGGCGCCGTGTTCATCATCGTGATCCTGGCGCTCGTATTCACCAGCAGCGAAGGCACGCGCACCGCCCGCGACGACGGCAATCCGCCCGCCACCACCGGCATGGGGCCGCCCACCGCACCACCGGCCATGACCGTTCCGCCGGGTCGCACGCCCTCGACCACCGGCCAAAGCGGGCAGTAGAGTCTCCCGGCTCAGCCGGGCCGAGGCACAATGGTTGGAGCGGCGCCGGCTCACAGACGCGTCGGCGTCGCTCACGGCAGACTGAACATGAGCAACTGATCGGTGATGCCGCCGCCGCCCGGCGTCAACGAGCCGCCCACGAAATACGCGTCGGATCCGATCACCGCGCCGCCGAACCCGTGCCGTCCCGCGGGCAGGGGCGCGAGCGTGGTCCAGCGATCGGTCCTCCAATCGTAGGCCTCGTTCTCGGGGAATGTGTGGTTGGGCGGCAGCTCGCCGCCCACGACCAGGATCAGTCCCTTGTAGAGAATGCCGGCGACGCCGCTGCGCGGCGTCGGCAGCGGCGCGGCCGAGGTCCATGCGTCGGTCGCAGGATCGAAGACGTCGTGCTGGCCGGTGCGGTCGGCCGGCCCGGCGAGCCTCCCGCCGATTGCATGAATCTTGCCGCCGACCGCCACCACCGCCATGTGGTCGCGCGGGCGCGGCAAGGGCGCGGCCTCGCTCCATCGTGCGGCCGCGGGATCGTAGACCTCGTGGGTCGCGACCGTCACCGCGTCGAGCCCGCGCCCGCCGATCACATGGATCTTTCCATCGAGCACGGCGACGCCGACCGATGCGCGCGGCCCCTTCATCGGCGCAAGCGTGCGCCAGCTGTCGCTCGCTGCATCGTATTCGAACGCGGCCTCCCCCGCCCCTTGATGCACCGAGGCGGTGAACCCGCCGAAGGCGTAGATCTTGCCGTTGACCGCGGCGACGCCGAGATGGTCGCGCGCTTGCGGCAACGGCGCGCGCGCCCGCCAGCGATCCGCCGCCGGATCGTATTCCTCGTTGCGCGCCACCGCCTTGCCCGCGACGCCGCCGCCGAGCGCGAACAGCCGATCACCGGCCGCCGCCGCGGCGACCTCGCCCCGCACCGCCGGCATCGGGGCTTTCTGCGTCCAGACGCCGGCCAGGGCCTGCGATTGCGCATGAGCGGCGAGCGCAACGAGGACCAAGGCGCTTGCCGGCGCGAACATGCGCGGGATGCGTGACGCGAGGCAGCGCATGCGAGCCTCCCCTGCGATCCTGTCGATATGACCGTCGCGCGAATAGGACCACGCTGCAAAACGCGAGTCCATCGCCGGCCCGTTGGCCGATGCTCGCCCCAGCGGCGCTCGCTTTTTTGCGCGGTCGCATTTTCGGACGGAAAACCGGTTCCCACCCCCGGATCAAATGCGTGGCAGGCTTTTTCCATGCTCTAATCGACCGCCGAAGGCTCGCGCGCGATGGCGAGCTCGGCCCGTGCCACCGCAACGGCGCCGCTGCCGGCGAGACGCACGACGTTGACCGTTCCGGCATATTCCGGCGAGCCCGAGTAATAGGCGGCGACGACGCCGACCTTCGCCGCCCGGTTCCAGTGCCCGAGCGCCACGTAATCGGCACCGGTGGCCGCAAGCTCGTCGTCGCCGATCAGCCAGGACGGGCGCAGCCGGATCGACCGATCGGGCACCGGCACATAGTGTCCGTGGCCGACGGCGATCTGCCAGCGGGTGGTGCGCGGCCGGGCCTTCTCGAACGGGATCATGTCGCCGTAGTCGCGGTGGGCACGTCCCCAGATCTCGAGATCGAGGCCGGGGAATGCGACGGCTTGGTCATGGGTGACGCCGAGCACGTGGAGATTGTCCGCCTCGGCAAGAGCGCGGTGACGATAGACGGCGTCCGGCACCGCGGGATCGTGGTTGCCCGGCAACAGCACCACCGGCAGCGCCGCAGCCGCGAGGACCTCGGCGGCGCGCTCGAGCAGGCTTGCCGGCAAGCGGTGGGAATCGAACGTGTCGCCGGCGAGGACGACGACATCCGCCCCGGCATTGCGGGCCGCGGTCAGGACCGCGGCCAACCCTGCGGTCCCGTCGCCGCCATGCAAGCGGGCAGTATAGTCATGGTCGAGATGCAGGTCGGAGCTGTGTACGACCACGATCTCCCGGGTCGGCGGGGACATTGGCATGGCGGCGACTTTAGTCGTCCAGCCGACATTGGCAATCCGGGCAGCCCCCGGCCAGGGATCCAGCCACGACTTTGCCCGATTAACGGGCTACGGAGCATGCAGCCGGACGTGGCGGGGAGCGTCAGTATGAGTACCACCAACCTCTATCGCGTCAACGCGGAAGACTGCCTGCGGCTCGCGAAAACGACCTCGGACGAACGCGAAAAACCCTTCTGGTTGGCCTTGGCGCAGTCGTGGCTGCACCTTGCCGAGCATTCGGCGCGCGAGGGCATGGAGCGCGAGCTCGAAAGGCCGCGGGCGGACGCCCGCTGATCATTGCCACCGCCGTCGCTGCGTCCGCCTTGCCGGCGTCCATGCCGGCGGCGGAGCAACATCCTCATTCACCGTTGCGCGGGGCCGCCGCCCGTCCGTGCCATTTCGGCGGCGTGATGTAGAACAGCGGCGTCAGCCCATGGACGACGAAGGCGGCGCGGACGATCGAACAGACGCACGCGGTACCCGTGACGACGTGCTCGTCAGTCGATCTTGGCGCCTGACGCTTTCACGATCGCCGCCCATTTCGGGATTTCGGACTTGATGGTGGCGCGAAGCTCCTCGGGCGTGCTGCCGACGAGGTCGACGCCGAGGTCGGACAAAGCCTTGTGCACGGCCGGATCAGCCACGGCTGCGGCGGTCGCGTGATGCAGGGCGGCGATCACGTCCTTCGGTGTTCCCGCCGGCGCCACCAACGCATGCCAGGTCGTCGCCTCGAAGCCGGGAAAGCCCGACTCGGCGATGGTCGGGACGTCGGGCAAGACCGCGGTGCGCTTGGGCGTCGTGATCGCGACCGCGCGGATCGCTCCGCTCTGGATGTGCGGAAGGAGCGGCGGCGGCGGATTGAACGCCATCGGCACATGGCCGCCGATCACCGCCTGCAGGGCCGGCCCGGTGCCCCGGAACGGAACGTGGGTGATGTCGATCTTGGCTTCGATCTTGAGCAACTCGCCGGCGAGATGCGCCGGAGTGCCGTTACCGCCGGAGCCGAAGCTCAGTTGTCCGGGATGGGCCTTGGCGTACGCGATGAGCTCGGCGAGCGAGCCCGCCGGAAGCGACGGATGGACGTAGAGGACGTTGGTCTGCGTCCCGATCATGGAGATCGGCTCGAAATCCTTTTCCGGGTCGTAGCCGAGATTTTTGTAGAGGCTCACGTTGATGGCGAGCAGGCTGCCGGTGCCGAGCAGCAGCGTGTAGCCATCGGGCGCCGCGCGCGCGACCGCGGCGCCGGCGATGCCGCCTCCGGCGCCGGCGCGGTTCTCGATCACGAACGGCTGCTTGAGAATTTCCTCCATCTTCCTGGTGAGGATACGCGCCATCACGTCGCTTGGTCCGCCCGGTGCGAATCCGATCATCAGGGTGACCGGTTTGGCCGGATAGTCGATCGCGCGCGCGGTCGGTGCCGCGCCGACGAGCGCGGCGATGCCGACGGCCAATGCGATTGCCTTCATGATACCTCCTCCCGCACGCGGTTTCCGGAACGACGGCGGAGGGCGCACCTCTTCCATCGGGCCGGGCGGCGCGACCGCTCCTTGGCGACAATAATCCGGTCGCGGCCTGCGATCGAGTGGAACCAGGGCGCCGGATTCGCAGTTGTCTCACAGGCGCGGATCTCAAGGAGGGCCAACATGATGGAATTCGATCACGACCGGCGCGGCGATCCGGGCGATCGCCCGGCGTCAAGCCGTCACGACGCGACGATGCGCACGACCGCGGAACGCGCGCTGTGGAGCGCGGCGACCATGGCCGCCATTCTCGCAGTCCTGTTCCTGGTGTTTTTCGGCATCAATTCGCAGCACACGAATGAAAGCCGAATGACCGCAACCTCGCGGACGGCTCCACCGGTGACGCAGCCTGCGCCCTCGGGGCAGGCAGGCGCTCCGTCCGCGCCGGAGAGCACCGGCCAACGCTGATCTCCGCGTACCGCCGGCGGCCTGGCAGATCTGAATCCCTCCCCCGAAGGGGGAGGGGGGCCGACCCCGGCCTTGAGCCGGGGGAGGCCGGGTGGGGGGCTAGCCGAAGATCGCCGCATGCAATCCGAAGCCGATGGTTGCGCTCAAGACCGCCTGGATGGCGTCGAACTGCAAGCCGGTCAGGGCGCTGTCGACGAACGGAAAGATCATTCGTCCGACCGGCAGCATGATGGCGGCGACCAAAGCGACGCATAGGACCTTCGTGACCATCGGGTGCTTTGCCATGTGTTTCCCCTTGGAACGGCGGCGCAAGATAGCGTGCAAAATCGCCGCTTCAAAGGGGCAAATTGTCGTGCTTGCGCGGCGGCATCTCCACCCGCTTGCCCCGCAGCATGGCGAGCGCCCGCGCGATGCGCGCACGCGTCGCGTGCGGCATGATGACGTCGTCGATATAGCCGCGCTCGGCGGCGGCGAAGGGCGACAGGAACCGGTCCTCGTATTCCCTCGTGCGCGCGGCGATCTTGCCGGCATCGCCGATGTCGGCGCGGAAGATGATCTCGACCGCGCCCTTGGCGCCCATCACCGCGATCTGGGCGGTCGGCCAGGCATAATTGACGTCGCCGCCGACGTGCTTCGATGCCATCACGTCGTAGGCGCCGCCGAAGGCCTTGCGCGTGATCACGGTGACCAGCGGCACCGTGCACTGGCTGTAGGCGAACAGGAGCTTGGCGCCGTGCTTGATCAGCGCGCCGTATTCCTGGTTGGTGCCGGGCAGGAACCCCGGCACGTCGACGAGGGTGACGATCGCGATCCCGAAGGCGTCGCAGAAGCGCACGAAGCGCGCGGCCTTGCGCGACGCGTCGATGTCGAGCACGCCGGCGAGCACCATCGGCTGGTTGGCGACGAAGCCGACTGAGCGCCCGGCGATCCGTCCGAAGCCGGTGACCATGTTCTTGGCGAACGCCTCCTGCAGCTCGAAGAAGTCGCCCTCGTCCACCACCTTGAGGATCAGCTCCTTGATGTCGTAGGGCTTGTTGGGATTCTCGGGGATCAACGTGTCGAGCGACTTCTCGGTGCGCTCGACGTCGTCGTGCGACGGCCACTCCGGCACGCCCGCCTCGTTGTTGGCCGGCAGGAAGTCGATCAGCCGGCGCATCTGCAACAGGCATTCGACGTCGTTGTCGTATGAGCCGTCGGCGATGCCCGATTTCGCCACGTGCACGGAGGCGCCGCCGAGCTCCTCCGCCGTCACCACCTCGTTGGTCACCGTCTTCACCACGTCGGGACCGGTGACGAACATGTAGCTGGTGTCGCGGACCATGAAGATGAAATCGGTCATGGCCGGCGAATAGACGTCGCCGCCCGCGCACGGACCCATGATGACGGAGATCTGCGGGATCACGCCGGAGGCGAGCACGTTGCGCTTGAACACCTCGCCGTAGCCGCCGAGCGCGGCCACGCCCTCCTGGATGCGCGCGCCGCCGGCGTCGAACAGGCCGATGATGGGGGCGCGCGCCTTCATCGCCATGTCCTGGATCTTGACGATCTTCTGCGCGTGCGCCTCCGACAGCGAGCCGCCGAAGACGGTGAAGTCCTTGGCGAAGGCGAAGACCGTGCGGCCGTTGACCGTGCCCCAGCCGGTGACCACGCCGTCGCCGGGAATCCGGCTCTTCTCCATGCCGAATTCGGCGGAGCGGTGCTCGACGAACATGTCGAGCTCCTCGAACGAGTCCTTGTCCATCAGGAGCTCGAGCCGCTCGCGGGCGGTCAATTTGCCGCGCTTATGCTGCGCGTCGATGCGCGCCGCCCCGCCCCCTGCGCGCGCCCGGCTGCGGCGTTCTTCGAGCTTTTCGAGGATATCCTTCATGGTCGCCCTGCCCGCTGTCCCGACGCAAAATCCATAGCATGTATGGACATTTGAGGGTAAGATTTCGCCCGAACTCTTTCCTCCGCGTAAGAGTGTTCGAGGGGAGCAATCCGCATGTCCAGGCAATCCCGCTGCAAGCCGTTTCACGTTTGCGCGGCCGCATTGGTTCTCGCCGCGGCCGCCGCGATCGCGCCGGCGACCGCGCAATTTCCGCCGACGCCGGACGACACGCAGAAGCCCCCGCTCGCGGGGACGCCGAAGAAGAAGGACGGTGCTCCGGCAGGGAGCCCCGTCATCACCGGGAACTGGGCCGGTCAGCTCACGCAGGTCGGCAGCCAAACGCCCTACAAGTTCGAGATCGCCATCAACGCCAAGGGCGCGGAAACGAGATATCCGGAGCTCGACTGCACCGGCAAGCTCAACCGGGTCGGCTCGTCGAAATCCTACATCTTCTTCGTCGAAGTCATCACCAAAGGGCAGGTCGACAAGGGCGGCCGCTGTCCGGACGGCACCATCACCGTCGCGCGGCAGGGCAATGACCTGGCCGTGGGTTGGTTCGGCAGCATCCAGGACAGCACGGTAATCGCCTACGGCACGCTCAAGAAGAAATAGCCGGACTGCACGGCGCCTTCCCGGGAGTTGTAGCCCGGATTGAGCGCAGCGAAATCCGGGTTAGCATTGAAGCATGGTCCGGTACCGTCGGAATTTCGTTGCAGGCGGAACGTTTTTCTTTACCGTGACGCTCGTGGATCGAACTTCGCGGATGCTGATCGATCACGTCGAGGCCTTGCGCACGGCTGTGCGGGAGACGCGCGGTTCGCGTCCGTTCACGATCGATGCCGTTGTGGTGTTGCCGGATCACTTGCACATGGTCATGAGCTTGCCGGACGGCGACGCGGACTACCCGAACCGATGGCGTCTCATTAAACGCCGATTTACGGACGCCGTCATGAAATCGGGGACGCCGGTCGCACGTCACCGAAACGGAGAGCCTGCGCTATGGCAGCGTCGTTTCTGGGAGCACACCATTCGGGACGACAGAGATTTCGAGCGACATGTCGACTATGTTCATTTCAATCCGGTTAGGCATGGCTTGGTTGTCCGTGTCTGCGATTGGCCCCATTCCTCGTTTCACGGTTACGTGCGACGCGGGTTGTTGCCGCAGGACTGGGGCGGAGATTTCAGCCAGGATCAAGGAAGGTTCGGCGAGCGTCGCTGGTGACCCGGATTTCGCTGGCGCTCAATCCGGGCTACTTGCTCAGGAAGAAATAGTCAGACCGAGCGCAATACCGTCGCCGCCGCCTGCATCTCGGCGAAGCGATACGCGCGGCGCGCGAGCGCCAGCGCGTCACGGCCCCAGAAATCCATGCTCCAGTCCTCGTCGACATGGGCCGCCGCCCAGGCGCGATCGACCGACACCGCGCCGTGCGCGAGCGCGAGCGCGATCAAGGCCGAGCCGGTGAGCGTGGTGACCGCGTGCACGGCGCCGAGCCGCCAGGCATCGGCTGAAGCGCATGCCGAAGCGGCGCACGGGATGGCCGCGCGCGCGGCGGAGAGCGCCGCGGCCGGTTGTGCCGCGAAGGCCATGCCCCGGCTCGGCTCGAAGCGGGCGTCGAGGACCTCCCGCGCCCAGGCGAGCAGCGGGTCCCAGGCCTCGGCCTGCCGCGCGACCAACCCGGCGGGACCTTCGGCGCGATAGAGCACGAGATCGCAGGCGAGATACTTTTCCACTTCCGCCGCCACCGCCGCGGGGGCATCGGCGACGCCGTCGATGATGCTGTTGGCGAGCCGCGTCAGCGGCAGGGCGGCGGGATCGATCACCTCGCGTTGCGCCCGCCATTCGGCGGCGAGCGCCTCGGCCAGCGCGCGGGTCGGCGCCGCCAGCACGCGGCGCGCCGGCGTCTTGACCGGACGACCATCGAGAACGACGCGGAACTCCCGCTCCGCTTCCTCCGCTTCGGCCCGCTCATAGAAGCGCCGGCGCAACGGCGGGCGCATGGCGCGCCGCGCCGCCTCGACGGGGTCGACCGGCTCGCTCGCGAAAATGTCCTCGAACAGCTCGCGCATGGGCTCAAGATGGCCGGCGGCCGCAACTCATGCAACGGCCCCGATCGCGGTAAACCCGCCGAGTCTTGTTGCAGCCGCCGCTTTCCCCGATGATTCGTCGCCCAGTTCGCGTTCGGCGATCTCACCCTCCCCGAGGTGATGCAAACCGTCGACCTGTTCACGCGCGAGGTCATGCCGGCACTCGCGAATGATCGATGAGAAAAGAAGGACGAAGTGCAGTTGCCGTCACCGCCTGGACCGCGAGCGACGCAGCGCGCGGAACCGCAACCATCGTGGTAAATTGTCGTCACGATTGCGGTCGTTGCCGTTCGCCCGATCATCTTGCGGCGCAACATAAGGTCGCCAAAAAAATACTATTGATTCCAATGACTTAAGCACGAAGCACCTTTGGTTACGCGGTCTTTACGGATACCGATCGCCACCCTCTTGCCGCGATGCACCGCTAGCGCGTGCCGCACGATCCGAAACGTTGCCACGATGAACGTACGGGGTGGAATTCCGGGGGGCCCTCCACTACTATCCGGCCGGATTCGGCGGACCGCAGCCGAACCGCGGAGGAAGACCGGCCGACGCTCGTTCGCGCAGGTTCTCGGGGGCGCGGCAAGCGTGCGTGCAGAGGAGTAAATGAGACCCACCGACATTTCGGCGCCGGACTACTTCCACAAGGTCGTGGACTGTCAGTGGGCCTGTCCGGCGCATACGCCCGTGCCCGAATATATCCGCCTGATCGCGGCGGGTCGCTACGGCGACGCCTACATGGTCAACTGGAAGTCCAATGTGTTTCCGGGAATCCTCGGGCGCACCTGCGACCGGCCGTGCGAGCCGGCCTGCCGGCGCGCACGCGTGGAGAAGGAGCCGGTCGCCATCTGCCGCTTGAAGCGGGTGGCGGCCGATTTCAAGGACGACATCCGCGACCGGCTGCCCAAGCCGGCGGCGCTCAAGAACGGCAGACGCATTGCGCTCATCGGCGGCGGCCCGGCCTCGCTCACGGTCGCGCGCGACCTTGCTCCGCTCGGCTATCACTGCGTGATGTTCGATCAGGACCCCAAGGCCGGCGGCATGATCCGCACGCAGATCCCGCGCTTCCGGCTGCCGGAATCAATCATCGACGAGGAATGCAACTACATCCTCGATCTCGGTATCGAATTTCGCGGCGGCAAGCGCATCGACAGCATGCAGGCGCTCCTGGCCGAGGGTTGGGACGCGATCTTCGTCGGCTCGGGCGCGCCGCGCGGTCGCGAGCTCGATATTCCGGGCCGCCGGGAGGCCGCCGCCAACATCCATATCGGCATCGACTGGCTCTCCTCGGTCTCGTTCGGCCATACGACCAAGATCGGCAAGCGGGTCATCGTGCTCGGCGGCGGCAACACCGCGATGGACTGCTGCCGCTCCTCGCGCCGCCTCGGCGGCGAGGACGTGAAGGTCATCGTGCGTTCGGGCTTCGAGGAGATGAAGGCGTCCCCCTGGGAAAAGGAGGACGCCATGCACGAGGACATCCCGATCCTGAATTTCCTGGTGCCGAAGGAATTCACCCATCAGAACGGCCGCCTCACCGGCGTCGTGTTCGAGAAGGTGAAGGCCGAGCACGACGCCAAGGGCCGGCGCAATCTCGTCCCGACCGGCGAGGGAGACCAGCACTTCCCGTGCGACGACGTTCTGGTCGCGGTCGGCCAGGAGAATGCCTTCCCCTGGATCGAGCGCGACATCGGCATCGAGTTCGACAAGTGGAACATGCCGAAGGTCGATCCGCGGACCATGGCCTCGACCCACCCGAAGGTGTTCTTCGGCGGCGACGCCGCCTTCGGCCCGAAGAACATCATCTGGGCGGTGGCGCACGGCCACGACGCCGCGCTGTCGATCGACAAGCGGTGCTCCGGCTCCGACATCGACGACCGTCCGCTGCCGATGGTCGAGATCCTCAGCCAGAAGATGGGCATCCACGAGTGGAGCTACGACAACGACATCGCGCCCGACCGGCGCTACCGGGTGCCGCTGCGCGACAAGGTGGTGGCGCTGCGCGACATCAAGGCCGAGGTCGAGCTCGGCTACGACGTCGATCTCGCGCTCAAGGAGGCCGACCGCTGCCTCAATTGCGACGTGCAGACGGTCTTCACCTCGTCGCTGTGCATCGAGTGCGACGCCTGCGTCGACATCTGTCCGATGGACTGCATCACCTTCACGCAGAACGGCGAGGAAGCCGATTTGCGCACGCGCCTCAAGGCGCCGGCCAAGAACGCCACCCAGGACCTGTACGTCGCCAACGACCTCAAGACCGGCCGCGTCATGGTCAAGGACGAGGACGTCTGCCTGCACTGCGGGCTGTGCGCCGAGCGCTGCCCGACCGGCGCCTGGGACATGCAGAAGTACCTGATCGATCTGACGCACGCGGATGATCTATGTCGAATAAAACACCAATCAGCAGCGTAAACGACTTCGTCGTCCGCTTCGCCAACGTCAACGGCTCGGGCTCCGCCAGCGCCAACGAGCTGTTCGCGCGCTCGGTGCTGCGCATGGGCATCCCGGTCGCGCCGCGCAACATCTTCCCCTCCAACATCCAGGGGCTGCCGACCTGGTACGAGGTGCGAATCTCGGAGGCCGGCCACCTCGGCGCCCGCGGCGGCACCGACCTCATGGTCGCGATGAACCCGCAGACCTGGGACAAGGACGTGGCGGCGGTCGAGCCGGGCGGATACCTGCTCTACGATTCCACCAAGCCGCTGCCCAAGTCGAAGCTCCGCGACGACATCACGGTGATCGGCGTGCCGCTCACCGCGATCTGCAATCGCGAGTACACCGACCCGCGCCAGCGCCAGCTGTTCAAGAACATCGTCTACGTCGGCGTGCTCTCGGCGTTGCTCGACATGGACGTCAAGGCGATCGAGCGGCTCGTCGCCGAGCAGTTCAAGTCGAAGGAAAAGCTGATCGACGCCAACCTGCGCGCGCTGCAGCTCGGTCGCGACTGGGCGCTGACGAATCTGCAATGTCCGATCGGGCTCACGCTGCGCCGCGCCGACGCGGTCGGCGACCGCATCTTCATCGAAGGCAACTCGGCGGCGGCGCTGGGCGCCGTCTACGGCGGCGCGACGGTCTGCGCCTGGTATCCGATCACGCCGTCGTCCTCGCTCGCCGACGCCTTCGGCAGCCATTGCCGGCGGCTGCGGGTCGATCCGGCGACCAAGCAGAACCGGTTCGCCATCGTGCAGGCCGAGGACGAGCTCGCCTCGATCGGCATCGTGATCGGCGCCGCCTGGAACGGCGCGCGCGCCTTCACCACCACGTCGGGTCCCGGCATCTCGCTGATGCAGGAATTCCTCGGGCTCGCCTATTTCGCGGAAGTCCCCGCGGTCATTTTCGACGTGCAGCGGGCCGGCCCCTCGACCGGGATGCCGACGCGCACCCAGCAAGGCGACCTGATCTCGTGCGCCTACGCGTCGCACGGCGACACCAAGCATGTGCTGCTGTTTCCGGAGGATCCGGCCGAAGCCTTCGATTTCGCCGCCGCTGCCTTCGACCTCGCCGACCGGCTGCAGACCCCGGTCTTCGTCATGCTCGATCTCGACATCGGCATGAACCATCGCCTCAGCCGGCCGCTCGCCTGGGACGACGGCCGCAGATACGACCGCGGCAAGGTGATAACGGCCGCTGAGCTCGAGGCCGGCAAGGATTTCGGCCGCTACCTCGACGTCGACGGCGACGGCATTCCCTACCGGACCTATCCCGGCACCCACCCGAGCAAGGGCTCGTTCTTCACGCGCGGCTCCTCGCGCGACCGCTATGCGCGCTATACCGAGGAGGGCGCGGCCTATGCCGACAACATGCAGCGGCTCATTCGCAAGCTGGAGACCGCCAAGGACCTGGTTCCCCGTCCGCTGCAGGCCAATGCCGGCAAGCCGACGAAATACGGCGTGATCTATTACGGCTCGACCGCGCCGGCGATGGACGAGGCCATCCACCTGATCGAGGCGCGCGGTCAGTCGCTCGACCGGCTGCGCCTTCGCGCCTTTCCGTTCCATTCGAGCGTCACCAGCTTCGTCGCCGACCACGATTTCGCGTTCGTGGTCGAGCAGAACCGCGACGGCCAGTTGCGCTCGCTCATCGTCAACGAATGCGGCATCGATCCGATCCGGCTGGTGCCGATCCTTCACTACGACGGCACGCCGATCACGGCGCGCTTCATCGCGCGCGCGATCGGCGACCATATCGACGCGCTGAAGGTGACGCCGTTGCGCAAGGTGGTATCATGACCTACATCGCCAAGCCCAAGTTCCACCATCCGGCGCTGCCGAAGAACGCGCTCGGCTATACCCACCGCGATTACGAGGGCTCGGTCTCGACCCTGTGCGCGGGCTGCGGGCACGACTCGATCTCGGGCGCCATCATCGAGGCCTGTTTCGAGCTCGACATCGAGCCGCACCGCGTGGCCAAGCTCTCCGGCATCGGCTGCTCGTCGAAGACGCCGACCTATTTCCTCGGCAATTCCCACGGCTTCAATTCCGTGCACGGGCGCATGCCGTCGGTGCTCACCGGCGCCAATCTCGCCAACCGCGACCTGATCTATCTCGGGGTGTCGGGCGACGGCGATTCGGCCTCGATCGGGCTCGGCCAGTTCGCGCATGCGCTGCGGCGCGGCGTGAACATGGTCTACATCGTCGAGAACAACGGCGTTTACGGCCTGACCAAAGGCCAGTTCTCGGCCACCGCCGACCGCGGCTCGAAGTCGAAGCGCGGCGCGACCAATCCCGACAACTCGATCGACCTGGTCGCGATGGCGCTGCAGCTCGGCGCCACCTTCGTGGCGCGCTCGTTCTCCGGCGACAAGGAGCAGCTCACCCCGCTGATCAAGGCCGCGATCGAGCACGAGGGCGCCGCCTTCCTCGACGTGATATCGCCCTGCGTCGCCTTCAACAACCATGTCGGCTCGACCAAGAGCTTCGACTACGTGCGCGAGCACAACGAGGCGGTGAACCGGCTCGACTTCATCACCGCCCGCGCGCCGATCGCCGTCGCCTACGAGCCGGGCTCGGTCGAGGTGGTCGAGCAGCACGACGGCTCGAAGCTCGTGCTCAAGAAGGTCGCCGCCGATTACGACGCGCACGACCGGCTCGGCGCCATGAGCTTCCTGCAGCGCCACGCCGCGAACGGGGAGATCGTCACCGGCCTCATCTATGTCGATCGCGAGCCCGAGGACCTGCACCGGAACGTCAACACCGTGACGGCGCCGCTCAACTCGCTCTCGGAGCACGACCTCTGCCCGGGCTCGGCGACGCTCGCGAAGATCAACGCCAGCCTGCGGTAAGCAGGATGGGACAGCTTGACCAACGGACTGCTCTCGCGGACCATGTCTGCACTCGGCGGAACCGGACGTGCGACCCCCAAAGAGGCGTTCGGGTTTTGACCCAAAGCGGCCCTCAGAGGACACACCGCGAATGGCCCTTTACCAATGGCCTTGCAACCTCGCGGGCGCAATTGATGAAGAGCCGTGTCACTGGACTCAAGGTCCGATTCTTCAACGTCACAATGCCAATCGGGCGAGGCTGAGCTGGTAATTTGATCGGCAATATCTTGAGCGACAAATCCTTCCCGCTGAAATGCAGGATCGAGCGGGGAAGCGTCGCGACGTAACGTCCCGTCGCCAACATTCTCAGGCACAGATGAATCGACAGCGTGGTCAGGGGCGGGTGCGGCGCCTGCAAGCCGCTCGCGCGAAAGATTTCCACCGCCAGCGAGCCGGGTACGCTGTCAGCGGGCGGGAGAATCCAGGATTCGTCGAGGAGGTCCGCAAGTTTGAGGCGTCGTGATCGCACCCACGGACTCTGCGCGCCCGCCACGACGGCCACTTGGTCGTCGAACAGGATTTCTACCGCAAGGTCTTCCTCCCTGAACGGTGTAAAGACCCGCCCCAGCAACAGGTCGATGCTGCGTTCCCGCAGTTCGCGGTATTGCATCGCCGCGAATACTGCTTGGCCAACGTTCGAAGTCACGCGCGGATACTGTCGCGACAGCCGATCGATGACGGCGGGCAGAAACCCTGCGGCCATGGCCTCGGAGCTCCCGATGCGCAATTCCCCAACGGTCGGGTCGGCCAAAAACTTGAGCTCCTCGACGGCTTGCCTCAGCTCATCGAACACGGTCAGTCCGCGGTTGATGAGCGCGCGGCCGTACGCGGTGGGCTCCGTGCCGTGGCGGGCGCGATCAAGAAGGCGCAGCCCGAGAGTGTATTCCATGTCGGCAATCGCCTTGGACACCGCCGGCTGAGAGATCGCCAGCGCGCTTGCGGCTTTGGCCACACCACCGTGTTCCGCCACGGCCAGCAGGATGTGCAGGTCCCGCAGCTTGAGCCGTCGTCCGATACGCTCATCCCACTGCATTGGAAGCGTCTGTTATTAAATTTATTATGCCAGGATCAAACAATAGAATTATACGGTTATGTTGGCCAGGGCTACTTTCAGAGTGTCGGATGGGCTGAGCAAACCGGGAGGCTCCGATGACGTCCGCTGAATTTGTCGGCCCGCGCAACGCTCGGACGATCGCCTTTGTCGCCGCCTTCACGGGCGCGATTGGTCTCGGATGGCCCATGGCGACGCATGCGCAGAACTATCCAGCCACGGTTGTCAAGATCGTGGTGCCGTTCCCGGGCGGCGGACCGCTGGACTTCACCGCCCGCTTGCTCGCCGACAGGCTTGCAGCGCGGCTCAAGCAGCCCTTCATCGTGGAAAATCGCCCTGGCGCTTCCGGCAATATCGGAACTGAGGCGGCGGCGCGGGCTGCTCCCGACGGTTATACCTTGCTTTTCGTGCTCGATACGCCGCTCACGGTCCATCCCGTGCTCTACAAGAAGCTCCCGTTCGATCCGGAGCAGGATCTAACGCCGATCTCGATCGTGGCCAGCTTCTCACAGATGCTGGTCGTGCACCCTTCCGTTGCCGCAAGGTCGGTGGCGGAGTTCGTGGCGTTGGCAAAAGCGCGGCCGATCACCTATGGCAGCGGCGGTGGAAGAGGCGACCCCGGCCATTTGACCATGGAATATTTCCGGCTTCAGGCCGGTTTTGAGGCGACGCACGTTCCGTACAAGGGCAACGCCCAGGTGGTCACCGACCTTGTCAGCGGCCAAGTTCAAGCCGGCTTCGTTGCCACGCCCGGCGTGCTCCAGCATGCCAAGGAAGGTCGCTTGAAAGGCCTCGCCGTGTCGAGCGCCCAGCGCACGCCCGGCGCGCCCGACATTCCGACGATTGCCGAATCTGGCTACCCGGGTTTCGAGGTCGGATTCTATCAGGTCATGCTTGCTCCTAGGGGGATTCCGGATTCAATCGCAAGTTATCTGGAACGTGAGGTCCAGCAGGCTATGAAGTCTCCCGACGTTCAGGCGCGACTGCGTGCCCAGGAGCTGGATCCGATCGGGGGCACCGCGGCTGAGGCCAAGGCGCAGCTGAAGACGATTGCGCAACGGTGGAGAGAGGTCATTACCGCGGCGCACATCCAGATCGACTGACAGCAACCGACCTCGGACGGCCCTCGCTCGGGTAATCAGAACCCACACAGCTGGCGAAACAGTGGCAGGTCGCAGGATTCCACCCGGAAACGGAAAATCGGGCTCGACGACGCAAATCGTCTTGTTGGGGACCGGGACGCCTCATCCCGATCCGGCGCGATCCGGGCCGGCGACCGCGATCCTCGTGAACGACACCCCATACCTGGTCGATTTCGGCCCCGGCGTTGTTCGTCGCGCGGCGGCGGCTTACCAGAAAGGCATCCGGGGATTTGGCCCGGGCGTCGTGAACCTGCGAA
>WNFF01000404.1_pt1 | contig 32037 bp, 23 predicted proteins | sample 5400441 | NCBI WGS metagenome assembly WNFF01 (sample SAMN13153345, study PRJNA577476) | soil metagenome | isolation source: 120 cm saprolite under Douglas fir tree site 2 hole 3 replicate 1 | place: USA:California | collected 2015-04-18
ACGGCGACGGGCACGTGGCCATGTACGTCGGCGCCGGCATGCTCATCGACGCCCCGCAACCCGGCCAGAACGTCGAACTGATCAGCCTGTCCTCATCCTGGTACGCCTCAACCGTCGACAGCGCCGCCCGGCCCTGACCCGAGTTCGGCCGGGCGGCGCCGGGCGTACCGCCAGATGGCGATGGCCAGGGCGATCACCACGATGGCGGCGATGATGTAGGTGGGGCCGTGGAAGCCGTTGACGATTGACTGCCAGTTGGCGCCGGCAGCGTAGCCCGCGTAGGCCAGCGCGGCCGTCCAGGGGATGCAGCCGATGGTCGTATAGATCCCGAATCGCACCGGGTCCATGCCCGCGATCCCGGCAGGCAGCGAGATGAAGGTCCGCACAACCGGCAGGAGGCGGCCGATCAGGACGGCCCGGGGGCCATACCGGTCGAACCAGCGGTCGGCGCGGTCGAGGTCGTGCTCGCGTACCCGGAGCCGGCGGCCCCACCGCCGCAGCGCGGCCTGGCCGCCGTAACGGCCTGCCGCCCAGGCGATGTAGCTGCCGACGACGTTGCCCGCCACCCCGGCGATGATCACGCCGACCAGGTTGAGGTGGGTGCCCGGGACGGCGCCGGCGGCGAGCGCACCGCCGAAGGTCATGATCAGCTCGGAGGGGACCGGTATGCACGCCGATTCCGCCACCATGAGCAGGAACACGGCGAGGTACCCGTAGGTGGCTATGAAGTGCTGCACGGGTGTGCTCCGTTCTTGAGGCGGGATTCCGTCGCGCTGGGCAGGCCCGGCATCACGCGTGCTCGAATGCCAGGCCGGCGATCCCGACCGGAATGGTCGCCAGGATGATCATCCAGGCCAGCTTCTGGTCGCTGGTGTGCACCCTGCGGTCTCGTATCGAGGAGAAGAAGCCACCGATGATCCTGACCCAGTCCCGCCAGAAGTAGATGAGAAGGGCAATCGCGGTGGCGACGTGCAGCCCGACGATGAAGGCCAGGTAGGGCGACTCGGGTGCGGCGACGTTGAGGTCGCGGGCCCAGGCGCCGCCGGCGATGGCGGGAATCAGCACGCTGTGGCCCAGGCTGGAGACCGGGAACATCTCGGAGACGCCCTGGAGAAGGCCGACAACGGCAGCCTCCAGGTAGGTCAGGTGTGTCATGCCAGGCCCTTCGTGAGGATGAGTGGTGCCCCCGGCGGCACCTGCCGCCGGGCGCAATCCGCGAGGGGGGAGCGCCCGGCGGGAGTCGCGGTGGCATACTCGAACTCGTCGGTGTTCTACAGCCACTGTAGAGCATCTACAGGACTTGTAGATGATACCCGGGACAGGAGGCGGCCTGCATGGGTGATCACGGCCCCCCGCCCGCGCCCGGCAGCCCGCCCGGTGTCGCGCGACGGGCCGCCGGGATGCTGGAATCGGAGGTTCTCGCTATCCTGCGCGGGGCGGGCGGGCCACTGAGCCCCGGTGAGGTCCGGCAGCGGCTCGCGGCCGGACAGGAGGCGAGCGGGCGGCGGGAAGAACTGTCCTACAGCACGGTCGTGACCATCGTGTCCCGGCTGCACGCCAAGGGCCTGCTGGCCCGCCAGCGGGCCGGGCGCGGGTTCACCTACACGCCGGTCGATGAGGCCAGTCTCGCCGCCGGCCGGATGAGCCAGGCACTGGGCAGCGAGAACGACCACGGCGCCGTGCTGAGCCGGTTCGTGTCCGGGCTGTCCGGCCGTGATGCCCGGCTGCTGCGCCGCCTGCTGGCTGGCGACCAGCACCTGCAGGCCGGCGATCCGGGCCGGGCCGGGGAACAGGAGTAGCCGCATGTGGGCGCTGTACCTGCCGCTGGTGATCCCCGCGCTGGCCGGGGCAGCCGCCCGCCCGGTGGCGGCCCGGCTGGACCCGCGCCAGGCGACATGGCTGCTCACGTCCGCCACCGTGGCCCTCGCCGCATGCAGCACGGCCGCGCTGGCGCTGCTGGCCGCCTATGCCGCGGCCAGGACACCGGTGCTGGCCGCGGCGGGAGGCTACTCGCAGCCCGTCATGCGGCGCGGTGACCCTGTTTCCGTGGCCGCCGGGGCGGCCGCCGCGCTGGCGCTGGCCGGTGCGGCCATGGCCGTCGCGGTTATGTTCCGCAATCGGGCACGCGCCCTGGCCGAGTCATACCGGCTGGCCGCCGGGCTGCATGCCGACGACGGCATCGTTGTCGTGCCAGGCCCGGCCATCGAGGCTTACGCACTGCCGGGCGGGCCCGGCCGCATCGTGGTCTCGGGCTGTCTGCTTGACCACCTGGACGACCGCCGCCGCGCTGCGCTGATCGCCCACGAGCAGGCGCACCTGGCCGGCCGGCACCACCTTTTCGCCGGCGTGGCGCGCCTGGCGGCCGCAGCCAACCCGCTGCTGCTCCCGGTGGCCCGCTCGGTGGAATACACCGTGGAGCGCTGGGCTGACGAGCGCGCCGCCGCGGTCACCGGCGACCGCAGGCTGGTAGCGGAAACCATCGGCCAGGTCGCCCTGCTCGCCGGCCCCCGCCGGCGAACCGCCGCAGTCACCTTGGGCATCATCGGGTCGCGCACCCGGCGGGTGTCAGTGGCCTGGGCCGGGCCGGTGCCCCGCCGGGTCGCCGCGCTGCTGACCGCACCACCGCGGCGGCGGACCATCCTGCTCGCCGTCTCCGCTGCGATCGTCCTGCTCGCCGGGGTAGCCGCGCTGGAAGCGGCCAGGGACCTGCACGCCCTGCTGGAACTGGCCCAGGCAGCCCGGTAAGCGTTCCGGAGGGGCGGTCAGCGGCGGTCCGGGCTGAGCTCGGCGATGGGGTTGCGCGGCTGGGCGGTGACGTGTTCGAGCAGCACCAGGACGAGCACGCCGCCGATGGCGAGCAGTGCGGCGCCGATGCGGAACGACAGCGCGTAGCCGTGGGTAACGGCGACGGCGGGCGGGACGCCGTGGTGGATCTGGCCGGCCGCGTGCCGCAGCGCGAGCGTCACCAGGCAGGCCAGGCCGAGCGCGCCGCCGACTTGCTGCATGGCGGTCTGCACCCCGGAGGCCAGGCTGGAGTTCTGGCCGGTGACCTCGTGCAGCGCGGCGTTGGTGGTGGCCGGGAAGGTCAGCCCGATGAACACGCTTAGCACGATCATCCCGGGCAATATCCCGCTCGGGTAGGAAATGCCGACGTGGATCCGGCTCGTCATGAGCAGTCCCGCAGCGGCGCCGAAGAACCCAACGGACAGCAGCGGCTTGACGCCCAGGCGCGGCATCAGCGCGGTGCCCAGGCCGATGCCCAGGCCGATCCCGGCGCCCAGCGGCAGGTAGGACAGCCCGCCCGTGAGCGGGGAGTAGCCCAGCACCTGCTGTTCGAACAGGGTCAGCAGGAAGACATAGCTGAAGAAGGCCGAGGTGCCGAACAGGGTAACGAAGTTGGCCACCACCCGAGTGCGGTTGGTGAAGAACCGCAACGGGATCAGCGGCGCCGGCGAGCGGGCCTCCACCACGACCGTGACCGCCAGCAGGGCGGCCCCGCCGAGCAGCGGCACCAGCACCGGCCAGGACCCCCACGGGTGCGAGGCGGCCTGCAGCAGGCCGTCCACGATCGCCACCAGGCCGCCGGTCACGGTGACCGCCCCGGCGACGTCGACCCGGCCATGTTCGCGTACCATCCGGCTCTCGGGCACCAGCCGCGGCGCCATCACCAGCGCGAACACCGCGACCGGCAGGTTGATGAAAAAGATCCAGCGCCAGGACGCCAGATCGGTCAGCACCCCGGAAATGACCGTCCCGCATGTCCCGCCCAGCCCGGCGATGCCGCCCCAGATTCCCAGCGCCTTCATCCGCTCCCGCGGATCGGTGAACAGCAGCGCGATCAGGCCGAGTGACGCCGGCGCGGCCAGCGCCTCCCCGGCCCCTTGCACGAACCGGCTGGAGATCAGCATCGCCGGCGTGACCGCGGCGCCGCACGCCGCCGAGGCCACGGCGAAGACACCCACCCCGGCCAGGAACAGCCGCCGTCGCCCGAACATGTCGGCCAGCCGCCCGCCCAACAGCAGCAGGCCGCCAGCCATCAGCACATAGCCGTCTACGACCCAGGCCAGGCCAGGCCGGGAAAACCCGAGGTCGTGCTGGATCCGCGGCAGGGCGACGTTCACCACGGTGACGTCGAGAATCAGCATGAACTGGATCAGGCCCAGCACCGCCAGCGCCCGCCACCGCCGAGGATCCGGCCGGGAAAGCTGATGCGCCGAGGTCGGCGCTTCCGGGACTGCGGCGCTCACCGAGAATCCCTTCCTGCTGTTTCGGCGGCTTCCCGGTATTCGGCGCCCGTCCTGGCGCGCCCTGCCTGCCATACCTGGTACACGCTGTAAGGCATCATGACCCTCCGCGCTCGTTGCGTTCTTGGTGGTTTGCGCGCCGGCCGGGGAACTGCCCGTGCTCACCGCCGCGTCCGGTTACCCGGTCGCCATCACGACGAACGGGAGCGCCCCCGATGGACAGTGACCGCGCCAGCTATACAGGCGGAACTGGCCTCGCCAGTCTGGGCACGTCGGCCATGAGCCGCTTGGTGTAGCGGCTGCTGGGGTGGGCAATGACCTGCCCTACGGGCCCCGCCTCGGCAATCTCGCCCTGCCGCAGCACGACGGCGAACTGGGCGACACTACGCACCAGGGCCAGGTTGTGCGTGATGAAGATCATGGCGAGGTGACGCTGGGCCGCGGCGGTGCGAAGCAGTTCGACGATGACCGCCTGCACCGAGACATCCAGCGCCGAGGTGACCTCGTCGCACACGAGCAGGTCTGGCTCCACCACGAGAGCGCGGGCGAGCGCGACCCGCTGCCGTTCCCCGCCCGATAGCTGATCGGGGTACCGGGACAGGAAACTGGCGCCGAGTGAGACGTCGTCCAGCACGCCGACCACCCGCTCCGTCTGCTCGCTGCGGGACAGATCCAGGAAGCGCTGCAGCGGCCCGGTCACAATCTGGCCGACCGTCTTCCTGGGGTTGAGGGAGGTGTAGGGGTTCTGGAAAACGCACTGGATCTGCTTCAGCGTCTGCTTCGGGCGCTGGCGGGCACCGTGCGCCAGCGCGCCGCCCTGGAGGCTCATCTCGCCGGTCCAGTTCCGGTGCAGCCCGATGATGCAGCGGGCCAGCGTCGTTTTGCCGGAGCCGGACTCGCCGACGACGGCCACGCACGCTCCCGAAGGCACGTCCAGGTCGATGCCGGAGAGCACCGGCACGGAACCATAGCTGGCCGAAACCCCCCGGACGGACAGCACCGCCTCCTGCGGCGGGGCAACGGCCGCGACCGCGAGCAGCGGGCGCTCCGTCCGGCCCGCCGCGACCTCCGTCGCCCGCAGGCAGCGCACCGTGCGGCCCGTTATCACCACCTGCTCGGGCTCACGGACCCGGCACTGATCCAGCGCGAGATCGCAGCGGGGAGCGAACGTACAGCCCGGGCCCCGGTGTCCGGGCCGCGGCTGATGCCCGGGTATCCCGGTCAGCTGACTGGCGCCTTCCGGGGTGGGAACCGAGGCGATCAGCCCGCGAGTATAGGGGTGCAGCGGCTTGGAAAACAGCATGGTCGTGGCGCCAGCCTCCACGATGCGGCCCGCGTACATGACGGCCACCTCGGCCACCAATTCGCTCACCACGGCCAGGTCGTGGCTGACGTAGACGGCCGCTACCCCGTATCCCCGGCAGAGGCTCCGTATGGTGTCAAGGATGTGACGCTGGGTGGACACATCGAGACCGGTCGTGGGCTCGTCGAGCACGATCAGCGAGGGCCGGCAGGCGAAGGCCATGGCCAGCCCGACGCGCTGCTGCTGGCCACCCGATAGTTGATGCGGGTACCGCCGCAGCATGTCCGGTGTCGCGTCCAGGTGTGCCTCACGCATGACCTCAAGGATCCGGGCCTCGTGGTCGCCCGCGACGGCGGCATGAACCCGCAGCGCCTCCCGTAGCTGGTAGCCAATCCGTAGTGCCGGGTTCAGCGCCGCCGCCGGATCCTGCGGCACGTAGCTGACCTTGGCCCCCCGCACCTCCCGCAACTCGCCGGCCTTGAGACGCAGCAGGTCCACCCCGTCCAGGCGGATCTCGCCGCCGCTGACGGACAGGCCACGCCGGGCGTGCCCCAGCAGGGCGAGGGCGACCGTGGTCTTCCCCGACCCGGACTCACCGACCAGGCCGAGCACGTCACCCGGCCGCACCGCGAAGGAGATCCCGCTGACCACTGGGGGCCCGTTGCGCCCGCTCCGGATCTCCAGCTCGCGGACATCCAGCCGGAACCCCCCGGAGCGCCCGGCCGGGCCACTTCCGGTGACGGTGGCTGGCGGGCCGCCGGCTTTCACGCCACCCTGCCCTCGGCCGGAGCCAGGTCGTCCATGAGCGCGGCTTCCTCAGGCCTGCGGTCCACGCCGAGCGCAACCCGGCCGATCGCGTCGGTCAGGAAGTTGGTGCCAATGGTGAGAAGGGCGATCATCGCGGCGGGGATGATCACCGCCCAGGGGTTCAGCGGCAGGCCGACGTGGTTCTCGTTGATCATGGTTCCCCAGTTGGGGGCCGGTGGCGGCTGGCCGAACCCGAGGAATGCCAGCCCAGCCATGATGATGATCGAGTAGGTCAGCCGCAGTCCCGCCTCCACCATTAGTGGAGTGCTCAGGCTGGGCAGGATTTCCTTGGCCATTACCGCGGCCGGGCGCATCCCCTGAAGCTCCGCTACCTTAACGAAGTCTCGCTCGGAGATGTCGAGAGTTGCGGAACGCAGCACCCGGGCGACCGCGGGCGCGTGGGTGATGCCGACGGCGAGCACGATCAGCCACAGCTTGGGCCCCAGAATGCTCAGCAGCAGCAGGGCGAATACCAGCTGGGGGAACGCCAAGATCACGTCCACGGTCCGCATGATCAGCCCGTCCGCGTGCCCCCCAAGATAGGCGGCGCTGACACCGGCTGCCGCACCGGCGGCGATCCCGATCACTGTCGCGGTGACCGCCATCAGCAGTAGCAGCGACCCACCATCCAGGACCCGGGACAGGACATCGCGGCCGAGGAAGTCGCTGCCCAGGGGGAATTGCCGGGACGGCATCCCGAAGGTAAGAGTGAGCGGCATGTCCGACGGGTGCGGTGCCACGAACGGGCCAATAGCCGCGATCGCCGCGACGACGCAGACAAGCCCCAGCCCGATGGCGCCGCGCGTGGTGCGCACCGCCTGGCCGAGCGTAGCCAGCCACTGGTGACGGCGGATCTGCTCCGTCCGCGGCGGGGCGGGCGCGGCTGCGCGCGGATCAGCAGCGGTCATCGGTGTCCCGGACCCTCCACTCCTACCTGGGAATCCTGTGCCGCGGCGTGGCCAGCAGCGCGATCACATCGGTCACGATGTTCATGAACACGTAGAACGTGGCCAGCACCACGACGATGAACTGGATGACCGGGATATCCCGGCTATCGACGGCGTAGATCATCCCCTGGCCGATACCGGGGAAGGCGAAGACATACTCCACGATGACCACCCCGCCCGCCAGGTACAGGAAGTTCAGCCCAATGACCTGGATGACCGGTGCGGTGGCGTTGGGAAGCGCGTGCACGAGCACGATCCGCCACATCGGCACGCCCTTGAGCCTGGCCATTTCCACGTAGTCGGACTCGAGTGCCTCGATCATCGCCGCCCGCGTCATCCGCTGTATATACGGCACGATCACGATGACCAGGGTGGCCACGGGCAGGATGAGCAACTGCGGGGCGTTCCAGGCGTACGTGCCGGGCGGCAGCAATGACACCGCGGGCAGCAGGTGCGTGACCACGGTCGAGAGCAGGATGACCAGGCCGATCGCGACCACGAACTCCGGCAACGAGGTCACGGCCAGCGCGGTAACCGCAGTGATGTGGTCGAACCAGCCATCCTTGCGGAGCGCGGCGAATGCGCCGAGTGCAACGCCGGCCATCGAGCCGATCACCCCGGTGGCCAGCATCAGCACGGCGGAGTTGATCAGCCTGGGTTCGACGTAACCCCAGACCGGCTGCCCGTTGGCCAGTGAGTGACCGAGGTTGCCGGTGAACAAGCCAGAGAACCAGAGCCAGTACTGGTCCAGTAGCCCGCGGTTGAGGTGCAGTGCCACCTCCAACCGGTGTACCGCCACCGGGTTGCTTTCGGCGGTGCGCCCGAGCACCGCGATGGCCGCGTTACCCGGCAGGACCTCGGTGGCCACGAACACCAGCACGGACACTACGCATAAGGTAAATACGCCGACAGCGGCCCGCTGGCCGAGGATGTAGAGGACCGGGTGCGCCTCATGGCCAGACCGCGGCCTGACGGTGGGCGGGGGGGCTGCCGCCCCCCTGCGCTCCGGCCGCCGAGCTAAGCGGGCGCCTGCCACGTCGTCGATCCCTCCCGCCAGCCTGAGCGGTGAAGTCCGCCAGCACCCGTCCGGCCTGTCACCATTCACCCAGCCGGAAGGGGCCCAGGCGGGGAGCTACCATCCGGGTGGACTAACCCCCATCTCTACCGTAACCGGGCCGCTACTGTCACGACAATGACCTAGCGCGCGCCCGGCCGTGGGCTCGCACCGCAAAGCTCGCGGCTGTGGCCCGAACGGACGGCGCCACGTGCTGGCAGGCAGGCGACAGCCCCGGTGCCGTTCAGCCTTCCTCAGCCCAGGTGCCGTTCAGCCTTCCTCAGCCCAGGTGCCGTTCAGGCCGCCCTCATTGCTGGCTTACTGGCCGGTTATATGGGTCTAATGACTGAGATATGCGGATTTCGGTGAATTGGTCATTTGCCAGAATCGGCCCATATCCCGCTCTTCGCGGCGATATTCTCCTCGAAGCACAAACCCAGCGCCGAGCGGTCTTGCTGCCATCATCAGCCAGGCTGCCTGCCAAGGCTGTGCATATTTATCCTCGAAGCACTTTAGTAACCCTCGCATCACCTCAGTGGACCTTGGGGCCGGGCCTACTGAAGCTTTCCGCCGGCAGGTGGACTCCAGGCTGCCGGTGATCAACTCCAACTCAGACTCGGAGGTCACGGGCAGGTGAAAGCGGCGGCGTTCTATGAATACGGACCCGCGGAGGCGATGCAGTACGCGGACATCCCCGATCCGGTGCTCGGCCCAGGGGACGTCCTGGTCCAGGTGCAGGCCTGCGGGGTCAACCACTCGGACCTTGACTCCCGCGCCGGGACGTCACGGTGGCCGTTCGAGCTGCCCATGGTCCTCGGGGCAGAGTTCACTGGAACGGTCGTCGGCGTTGGCAACCCGGCCGGGCCCATCCGTACCGGAGATCTTGTGACCGCCCTCCAGCAGTACAGCTGCGGCCGCTGCGCTCAGTGTGCCAAGTGGAGACCGGATCGTTGTGCGGCCTTCGAGATTTTCGGCACCACCCGTTGGGGCGGGTACGGCGAGCTTGTCTGCGTGCCGGCCGAGGTGGTAGTCCCCCTCGATCCTGCGGACGATCCCATTGCCGTCGCCGCTGGGCAGTGCGTCGTCAGTACCGCGTGGCACATGGTGAACCGGCTGGCACTCGTCCGGCCTGGAGACCTCGTGCTCGTTCCCTCGGCCTCGGGTGGCGTGGCGGGCGCGCTGGTCCAGTGCGCGAAGCTGGCCGGGGCCACTGTGGTCGCAACGGTCGGTGCGACCGCCAAGGCCGAGCAGGTCTCGTCGATCGGCGCGGACATGGTCATCGTCCGGGGCGAGGGTGACATCGCCCGGGACCTGATGCTCGCCACGAGTGGCCGCCGCTTCGACGCGGTCCTCGATACCGTGGGCGGTGAGCTTTTCGGGGCGCACCTGTCCGTGTTGCGCGAGGAAGGCACGCTCGTCACCTGCGGCGCGCATGCCGGCGAGGTGGTTCCGCTTGACCTGATTCACCTGTTCAGGAACGGCTGGCGCATCATTGGCTTCCGGCTGGCGCCGCCCGACGAGCTTGCGACGTCGCTGGAGCTCATCCGGCGCGGGTCCATCAAGGTGCCCATCGCCGCCACCTTCCCCGTCAGTGACGCCGCCGCAGCGCATCGTTTCCTCGAACAGCGCCAGCACGTTGGGAAAGTGCTCCTTGTTGCCGAGTAACCAGTTTCCGGAGCCTATTCCCACACGGGAGTTCCCGTTCCGGCCGGCTGGAACCCACAAAGGCGGCATAACCGGCATAACCGGCATAAGCCGCCGATCCGGTGCGCCAGGTCGCGCGTACGCCCCGCCAGGCTCGCGTCTTTTCGCTGGCTACTTCGCTGGGCGTGCCGGGATTAGCTGGCCGCTATTAACCGCACCAACCGGCTGGCGTGACCATCCGCCTTGTGAGATTATGGCCGCGTTATCAGCACACGCCGTTTTCCGGGCGATTGGCGCCCTGATGCCGCGCTTGGGTACAGGTGCGCCTATTCGATCATGCTCCCCCGAATACGGCTTGCATCAATAGGTTGAACTCCGTGGAGGTAGGTCCCGTGGATCGATCGGATCAGAACAGCACGTCGCGGCCAGAAGGATTTGGACGACGCCAATTCCTGCGCGGGATCGCCGCCACAGGCGCCATGGCGGGTACGGGGAGCTTACTGGCCGCCTGCGGCGGGTCCAGTTCCGGCAGCACCAGCCACCTGGCCCAGACCAGCCGGTCCGTGCGGCGGGGCGGCAACCTGAAGCTCGGCCTCACCGGCGGCTCCAGCTCGGACACCCTCGACCCGCACAAGAGCCTCACCTACATAGACACTTCGCGCTTGCAGTCGCTCTACCAGCCCCTGGTCCAGCTCAACGCCCAGGCCCAGGTCGAGTACGTGCTGGCCGAGTCGATCACTGCGCATCAGGGGTCGCTTTCCGAGTGGGTCATCCGTCTCCGGCCCGGCGTCACCTTCCACGATGGCAAGGACTTCACCGCGGCCGACGTCATCTTCACGTTCCAGCGGATCTTCTCCAACAGTTTCACGGGAAAGTTCGGCCTCGGCCCGATCGACATGAAGGGCACGAAGGCGCTCGACAAGCTCACCGTCCTGGTGATGCTGACCAAGCCCTTCGCCAGCTTCGCTGAGCAGCTGGCCGCATTCTGGTACAACCTCTACATAGCGCCGACCGGATTCAATCCGGCCAAGCCGGTCGGCACCGGAGCCTTCACCTATCAAAGCTTCACGCCAGGCCAGCGCAGTGTGTTCAAACGCAACCCGCATTACTGGAAGTCCGGGCTTCCCTACGTAGATACCCTGACCATCATCGATTTCAGTGACAACACCACCCTTCAGGATGCGCTGTCCACCGGCGTTATCCAGGGTGCCGGCGCGCTTGACGGGCCGCAGATCGCCTCACTGGCCACCACCAGCGGCATCAAGACGGTCGTGTCAAAATCCGGTGAGATCATCCCATTTACGATGCGTGTCGACCAGCCGCCGTTCAACGACGTCAATGTCCGTCAGGCACTGCGACTGCTCGTCGACCGCCCGCAGTTGATTGACTCGGCGCTCGACGGTTACGGGGTGGTCGCGAACGACATCTTCTCCCCCTATGACCCTGACTTCGACCACTCACTGGTCCGACCCGCGCAAGGCGACATCCGGCAGGCCAAATTCTTGCTGAAGAAGGCCGGCCAGGAGGGCCTGACAGTGAGCCTCACCACCTCGGCGGTGGCCACGGGGACGGTTGCGATGGCGACCGTGCTGGCCGCTCAGGCCAAGGCGGCCGGCGTCACGATCAAGCTCAACAATGTCCCTTCTGGCGTCTTTTTCGGCCCGAATTACCTCAAATGGGCAGTCGCCCAGGACTACTACAACTATTATCCCTACCTCGCTCAGGTCGCGGAGTCGATGCTGACGGGCTCCCCGTTCAACGAGACGCACACCAACAATGCCCACTACACGAGCCTCTACAACCAGGCGAACGCCACCGCCGACCCGTCGCTGCGGAAAGAGCTCCTACATGAGATGCAGACTTTCGACTTCAACGAGGGCGGTTACATCATCCCGGCTTTCATCGACGTGCTCGACGCCTACAGCGACAAGGTAACCGGGTACTCGGCCGGGAAGGTTGGCCAGCCGCTGTCGAACTTCAATTTCGAGCGCTTCGGCTTCGTCGCCTGACCGCCCGGACGCGCCGTCACGGCCCTGGTCGCCCAGGGCCGTGACGACATCACCCGGAGCAGCGGCGGCTCACCGGAGCAAGCAGCGGCGGCTCACCGGAACACCAGATTCTTCACGGAGACCGTGTTGGTGATCATCCCGGTGCCGATCATGAGATCAGCGACCCGCTGGACCTGCCCGATACTCAGAAATGTCGGGTACTGCCCGACCGTGACGAGGGCGGCGTCCCGTGCGGACATCCCCGGCAGCGTTCGCAGAACTGACTGCACGGTGCCGAGCTGGGCCGTACTGGCCTTCGCGTCATTGAGCGCGGACTGGAAGCCGCGCAGGGCCGCCGCATGACTGCGAGCGAGGCCGGCCGTGGTGAAGTACCCCGATAGCGGCAGGCTGGCGGTTACGCCGCTGCATACGTCAAGCAGTTCGATGGCCCCGAACTGGGTTTCGGCCTGCAGGATGTAGGGCTGGGTCGCCACGATCGCGCTGACCGTGTGATCGCGCAGGGCGCCGATCATGTCGCTCGGCGCCATGGCCTCCCACTGGACGCTGGAGGGGCTTACACCATCGCTCTGCAGAACCGCCTCGGTCGCCACCGTCTCGATGTTGTAGGGGGCGTCGATTGAGAAGGGGGCGAGTTGCTGCGGCGGGGTGGCGACGGTCTTGCCCTCCAAGTCCTGTGGGGTCCTGATAGCCGAGCCGGGAAGGGTAAGAACCTCCATCAAGCCCGGCGTCGCGTCGTACCCGTCCGCGATCAGCCGTAGCTGCGCTCCGGGCGCGTGGGCTTGCATGTAGAGCAGCCCGGCGTAATCACCGCTGATGACTTCCGCCTGACCGCTGGTTACCGCGGCATATGCCTGCTGGAGATTCTGGTAGGTCTGCACTGTCACGTTCACGCGATGCTGGGTGAACAGGCCGTCCTGGACCGCCACCTGCAGCGGGGCGTTCGCAAAGCCGGGCACGACCGCCACCGTCAGCTGCTGGCTCCCCGCCTGCTGGCCCGACGAGGCCCACGGCACGTGGCAGCCGGTCGCGAGTAATGCCAGCGAGACCGACACCAGGGTTATGCCCGACCGGCGCACCATACCGCGCCCCATGCGGGCCCTAAGACGTGTCCTAGCCCGAACAAGCCGCATGAAGCCCTCCTTTATACTCATATATACTGTCTAAAATGGACATAAGTGGCATTCCGCAGCACATAGTTGCTGCGGAGCTCCGCTTCCGCTCAGGCTAGACCTCCAGAAGGCCCCGGGTGCCCTAAAAGGCATGCTTGACGACGGGACGCGCCGTATGAACATGTTTGACAACTGACCCGCGCGTCATAAGAGCATGTTTTAATAACATTAGTAACAACTGGGGTGGGATGGCCCGGCTGGCGTTAGAGTTGGCTCCTGGCTCCGTTGAGACGGCCGCGCGCGGAATGATTGACCCATTTGCGGTTCCGCATCGGCCCCTGCACCTCGGTGGGCGCCTGCTGTTTCCCGGGTGAGAGGTGCAGATACTGTGCGGTCCAGGCAATGGAGAACAGGCAGCGCGGCCCCTGACGCGGCCCACCGATCATCGGTGCAGGTCGCAGCGGCATCAGATGCGACTCCTAGCCGGAGCCGGTCATCTGCCAATGGTGGTGCGCCGGGCGATACCGGCGCGGTGGGCAGCGACAGCACGGCCCGAGGCAGCCTATCCACTGCCCCTGCTCCAGGGCGGCAGGCGTTCCGTTATGCGCTGAAGAACTGGCGGGTACGATCCCGCCTCCGGCTGCTAGTCCTCCTGCCCGTATTGGCAGCCGTGATTCTCGGTGGCGTCAGCATCGTTTCCTCCGTGCGCAGCGCCGCCGCCTACCAGCGGGTGGAGCAGTTCTCCAGGCTAGGCGGAGAGATCACTAACCTGATCAAGGCGCTTCAGAATGAACGCGAAGACACCATTAGTTACATAACGACCGGTCCAGGAGGAAACGGACGCGGCTCACCGGGCCCGGCGACCACACCCGAATTAGCGGTCGTCGCCCAGGATCATCGGGCCACCGATCACATCGCGGCCCGGGTGCGGAGCCTGGCCGGAAACATCGGCACGTCCTATCCGGCGGTGGCGCAGCAAGAGGCTAACGGAGCGATCACCGCGATTGACGGGCTCCCGGCCCTCCGCAGCGTCGCGACCGGCACCCAGATTCCCTCGCTGGTAGTGATCCAGGAGTACGCCAGCACGATCAACCGGCTACTCGCGCTTGAGGATGAAATCGCGACGGGCAGCAACAACGCGGCACTGGCCGACACCGTCCGGGTCGTGGGCCTGATCTCGGCCATGAAAGAAGAGGTATCGCAGGAGCAGGCGATCCTCACCTCGGCTCTCACACCCGACCTGGTGGGCGCCACCCAGTTCCAGCCCGGCCAGCTGACCGCCATCAATGCCGCGCAGGCAGAGCAGCAGGCTAACCTGGCCCAGTTCAGTCTCAGGGCCACCGGCAGCCAGCGTCACCTCTACGAAAACGCTACGTCCTCGGCACAGGCCGACCGGGCGCAGGCGCAGGTGCAGCAAGCAATCGCCCTGGCGCTCGCCGGTGGCTCCTCGGCGGAGAACCCAGCCTTCACTAATGCAGCCAACGGATCCACGTACATGGTGGCCAGCCTGCGTACGGTCGAGCAGGGATTCATGTCCTCGGTCATCGGCCAGAGTGGCTTGCTGCGGGGCAAGGCGATAACGGCGGCGCTCATTGAGGGCATCGCGGTGATGCTGGTGCTCGCACTGGCGCTGCTGCTCACCGTAGCTGTGGGCCGCTCCATGACCCGCCCGCTGCACCGGCTGCGGACCGGCGCGCTTGAGGTTGCGGGGGTGCGGCTGCCGGAGACCGTTCGGTGGATGAGCGGGGGCGGCGGCCAAGATGCGCCGCTGGAAGTCGAGCCCATCGAGGTGGACTCGGCCGACGAGATCGGCGAGGTCGCCCGGGCATTCGACCAGGTCCACAGGGAGGCGGTCCGGCTGGCCGCCAACGAGGCGGCATTGCGCGGAAATATCAACGCGATGTTTGTGAACCTCTCCCGCCGCAGCCAGTCGCTGGTCGAACGCCAGATCCACCTCATCGACGACCTGGAGCAGGGCGAGCAGGATTCTGAGCGGCTCGCGAACCTGTTTCAGATGGACCACCTGGCCACCCGGATGCGCCGTAACTCCGAGAACCTGCTGGTTCTGGCGGGCCACGAACTGTCCAGGCGATGGTCCGAACCGGTGGCGCTGGTGGATGTGCTGCGTGCGGCAGTGTCGGAGATCGAGCATTACGAACGCGTCCGACCGAACATCCAGCCGGGAATCTCGGTCCGCGGGCAGGCGGTCAGCGACGTCGTTCACCTGCTGTCTGAGCTGGCCGAGAACGCGACGGCATTCTCCCCCGCGGAAACAGCGGTGAATGTGTCGGGGCACATGCTCGAAAGCGGTGGCGCGCTGCTTGACATCACCGACCACGGCGTCGGGATGGACGCCGAGGCGGTGGCTCATGCCAACTGGCGGCTGGACAATCCCCCGGTCGTGGATGTCGCGGTCTCCCGCCGGATGGGCCTGTTCGTCGTCGCCCGGCTGGCCGCCAGGCACGGAATCCGCGTCCGGCTCCGGCCCGCTTCCATGGGAGGCCTGACCGCCCTGGTATGGCTTCCCGACGAAGTGATCACGCTTGAGACCTTCGCTCCCACCCTGGGCATGCGCCGGTTCCAGCCAGCCGCGACTGGTGCCACGACCAGTTGGATGGACACGGGGCTGGCCCTCGGTACGGCGGATGAGCGTGCGGCCGCCGCACGGGCGGTGTCGGCTGCGCGCGCGCCGCGGTTTGAGCCGCCTCAGCCTGAGACCGATGATGCGGCTGTAGAGGCCGGGGCCGGTCCGGGCGGGAGTGCGATGCTCGCAGCACCGGCGAACGGGGCGGCTGGGCTGGTGGCAGGCAGTCCTGGGCCGGCCTCAGCGGCGCACAGTGTGATAGTGCCGCCTGCGGTGAGCGCCGGGCTGGAGAACCGGCTGCCTATTTTCGAATCGGTGGAGTCCGATTGGTTCCGGCGCGGCGGGCATGCTGTTGACCGGCCGGCTCCGGTGCCGGGTTCCGGTTCGACCGGTTGGTCGTCGCCCGCGGACGCGGGGTGGCGGGCGGCGGAGGTGGCGCAGGCGCCGGTGTCCACGGGTACCACAGCAGCAGGGCTGCCCAAGCGTGTGCCGAATGCGAACCTGGTGCCCGGCGGTGTCGGTGCGTCGGCGGCGGTGCCGCTGCCGCCCGCGCCCACACGGTCCGCCATGCAGACCAGAGAACGCATGGCGAGCTTCCAGCAGGGGATCAGGAAAGCGCGCGCGGCCCCACCCAGGGATCGGTTCCATACCGGCGGTGAGGCAGACGGTGCCACTTAACGCGTGATTGAAGCCATTACCTCCCGCAATCACCCACGTGGTCACCTGATGCCACGCAGAGAGGAGAACTTGTGAGCCCGCTGACTTCTTCGGCGCAGGACTTGAATTGGCTCATCACGAATTTTGCCGAACGGGTGCCGTCTGTAGCCCATGCGATCGTTGTGACTGCTGATGGTTTGCCGCTGGCATTCTCGGACGGGTTCCCGCAGGACCGGGCGGACCAGCTGGCCGCGGTGACCTCGGGGCTGACCAGCCTGACGCAGGGTGCGGCTCGGGTGTTTGAAGGCGGACCCGTAACGCAGACGGTCGTGGAGATGCGGCGGGGGCTGTTGCTGGTGATGACGATCAGCGACGGATCCACCCTGGCGGTGCTCGCGTCGGCCGACAGTGACATGGGCTTGGTGGCTTATGAGATGGCTCTGCTCGTGGAGAGGGTCGGACAGGCTCTGACACCCGCTTTGCGGGGCGGGCGTGCGTCGAAGAATGGCAGCTAGTCCATGGGAGAGGTTGATGCCCGGACCTTAACCTGCTCGAAAGGGTACTCAGTGGATTTCGCAAGGTCAGAACCCCCGTGGGGTAACCCGCGGGATGCCGAGATGACATCGGTCAAGATAGTTGTGGCGGGTGGCTTCGGCGTGGGCAAGACCACTTTCGTCGGGTCGGTCTCGGAGATCACGCCGCTTACCACCGAGGCGGTGATGACTGCCGCCAGCGACAGCGTTGACGATCTCTCCGGCGTGCCTGATAAGACAACCACCACGGTGGCTATGGACTTCGGCCGGATAACCCTGGATGCCGGGCTTATTTTGTACCTGTTCGGCACGCCCGGGCAGCACCGTTTCTGGTTCATGTGGGATGACCTCATCCAGGGTGCCATCGGTGCTGTGGTGCTCGTGGACACGCGCCGGCTGGCCGAATCCTTCGCGGCGGTCGACTACTTCGAGGCTGCTGGCCTGCCGTTCATTGTGGGCATCAACGGGTTCCACGGCAACTTCCCGCACACCGCCATCAATGTCCAGGAAGCATTGTCGGTGAGCCAGGACGTGCCGGTCATCAATTGCGACGCGCGAGAGCGGGAATCGGCCAAGACGACCTTGATGACCCTCGTCCAGCATGCCATGGCCGCACAGTTGGGCATCCACTAGCCTCATCGTGCCCGAGTATGGTCCTACGCATGTGCTGATGGCTGCCGCTCTCGGTGAGCACGCGGCCGGGGTGTCAGTGCAGCGCCAGTACTATCTCCCGCGGCATCGAGAGCGTTCCGGGTTGCCACTCCAGGCTGCCCGCCAGCCGCGCGGCGGGGAACGTTTCGAAAAATATTCCGAGCGCGCTCGCCAGCCACAACCGGGTCAGCGCGGCACCGGGGCAGAAATGAGGGCCAGCCCCGAACGCGATGTTCCGTGGGGGCGGGCCAGAGGGGTCGTGGGCGGCGGCGACCAGTGATGGCAGCACCACCGTGCCCTGGCTGATGAGCCGGCTGCCCAGCCAGGTGTCCGCCAGGGCTATGCGCGGAAGGGCGACCGGGAACAGTGTCCGGTGGCTCAGCAGATGCGCGGCGACTGAGGCCCAGGACCGTTCACCTCTCAAGGCAGCGTCGATGACATGAGGCTGTTGCGCCACTTCCGAGAGGGCGGTGGCGAGGACTGGGAGCACAGCGCCGAAGCCGTTGCTTACGGTGGCGATGACGTGCGCGACCTGACTGGTGGTGAAGCCGTCCAGCGCACGGATCATCTGCGACGTCAACGCCCCGTCGGGCCGGGCCCGCTTCGCGGCGACCATCGATTCGTAGTAGCTGTACAAGTCCTCCCACGCCGTGGCCACTTCGGATACCGCCGCCGCGCTGGGGACCACGGCGAAGGCGACCCGCGAGAACTCCAGGACCCGTTCCCAGTCCCGCCTGGGAATGCCCATGGCCCCGCAGACCGCCTCTGCGGTGAACGGCTCCGCGAACCCCGTAATGGCGTCCGCGACGCGGCCACTCAGTGACGCGGCGTGGCGGGCACCCAGTGACGCAGAGAGGTCCGCAGCGATCGCGTGGATGGCCGGGCGAGTCGCTTCGGCGGCGCGGTGAGTGAACAGGCCGTTGAGCCGCTGCCGGTACTCACGCAGCGGCGGCGGGTCCATATTCAGTAACCCCCCGTCCGCCGATTGCATCTCCGCCCCGGTCAGCGGACACCCGCGCAATTCCCCGGATTCGGTAACGCCTGCCATGCCGAAATGGGTCGTGTCGGACAGAGAGCGCAACACGTCAGCGCGGCGACGCAGGACGAGCATCGGATCGCCGCCGACGGGCCTGCTGGCGAAGTCACCGGCGGCGCCGGCGCACAGCACGGACGGTGGTGCGCCGCCCGGCTCGGCCGCGAAGGTCAGGACCGGGACAGCCGCGGGCCGCTGGACCGTCAGCATGAGTGCTGATCCTGCACGTCAGGCCCCCCTTCCGCGGCGGCACCTGAGCACCGGCCCGGGAGCCGCGGCTCGTTGCGGCGGTGGTATCGATGATCAGCCCTTGGGTACGTAAGGACACCCAGGTACATCACTGATTATGTAGGGGCCAGCTTTACCTTAATCTTGTCATTCGCTAGCAGGCGGCAGCGATCGTTCCCGGAGTCACTGGCGATGACGGCGGCGCAATGGCTCGACCGTCGGTCTGCGGAAGATGTCGCGATCAAGCAACCTTCGCTCGGCATGCAACCTTTGAACCGCTTCGGGGGTCCTCGTCACGCAGAACCTGACCGCGCTGTCGCAGCTGCAAGCCAACTTCGGCGCCCTGCTGCGGCGAGCGGAGGACCTACTGCAGGTCCCAGCCGTCCACAACAGGCAGTAGCCGCGTCCACCGAGCCTGCTCAGGCCGCCGAGCCTGCTGTGCAAGGGCTCCTCGCGGCTCGGCCGCTTACAGTGCCCGCGTCATGAACACGCTATGGGGATCCTCCTGGTAATCCGCAAAAGGACCGCAGCGCACAAACCCAAATTTCGCGTACAGCCGGTGTGCGGGCGCGAAGAACTCGGCCGATCCGGTTTCCAGGCTCACCTGTGAGAATCCCATTTGCCTGGCTTCCGCCAATATGTGCGGCAACAGTACTGATGCCACTCCGCGTTTCTGATGCGACGGTGCCGTGCGCATCGACTTTATTTCCGCGTGGCCGGCGTCGAGCGCCTTGATCGCCCCGCAACCGACCAGGACATTGCCATCAACCACCGACCAGAACGTGACCTCAGGCCTGCGCAGCCCATCGAGGTCGAGCGCGTGCTTGCTCTCTGGCGGGCTAATCGCCCTCATCTCGGCGATGTGCTCACCGAGGAACTCCGCGATCTCAGGACCGGACAGGTCATCGATGACTATCCGCAACCGCGTCCCCGCGACCGCCGAGGTCTCCGCTGCTCTCTCATCCACCTGCAGATGTCCTTTCATCATGATCCAAGGTCTTCGACCGACGGGTAGCTGGTGGCCTCTCGGTCAAGCCATTCACGTAGGTCACGTGTCGCCTCAACGTCGTTGCGGTTATAGGCGAGGAGCCAGTCGCGGGCGGAGCGTGCCGCGAGGGGTTCGCCGGAATTGACGGCCTGGTCATAGCGGATCATTGACTCGCCGCCCCCGGGGTCCTCGACGTCCCAGGTGAAGCTGCATAGCGGGGCCACGCGCTTGAGCCCAGCCGAGGAGCCGGTGAGGAGCTGGGTTTCGAACACGCGGAGCAGGTCTACCCATTCTCCGGACCCGGTGAAGGCGGCGACCGGGTTCTGCACGCCGGCGGCAGCGGCGATGCGCCGCATCTGAGTGTTCTCGGCCGCCGCGTGGTAGCAGTAGGCGCGAAAGGCGAGGCCCGCGGCCGCCGCGTCCCGGCGCAGCCCGGTCAGCCACTTCCAGAATTCGGCGAACAACGCGGCTTCGGCGTGCCTGGTCATCGGATCCCATGTGCAGAACGGGCGATAGCCGACCGGCACAGCGTCCTGGCCTGACCGGTCGGTGACCAAGGCACCCCAGAGGTAGACCCCTTCCTCGACGTTCTCCATGTCGATATCGACTTCGACGCCGCCGCGGGGCACCTGGACCCGGGCCACGCTGCGGCGCCGGTAGGCGGGCGAGCTGCCCAGGGCGGCCCGGGCACGGTCAATCTGCTCAGGAAGGCCCCGCATCGGCTGGTCGCAGTAGGCCGCCGTGCGCAAGCAGAGCGCCCGGGCATCGCCCAGCGTGTGGATGCCCGCGCCCGCGAGGCGGGCCAGCTGTGCTCGCTTCCGCTCTCCGACAATGGCCGACACCTGCGTGTTATCCGGCACGGTTCCGAGCGCCGAGGTGATAGGCCGCAGGTCGACATGGGCAGCGACCAAGGCGGCGGTCCAGTGGTCGAGCGAGGCCAGCGCGGCCCGGTCGGTCACCCCATGATCGCGATGGATGCGCCACGCCCGCCAGCCCATCCGGGGCAGCAGGCTCACATCACCGGAACCAGCCTCCAGCTGCGGACCGCACCACGACCACCAGGGGCACTCCGCGCACTCACCAATCCGCACCGGAACCACCAGCAGCGCGACCCCGGGATCGGCTTGGTGCCCGGCGGCGACGGCGAGGATGTCCAGGCGGAAGCCGAACTCGAAGTCGTACACCTCCATGGTCGAGCGCCGCCTCGGCCGGCCACCCGCCGACGGGGTCAGCCAGATCGGGGCGTCCAGGTCATACCAGGTGACGACGCCGTCGACGCCGATGATGCCGCCCAGGCGGCCCACCGCAGGAGCCATGCCCGCGGCTTCCAGCATGCGCTGGTAGTGGGCGAGCTGGAGCAGGTCGTCCTTGCGTTTGCGGGCCGACGAACCCGGATCTACCTCCGCCGCCTCCCAGACCAGGCGGTCCAGTGGCGAACAACGCGCTGGCAGGCCACCAGGACCGGCGTCCAGGCAGCGGTGGTGCTTGATGTCCACCGGCCGGTAGCAGGAACGGCCCGACGCGGCGACCAGGAGGTCGGGTTCGCCCACCCGCCGTCCGGCGAGATCGGCGGGCAGGCGTCCCCCCACGATGACAGGCGCCCCCGCCTGCATCGCACCGAGCGTCGCTACCTCACGCTCGGCCCGGTCCTCACCGGCCACCATATGTGCGTCCGGATGCAAGGCCACAAGCCGGGCGGCCACCTCGGCCTCGAACTGCCGGCCACGCGTGAACCGGCGCTCGACCAGCCGCGACGCAGGCAGCGGGTCGCATGGCCGGACAGCGTCCCATTGCGCGCGAACCGGGCACTGCTTGGCCACATAACCGCCTTGCGGCGGCACGGCCGAGACGTCGTAGCGTGTGACCACAGCCCTGATGGTACGGACCGCATATGACAGTGACCCCGAGGTCAGGGAATGCTCGGGAGCGGCGGAATCCGCTCGTCGGGCGTCCCCCACGCCGGGGAGGGCGCGGATAGCCCGACCACCGCGGGCAGGCCCGCGTTCAGGTCGCGGTGGATGACCCGGGCGACGTTCTCCACCGTCCGGATCCCGTATGCCATGGTCGGGTTGTTCTCGGACAGAACGACAATCATGTAGTCGCGGCCAAGACCAGAGAAGCTGCCGATGCTGTGGATACGCCAGCCGTAGGTGGGGCGGGGCAGCCAGCCGTTCTTCACGTGCACTATCACCCCGGCGGGGGTCCCGGCCGGGACCCCCCATCGCTGCGAGGCGATGACGCGGGACATCAGTCCGAGCGCGTACCGGCGTGACGGGGTGTCCAGCACGGAGTTGACGGTCATCAGCACCCTCAGCAGGGTCAGTTCGTCACGCGCGGTGATCTGCGTCAGGCCCCAGTACCCGCCGGGGCCGAGCACGGTCTCGGTCATCCTCGCGAGGTTGAGGAAGTGCTGCAGGCTGGACCGGCCTACCCGGGCCCACAGCGCGGAGGCCGCGTTGTTGTCCGACCGGGTGATCATCGCGGTCGTCAGGCTCACCTCGGCTGATGTCAGGTATCGGTGCTGCTCCAGTGCCTTGCGCAGCAGCGCGCCAAGGATGGTCACCTTCACGACGCTGGCCGAGTCGAACCGCCGCCCTTCCTGGAGCCGGCAGACGACTCCGGTGCGGATGTCCGCAACCGTTACCGAGACGATCGATGACCGGGAGCGTAGGGCCGCCGGGATGTCGCCGGAAAGCCGGGCGGCCAGTGCCTGATGAGAGGACGACGTGCAGATGCCGGCCGCCGCGGCGGCCGGAGCCGCCTGTGCGGTTACGGCGCTGGTGGCGGCCACCAGGACGGCCGCAACCAGACTGACCGCCATTAACGTGCGCTTGCAGCTCGATTTCATCGCTCATCCATCTGCCTCGGGGAGTTATGGCGTGTTGCCAACACCCAAGACGCCGGAGGGGGGCCTGAGGTTGCCCCTGGGTCCGGACTTTAGCTGCTGATGACCGTTCGCCAGCGACCAGCCCTGGGGCGACTACGCGGGCGAATTCGCCGAGCTCAGCGCCGTCACCGGGGACGGCGAACTGGTCCCCGCGTGTTCGGCGGCACCTTCGCTGGCCACCACCGTGGTGCAGACCTGTATCCGGTACGCCGAGGACCAAAGGTGCCGGTTCTGCACCATCGAGGAGTCGCTCCGCGAGGGCGCGACCATCGCGGCGAAGACCCCGGCGCAGCTGGCCGAGGTCGCCGAGGCCGCAGTGGGGCTGGACGGCGTCACCCAGATGGTGATGACGACTGGCACGACCACCGGGCCTGCGCACCCGGGACCCAGCCCTGCGTGCGGCAGGCTCGCGGCTCGCGGCTCGCTATACCTGGGCGGCCGCGGCCGCGCAGCACCTGCGGTTCTACCAGACCCTGCTGGCCAGCACCGGTGTCCACTCACCCGCTCAGCCGACCCGCTTAACCGGTCAGGTTGTCACGATCGGCGCCGTGGTACCCGGCAGCTTTAAACAGCGGAAAGGACAAACTATCGTGCCGCTGAATATCATGCCGTTTGGATATGCCGACCATCGTTCAGCCGGAATGGAAAACAGGCCGAAACGCCGCCATGTCGCCTGACCAGACCCAGGGTTTAATACATCCAGGGCCTAGGTGCCATATAGAACGCAGTCGTCGAGTTGGCGCCCGTCGAAGCAGCAGGGCTATCCGCCGGATGATGTGAACTCGCAGGCACACGGCCAGTGCCGCCGTGCCCCGGCAATGCCACTACTGCGGCGCCGAGACCGCCCAGCGCGAGAGCTAGAACGAGAATCCCGCGCGTCGCCCGGACGCGAACAGTCCCCGTCGAGGGTTCACGGCGAGCGCTGCGCAATCCGCAGGTCCGCATGATGACATGCCACAATGACCTCTGAGTCTTCATTGAGAAGATCCCCTCATTGGTTAAATGGACATCGGCCCCTCTAAGAGGGAGAAGCTACACCACCATCCATCCCGGGATGTGGCATTCGGATAGATTCGTGCGGCGTTCTGCCAGCGGTGCTTGGTATCCGCTGCGGCTCGCCTGGAGTCGCGCCGTTTTGCCAGGGGTCGTACCGTTTTGCCAGGAGCCGTGCCATTTGCCCGGAGCCGCGCCGTTTTGCCGTGCCGTTTGCCAGAAGTCGTGCTGATTTGCCAGGAGTTGTGCCGTTTCGCCAGGAGCCGCGCCACTCGCGCTGCAGGAACCACTGTCTGGCACTTTCTTCTACCGGAGCCTCCTAGATCCCTGTAGCAACGGTCGTCCCGCTGGCCTGTCGCGCCACGCTAGCCCGTACAGGAACCGGCTATCACTCACACCATTACCAGCTGTCGTCAGTCTCAGTCACCACACCAATGCGCCTTCTGTACGGCATTGCGGGCAGACGGCCGTTCTATATGGGCATTTCAGGCCGACGGATGGGGCGGCATTGTGAAACCTGCAGTGAAAATTGCATTATCTGCGGACCGGCGGAGCGTGATCACTTCTTCGCTCCCGTTTGTTTCTCCCAAGGTTCGAGTGAGAAGTGCCATAACGGGTATCAACGCAAGTGGAGGGTTTCTGCACGCCCCTTTCGAGTACCAGCTGCGAGCTTGCCCGCAGGTGGTAGAAGATGCAAGGCGATCATGGAATTTCGGGTGCTCGGGCCGATTGAGCTTTGGTCGGCTAAGCAGCAACGTGATCTTGGGCCGACCAGGGCGCGAGGTGTCCTGGCCATCCTCCTGTTGACGCCGCGCACAATAGTGCCGACCGAGGCGCTCATTGACCGGCTGTGGGATACGCGGCCTCCGCCCAAGGCCCGCGAGAGTCTCTCGGTCTACATCGCCAGGCTTCGAGCGTCGCTCCGGCAGGCCGTTGGCGATAGCGTCCTGCTGTCGGGGCGCGCCCGAGGCTACGTGCTCGATGTCGATCCTGAGGCAGTCGACTTGCATCAGTTCCGCCGGTTGCGCCGGCAAGCGGATGCCCTCATCGCGAGCAGCGACTATGACCAGGCGGCCGTGCTGCTGCGCGAGGCGGACAGCCTATGGCGTGGCCAGGCGCTGGCCGGGATCCGCGGCGACTGGGTGGCGCGGATGCGTGACAGCCTCGAAGAGGAGCGCCGGGCGGCCATCCTGAAGCGCGTCGAGTGTGAGCTGGAGCTTGGCCGGCATGCCGACCTGGTCGGTGAGCTTCGCCACCTGCTGGCTCAGTACCCGCTGGACGAGACGTTCATCGCTCACCAGATGGCGGCCCTGTACGGGAGCGGCAGGCCGGGCGACGCACTCAGCCTCTACCGGGATACCCGCAGCCGCCTTATCGATGAGCAGGGCACAGAACCGGGGCGAATGCTGTACGAACTCCATCAGCGCATCCTGCGGGGTGACCCTCAGCTGGCCGTGAGGCTCACCGACCCACGTCTTGGCCGGGCATCACGGCCAGACACGCTTCCGCCCGAGACGGTGGAGTTCGTGGGCCGCAGCGAGGAACTCGGGCTGCTCACCCGTGAGGACGACGATCCTCCCCGGATCAGCGTGATCGAGGGCATGCCCGGGGTGGGGAAGACCGCCCTGGCGGTGCACGCCGCCCGCATTGTCTCCGGGCAGTACCCGGACGGGATGCTCTACCTCAACCTTCATACCCACGACCCTGGGCGCCCGGCGCTCGACCCGGCCGAGGCGCTGCACCGCCTGCTCCTCATGCTGAACTTGCCTGCTGCGCAGATACCTGACGCTATCGGCGAGCGCGCCGCGCTGTGGCGAGCCCAGCTGAGCCGCCGTCGCGCCGTCGTCATTCTCGACGACGCTGCCGGGCATGACCAGATCCGCCCGCTCCTGCCGGTGGCAGGCCGGTGCCTGATCTTGATCACTACCCGGCGCAGCCTTCCCGACCTCGAGGGCGCCCGCGTGCTGACCCTCGACGTGCTGTCTGTCGACGACGCGATCATGCTGTTCCAGGGGATCGCGGGGAAAGGTAGTGCCCACGACGAGGGTGAGGTCGCCACGGCCGTGCGGCTGTGCGGACGCTTGCCGCTCGCAATCCAGCTCACCGCGGGCAGGCTCGCGCAGGACTGCCCGCCCAGGCTTGCCGACCTGGTCGAGGAACTGTCACAGTCTCCCGCTCGCCTGGGCGGCACAGGCGCGGCGAGCCCGGAGGTGATGTCTGCATTCGACCTGTCCTACGGGGCGCTGGAACCCAATCACCAGCGGCTCTTCCGGCGGCTGGGCGTGAGCCCATGCACTCATGTCAGCCTGCAGGCGGCGGCTGCCCTGGGCGGCGGCACCCTCGCCGAAGCAGAGAAAGCTCTCGCCGCCCTGCTCGATCAGCACCTGCTGGCTCGCGCCCCAGCCGGTCAGTTCCGTTTCCACGACCTCATCCGCGGATATGCGGCCGCGCGCGCCGGGCGTGAGGACCCCGAGCCTGAGCAGCGGCAGGCAGTCGGCAGGCTCCTTGACTACTACCTGCACACAGCCGACCAGGCTGACCGGGTAATTCAACCGTTCCGGCGCCGGATGCCGGTGTCGGTCACCCACCCGCCAGCCGCGAGCCCAGCATTAGGCACACAGGAAGACGCGGCCGCCTGGCTGGAATCGGAGTGGCGCAACATCCTGCAGGCCGCTCAGCACGCGGGCAGGCGCGAATGGAAGCGGAAGTGCGCCGATCTCACCCACGTGCTGGCCGGCTTCGTGGAGATCAGGGCGTACTGGGACGAGGCCATCGCGGCCCACACACTGGCCCTCCAGGCCTGCCGTGACCTCGCAGATCCGGCCAGGATCGCGCAGGCGTCACTGGAGCTCAGCGAGGTGAGCCAGCAGACCGGCCGCCACGAGGCAACGCTTCCGCTAGCTGAGGACGCCGCAGCGATCTACCGGTCACTGGCCGACCGGCGAGGCGAGGCCGAAGCCCTCGACCAGATAGGCATGGCCCACCAGCGCGCGGCACGTTCCCGTGAGGCCCTGGCCTATTTCCACGAAGCAAGGCTTCTATACCGCGCCGCCGCGGACCAGCACGGCGTGGCCAATACGTTGAGCCACTCCGGGATCGCCTGCTGGCATCTTGGGCATTACCCTGACGCAATGGGTCACCTGCGTGACGCGCTTTCGCTCTACCGTGACGTCGGGGACAGGCGAGGCGAGGCAAAGACCCTCAATAATCTTGGCAGGATGCAACTGTATTTCGGCTATCATAGAGACGCGCTTGAAGGCTATCAGAAGTCACTGGAGATATTTAGTGAGATAGGCGGGCCGCAGAACGCGGCGATCCTGTATCATAACATAGGAGCTGTCCACCATTACAAGGGCAGTTACGAGGAAGGGCTTGCTGCCTACCGACGGGCACTCGCCATATACCGCGACATCGGTGATCTCCCAGATGAAGCCGACGTGCTCAATGACATCGGCGCCATTTACCAGAGCGCGGAGTGCCACGACGAGGCGCTGATTTATCATCAGAAGGCCAGATTGATCGCCGAGGAGATCGGAAACCTGGCCCAGCAGGTGGTCGCACTTCGCGGGATAGCCGACGTGCGTCGCGGATCTGGCCGGCACGGCGAGGCGTTTGATAATTACCATACCGCTCTCAGGCTGGCCAGGGAGATCGGTGACCCGTACGAGGAGGCCAAAATCCTCGAGGGAATCGCCGAAGCGACGCTTAGCACACAGCGGCCCTACGCTGCACGGATTGTATTTAGGCAGGCGCTGGACATCTTCGAACGGCTCGGAGTGCCAGAGGCGGAGTCGGCGCGGATACGCATCGAGACCATGGACCCCGCCTTCGGCCGCCGCACCTCGTAGTCTGCGTGCCACCGCTGGCAACCCGCGACTGCAGAGGGAACTGGATGAGGGCCGCCTCCCTGTTCCATGAATAACGAAACCCGCTCTCGGCTCAGATCAGCACCGAACCGGGGACCTGAATGTTTGCGCCCTGAGCCGGTCCTATGTGGCCTCAGTAATCAGAGCCCGATCCTGACTATCGCCTGGACTCCGGCTGGCCGCGCCCTGAACGCACCCGGGTTGCTCGTGTGACCTGGGGTGCAAGGTAGCCATCAAGGCGAGTGCAACACAGCCAGCGCACGCTTGTACTGCAGTTCCCGGCAGCGGAAGTCGCTGGCGCGCCAGCTACCGAAGGGCGCCTTTCATGCGGGAGTGGGTGCACACATGGGGCACCTCATGACGCCTGCGGCGTGGGGCCTGCTGGCCGGGCTGACCGGCCTCGCTGGCTATATTCCGTATCTGCGGGATGCCTGGCGGCGGGCGAGCGACCCCGATCCGGCGGCCTGGCTGATCTGGACGGTTGAGTACGCCGTCCTGCTCGCGGCCCAGGCCGCCCAGCATTCCCCCTGGGAGGCATTGTGCCTGGCCGCGCTTCAGCTGGCCGGTACGCTCGCGGTATTCGCGCTGCTGGCGGCCCGGGGCGGGTGGCGTTGCGGCGCCGGCCGCTGGTTCCTGGTCGGCTGCGGCACGGGCGTTATGGCGGTATGGCCGTTCGCTCACGCACCTGGGGCGGCGATGTGCCTCGCCCTGGCCGTGGAGGGCGCGGCCATGGTCCTGGTCATCATCAACGCCTACCGCCGCCCCGGCAGCGAGACGCTCCTGACCTGGTGGGCGTTCGTCGAGGCCGGCCTGTTGGACCTGCCCGCGCTGGGGGCACACGCACCGCGGCTGCTGTATGCCTACCCGGTGTTCTTCATCGTCATGGGCACCGCAGTGCTGATCGCCGCCGCCCTCGGTCAGCGTGCGGCCAGGATGTCAGCGCAGCGCCTGCGTTATCTGAGGGTGCTAGCGCAGCGTCAGTACCATCTCCCGTCCGACCGAGAGCGTTCCGGGTTGCCACTCCAGGCGGCCCGCCAGCCGCGCGGCGGGGAACGTTTCGAACGATATCCCGAGCGCGCTCGCCAGCCACAACCGGCTCAGCGCGGCACCAAGGCAATGCGGGCCGACCCCGAACGCGATGTTGTGCAATGGCGGGCCCGAGGGGCGTAGGCAGCGGCGACCAGTGACGGCAGCACCACCTCATGGAGGCTCGGTGAGCAGTTGCGTGGCTGGGTCCCATCGCCATCCGGTGTCGGCGGTGATATGCGTTCCGCCTACCCAACGGTCGACGCCGAGGAGCTTCACGCGGTCTGCCTTCTGCTGGAGCACTTGTTCGCCCGTACGTGTGAGCCTGATTGACAGGGCGGCGAAGGCGTGGGCGTCGCCCAGCGGCGGGGCGGCAGGAAGTTCCCCGGCCTGCGTCTCCATGAGGCGTGCGGCCCGCCGGCCGAGGTCTGTGAGCGTGCGGTAGAACCAGGCATCGCCGAGGAACGGCGCAGCCTCAAGGTCCTGCGCGGCGCGGTACGCCGCCACCGGCGTCGTCGCGCCCGCCGCGATGGCCTGCAGCGCCCGCCGCTCGGTACCGCCCAGGCCGTCGTGCAGTGCCGGCACCTCCTCCAGCAGCCGCCGCAGCGCCAGGCCCAGGAAAGGCAGCTGCGGAACATCTGCCTCTGCGCATGCCACCAGCGCGGAAGGCTCGGGACTGCGGAGCGCATCCCAGGCCGCCGCGGCGGCGGCGAGCGTGTCCGGTGTTGCCGCTACCCGCGCCGGCCACAGTGTCTCAAGCTGATCTGCGGTCAGCTCACCGAGCCCGCGGAACGACGGCTGGCCTGGAAACGAGCCGACGACGATCAGCTCGGGCGCCCCGGCCGCCGCGGCCGCCGTGGCCGCCCCGGCCGCCGCGGCCGCCGTGGCCGCCCCGGTCGGCGTGGCCGCCAGTGCGAGGACGTCGAGGAGCTGGAGCTGGTCGTACAGGTCATGCTCGAACCACAAGACCACCTGCTGCCTGTCCTGCAGGGCGTCAAGGAGTTGCCGGTCGCGCCGTTCCAGCGAGGACAGGATCGCCGGCCTGCTGCCCCAGCCGCAGCCGGAAAGGAAAGCGGCCCGGGTGCGCAGCAGCGCGCGCCGCGGTCCGGCTGGCACCGGCCCCTCGTGCAACACGTCCTGCCAGGGCAGGACCGCGCCGCCGAGCGATGTCTGCCGCAGTGTGTTGCCCGCGCTCTCGCCGTTGGTGACGTGCAGCGGCGACGGATGTACCGGTGATTCGCGGCCACGCCGGGCCAGGTAAGCCGCGCCGCATGTGCAGTGATCCAGCGACTCGCACGCGCAGCCGACTATCCGGGCGAGTTCGTCGCGCATCCGCCGCAGCGCCGCAATACGTCCGTCAATCTCGTCGATCTTCACAGCCATCCGCACCCGCAGGGCCTCGGGGGCGGGAACCCGCCCGCGCTGCACGGCGCGGAGGTACTCCTCGATCTCCGCGAGCGTGAAGCCGGTCGCCTGCACATCTTTTATCGCGCGCAGAAAGCGCACCGCATCCTCGTCGTAGCGCCGGTGCCCGCTCGGCGTCCGGGGCGGCTCGGGCAGCAGGCCGCGGCGCTCGTAGTACCGCAGCGTCTCGACGTTGACGCCCGCGCGCCGCGCGACCTCGCCAGCTCTCACACCCGCACTGTAGGCCCGTACCCCAGTACGGAAATCAAGGCGTCGGTCACGACTCCGACACTTAATAAAGGCACTACTGTCCGCGGGCGCGACAGTTGCGCTGGCGGCCGGGATTTTGGTCGGTACGGCCGGCACATCGCAGGCCGCGGTGTCACTCCCGTGCGACATCTACGCTGCTGCCGGCACCCCCTGCGTCGCCGCACACAGCACCGTGCGAGCGCTATACGCGGCTTACAACGGCTCTCTCTACCAGGTCAGGCGCGCGTCGGATTCCGCGACCACCAACATCGGAGTGCTCACCGCGGGCGGCTACGCCAACGCCGCAGCGCAAAATACGTTCTGCGCTGGCACGTCGTGCACCATCATGCAGATCTATGACCAGTCTCCGCAGCACAACAACCTCACCATCGAGGGACCTGGTGGGGCAGGTGGACAGGATGTCGGCGCGAACGCGGCCGCGCTGCCGGTGACAGTCGGTGGTCATTCGGTCTACGGGGTCTTCGTGTCGGCCGGTGTCGGCTACCGGGACGACAGCACGACGGGCGTCGCGACCGGCGGCCAGCCGCAGGGTGAGTACATGGTGGCCAGCGGCACGCATGTGAACAATCGGTGCTGCTTCGACTACGGGAACGTCGAGACGAACAACCGCGATAACGGTAACGGCCACATGGACGCGATCAACTTCGGCACGGAGTGCTGGTTCGCTCCGTGTTCAGGATCTGGTCCCTGGGTCCAGGCAGATCTTGAAAACGGGCTCTTCGCCGGGGCGAATGGCTCCGACACGAATAATCATGGAAACTCCGGCGCCTATGTCACGGCCCTGCTGAAAAATAACGGGCAAACAACATATGCCATCAAAGGAGGCAACGCCCAATCGGGCGGCCTGACCACCTGGTACAACGGAGCGCTTCCCAACCTTGGCGGGTATGCCCCCATGCACCAGGAAGGGGCCATCGTCCTGGAGACCGGCGGCGACAACAGCAATGGATCCGTCGGATCCTTCTTCGAAGGGGTCATGACCGCTGGCTATCCGACGGATGCGGCCGATAACGCTGTCCAGGCCAATGTCGTCTCGGCCGGTTACGGAGCGGGTGGTGGTGGCGGTTTCACCGGTCCCATCCACGGGGTGGGGTCGGGCAAGTGCCTGGACGTCACCGGCGCCTCACAGGCCAACGGCACCGCCACCGAGATCTGGACCTGCAACGGCGGCACCAACCAGACCTGGACCCGGTCCTCCAGCCAGCTCACCGTCTACGGCGGCACCAAGTGCCTGGACGCCTTCAACAACCAGACCACCCCCGGCACCAAGGTCGATATCTGGGCCTGCAACGGCGGCGCCAACCAGCAATGGAACGTCAACTCCAACGGCACCATCACCGGGGTCCAATCCGGCCTGTGCCTCGACGTGACCGGAGCGTCGCCCGAGGAACGCTGAACCGCCCCTGGTCGGCGGGCACTGAGCGCAGTGCCGCGTGTCCGCCACCAGATGCCGGTTAACCCCCTTGGATCTTCTTTCCCCTATGCCGGCCCTGGCATAGGGAAAAGAAGATGACCGGCCGCAAGCGCCACATCGCGGCCGACACACCCGGGGCTCAAGGTTTAATCAGGCGCGTTGCCTGCCCGCTTCGGTGCCAGCGCCTCCAGCAGCGTCGCCGCGTCGTAGGCTCCCCGGTGCACGGCGCCGTCGATGACCAGGGTGGGGGTACCCCGCACCTCACCCGACGCCATTCCGCTTTCCACGTCCCGGCGGACACGCCCCAGTACGCCGGCCCCGACCCGGTCGCGGTCGAACAGCGCGACGTCGAGCCCCAGGTCGGCGGCATACCGACGCAGGTCGTC
>WNFF01003037.1_pt1 | contig 32028 bp, 27 predicted proteins | sample 5400441 | NCBI WGS metagenome assembly WNFF01 (sample SAMN13153345, study PRJNA577476) | soil metagenome | isolation source: 120 cm saprolite under Douglas fir tree site 2 hole 3 replicate 1 | place: USA:California | collected 2015-04-18
GTCGGCGTCGGCGACATGTCCGGCGACGTGTTCGGCAACGGCATGTTGCGCGAACGCACCATCCGGCTTGTTGCGGCCTTCGACCACCGCGACATTTTCATCGATCCCACTCCGGATCCCGAACGCAGCTTCGAGGAACGCAGAAGGTTGTTCGATCTGCCGCGTTCGAGCTGGCGTGATTTCGATCGGAGCATCATCTCGCCCGGCGGCGGGGTCTTCTCACGGACCGCAAAGGAAATCGATCTTTCGATCGAAGCCCGCACCGCGCTCGGGGTGACCGCCGCAAAGGCGACGCCGCAGGAAGTCATGAATGCCGTCCTCAAGGCGCCGGTCGATCTGTTGTGGTTCGGCGGCATCGGCACCTACGTGCGCGCATCGGGCGAATCCGACGACTCTGTCGGCGACCGCGCCAATGACGCGATACGCGCTGTCGCGGCCGAGCTGCGGTGCAGGGTCATCGGCGAGGGCGCCAATCTCGGAGTGACCCAGCGCGCCCGCATCGAGTCGGCGTTGCGGGGTATCCGCCTCAACAACGATGCAATCGACAATTCAGCGGGCGTCAACACTTCCGACGTCGAGGTCAATATCAAGATCGCTTTGAGCGTTCCGCTCCGCGATGGACGTCTGACGCGGAAGGATCGTGATATCCTCCTGGCCGGCATGACTGATGAGGTTGCGGCTCTGGTTCTGCGCAACAACTACCAGCAGACGCTGGCGTTGTCCCTCGTCGAACGCCGCGGTCTTGAAGACCTCGGCTTCCAGCAACGGCTGATGCAGATGCTGGAGAAGCGGCAGCTGCTTGATCGCGCTGTCGAGTTCCTGCCGACCGACTTGGACATTGTCGAGCGAAGGCGACGGGCCCAACCGCTCACCCGGCCCGAGCTTGCGGTGCTGCTGGCTTATGCCAAGCTTGCCTTGCACGAGGACCTTCTTCGCTCGGACGTGCCCGACGATCCATATCTTGCCCGCGAGCTTAGCCGCTATTTCCCGCAATCGATTTGGACTCACTTTCCAGATGCATTCGAACGTCATCGCCTGCGCCGGGACATCATTTCAACCCAGCTCGCCAATTCCATGATCAACCGCGGCGGGCCGCCGCTCGTGGTGAGAATCGCTGACCAGACCGGAGCCTCGGTCGATCGCATAGCGGCGGCGTTCGCCGCGGTGCGGGACAGCTTCCGGCTCTCGGCTCTCAATACCTCGATCGAGGCGCTCGATAACAAGGTTTCCGGCGCCGTTCAGCTTGGCCTGTTCACAGCGGTGCAAAATCTACTGCTCGATCGCATCGTCTGGTTTTTGCGCAATGTCGATGTGCGTCGGGGGCTCGCCGGCATTGTGGATCATTATCGAGCGAAGATTGCGACAGTGTCAGGAGGGCTCGACCAGTATCTGTCGCCGGAAGCCCAGCGCATCCGTGACAATGCAGTGATCAAGATGACATCAGAGGGGGTCCCTGAGTCGGTTGCCCACAATGTTGCGAATTTGCCGGCATTGGGGTCTGCGGCCGACATCGTGCTGATCGCCGACCGCACCGGGTACGCGGTAGGGCAGGTTGCGGCGATTTACTTTGCGGCCGAAGCCCACTTTCAGATCGATCGCATCGTGGCTGCGGCCCGCGATATCAAGCTGGAGGATTATTTTGACCGCCTGGCCTATGATCGCGGGTTTGATGCAATGGGCGATGCCTTGCGTCGGCTGGTGGCCGAGATGACGGCCGCGGGCGGCAGCGGCGCCGAGGCCGTCGCTGCGTTCGTCGGGCGCAAAGGCAGCGGCGCCGATCGCGTGCGCGAGGCAGTCCACGAGATGGTTGCATCGGGCCTGTCATTGTCAAAGCTCACGGTCGTGGCCAGCATGCTCGGCGATCTGGCACGGAGTTGAGTTGAGGGCTTGCTCCACAAGACCTTGGAGCGTTTTTCGATTAGATTGACGCAACAGGCATCATCGCTCTGCCCCCTCCCTACCCTCCCCCGCGGGCGGGGGAGGGTAGGGAGGGGGCAGAGCGATGACAGCATCGTTGCAACGGAGGAAGCGATGGACGCCGGGACGAGGACCAATCTCAAGGTCGTTCCGCTCACGAAGCACATTGGTGCCGAAATCCGCGGTATCGACCTGCGCGACACACTTGACGCCGCAACCATCCGGGACATCCACAAGGCCTGGCTCGATCACCTGGTGCTGGTGTTTCGCGGCCAGCGGTTTGCACAGGAGGATCTCATCAGGGCGACCGGATATTTCGGCGAGATCGGGCCGCTGTCACGGCCGATGAAATATTTCCCTAAAGGCTACGCGAAGCTCCTGCCCAACATCATGTTGATATCAAACATCAGAGAGAACGGCGAAACCATCGGGGCGCTGCCGGACGGAGAGATGCACTTCCACCATGACATGATCCACGGCGAGCTGCCGCACAACGGCACGCTGCTATATTCGGTGGAGATCCCGAGCCACGGCGGCGACACGCTGTTCGCCAGTGGCTATGCGGCCTATGACACCCTCGATCCGACGGTCCGGCAGCGCCTCGAGGGCCGCCAAGCCCTCAATCATTACAGCTACGGCGCCACGATTCGAGGCGACACAAGCAATGCCGTCGAGGCCTTCGGCGAGGCGGTGCATCCGGTGTTTCGCACGAACGACGAGACGGGCCGCAAGGCGGTCTATGTCGATCGCCTGATGACCATGAAGGTCATCGACCTGCCGCAGGCCGAGAGCGACGAACTCCTCAATGCGGTGTTCGACCATTCCGAGCGGGAGGAATTCGTCTATCGCCACGTCTGGCGCGTCGGCGATCTCCTGGTTTGGGACAATCGCTGCTCGGCCCATGCACGGGACGACTTTCCGTCCGACCAGCGCCGGCTGATGTGGCGCACGACCGTGAAGGGCACGGTGCGGCCGTATTGAGTTGTAGGGTGCATTTGGCCACCGGGTCCGGCTTTTAGCCGGCCGATGATAAACTCCGCGTAATGCGCCAGTGGCCCTGGTGTCGGCGGGTTAAAGCGAACCCGCCCTACAGACCCGCGAATGTTCTCCACGATGGCGAAGACCTACGACTACATCATCGTCGGCGCCGGCTCCGCGGGCTGCGTGCTCGCCAACCGGCTTACCGAAGATGACGGCGCGCAGGTCCTCCTGCTCGAAGCTGGTGGACGCGACTGGCATCCCTACATTCACATTCCGCTCGGCATGGGCAAGCTCCATGAACGGCGCATGCTCGATTGGGGTTTCGTGACCGAGCCGGAGCCCGGTCTCAACGGCCGTTCCATCGAGGCGAGCCGCGGCAAGGTGCTGGGCGGATCGTCTTCGATCAACGTGATGGCCTATACGCGCGGCCATCCGGGCGATTTCGATCGCTGGGCTCAGAAGGGCGCGACCGGCTGGTCCTATACGGACGTGTTGCCGTATTTCAAGCGCAGCGAAACCTTCGCGGGCGGCGCAAATGCCTGGCGCGGCGGCACAGGCCCGCTCGGAACCGAGTTCGCCAAGACCACCGACCCGCTTTATCCGGCCTGGATCGAGGCCGCCAAGGCGGCTGGCATCCAGAATACGCCCGATTACAACGCGGCGTCGCAAGAGGGTTTCGGCCGCAGCCAATACACCATCCGAAACGGCCGCCGCGCGTCTGCCGCGACCGCGTTTCTCAAGCCTGCGATGCGGCGGCCCAACCTGACGGTCGAGACCCGGGCGCTGGTGACGCGGGTGATCCTGCGCGGCACGACCGCAACCGGCGTCGCGTACGTCAAGGGCGGCCAAATGCTTCGGGTCGGCGCGGCGCGGGAGGTGATCGTTTCGGGCGGCGCCTTCAGCACGCCCCAGATTTTGATGTTGTCCGGCATCGGACCGGCCGCGCATCTGCGCGAGGTCGGGATCGAGCCGACAATTGATCTGCCGGTCGGCCGCAATCTTCAGGACCACCTTGCGGTATTTCTCTCGTTCGCGCGTTCCGAGCCCGGTCCGTTCCATCGCCAGATGAGGTTTGACCGCATGGCGGCCGCCATGATGCAAGCTTGGCTGTTCGGGACCGGCCCAGGCACTGTAGTGCCGGGCGGGCTGCATGCATTCATCAAAACTCGTCCGGAGATCGCGGTGCCGGACATCGAGTTCATGTTTCGTGGCGTGGCGACCGACGTGCATCTATGGGTCCCGTTGATCCGCCCGCCGCGGCCGGACGGCTTTGCAATCCGACCCGCCTTGCTGCATCCGGACAGCCGCGGCGAAATCCTGCTTCGCTCGAAGGATGCGCGCGATCCGATGCGGATCGTCTATAATTTCTTTTCTGCCCCGAACGATCTGCCGAAATTACGTGAGGGCTTCCGGCTCGCCCGCCATATCGCCTATCAGCAGCCGCTCGACCGGTTTCGCGGCGCCGAGACTGCGCCCGGCCCGTCCTGCGAGACCGACGGCGAAATCGACGCCTACATCCGCAACACCGCCATCACGGCGCACCATCCGGCGGCGACGTGCCCGATGGGGCTTGGCCCGGACGCCGTACTTGACCCGCAGATGCGGGTGCGGGGCATCGAGCGCCTGCGCGTCGTCGATGCGTCCGCCATGCCGGACCTCGTCTCCGCCCACCTCAATGCCGCGGTTCTGATGATGGCGGAAAAAGCTGCGGACATGATCAGAGGCAAGCCGCCGCTCGCGAGCGCGGCGATTTAGAATGGATGGCGATCAAGCTGAAGCATCTGCCCTCTCTCGGAGTCATGGCCGGGCTTGTCCCGGCCATCCACGTCTTGCTTGCTGAGGCGCCGCAAGAAAGGCGTGGATGCCCGCGACAAGCGCGGGCATGACGGACCAGGATGATTCGATCTCATCGAAACATGGGCTAATGCCGGAAATGCCGGGTGCCGGTGAATACCATGGCGATCCCGTGATCGTCGGCTGCTTTGATGACTTCGTCATCGCGCACCGAGCCGCCAGGCTGGATCACGGCGGTCGCACCAGCCTCGATCGCAACCAGGAGCCCATCCGCGAAGGGGAAGAACGCGTCGGAAGCCACCACCGAGCCTTGCGTGAGGGGCGCCGGCAGACCCGCCTCCGTCGCGGCATCGGCGGCCTTGCGCGCCGCAATAAGGGCCGCATCAACCCGGCTCATTTGACCGGCCCCGATCCCGACCGTGGCGCCATCCTTGGCGTACACGATGGTATTCGATTTCACATGCTTGGCGACTCGGAACGCGAACCGCAGATCGGACAGTTCGCCGGCCGTCGGCGCCCGCTTGGTGACAGTTGTGAGCTGCATCTCGTCGACCACCGCATTGTCGCGCGATTGCACCAGGAGCCCGCCCGCCACCGATTTGATCGTCAGGCCCGTGGCACGAGGGTCCGGAAGCTCGCCCGCGATCAGGAGCCGCAGGTTCTTCTTCGCGCCGACGATCGCAATCGCCTCGGGACTGGCGTCGGGTGCAATGATGACTTCCGTGAAGATTTCCGTGATGGCGTGCGCCGCATCGGCGTCGAGCGGACGGTTTAACGCGACAATGCCGCCATAGGCCGAGACCGGGTCGCAGGCGAGTGCCTTGCGGTAAGCGTCAAGGAGGCTTGCGCCTTCCGCAACCCCGCATGGGTTGGCGTGCTTGATGATGGCGCAGGCCGCAGTACGTGTGGGGTCGAATTCCGCCACGCATTCGTAGGCCGCGTCCGTATCGTTGATGTTGTTGTAGGACAGCCGCTTGCCCTGAACCTGCCGGCTGGCGACAACTCCCGCCCGGACGTCCGGCGTGCGATAGAATGCTGCTGATTGATGCGGGTTTTCGCCGTATCGCAGCGCGTCGACAAGGCGACCGCCGAAAGCGCGAAAATCCGGCGCAGCGTCGTTAAGTTCGCCCGCAAACCAATTGGAGACGGCAGCATCATAGGCGGCGGTTCTGGCAAATGCCTTGGCGGCGAGCCGGCGGCGCAACGCATGCGATGTCATTCCCCGATGGACGGACAACTCGGCGATGAGCACGGCGTAGTCTTCGGGCTCCACAATGACGGCAACGTCGGCGTGATTCTTGGCAGCGGACCGGATCATCGCGGGACCGCCAATATCGATGTTCTCGATGCAATCCTCGAAGCTCGCGCCCCCAGCCACGGTCGCCTCAAACGGGTATAGATTGACGACGAGCAGATCGATCCCCAGGATGGAATGATCCTGCATGGTACGGACATGTTCGGGGTTGTGGCGAACGGCCAGCAATCCGCCATGGATTTTGGGATGCAGGGTCTTGACCCGACCGTCCATCATTTCCGGGAAGCCTGTCAGGTCCGACACGTCGCGGACCTTGAGGCCGGCCTCGGCCAGCGCTCGCGCGGTGCCCCCGGTGGAGATGAGCTCGACGCCGAAGCCCTCCAGCCGCCGGGCGAACGCGATCAATCCGGCCTTGTCGGAGACTGAAATGAGGGCGCGGGAGATCGGGCGCAGATGTTCAACCATTGTCGGTCCACCGGATGCCGAGCAGTCGCAGCTGTAGGGGCGACCCTTGTGGTCGCCCCTTTTGCGGGTGAAGGCGCCGGCGATGGTATCGACGGGACGCTATCAGGGCCAATCTCAAACCGTCCATACGTCCGCCGGGAACGGGGCGACCACAAGGGTCGCCCCTAGGGTCGCCCCTACATCATCCTTACGTTGGCACGAGTCCCCTGTTATCGCTTTTCACCGTGCTCCGATCCCTTCAGATTGGCTTAAGCGAACGCCTATCCAGAAATTTGGCGCACGTGGCTCAAGGTCCAGTGCACACGCTGGGTGGTGCGCGCCTGACCGTAAATCACGACCTGCGTGGTGCGACGCGGACCGTCCTGGCCCGCCAAATAGACGCTTTCCTCAACTGTTACGACGTGATCGTGAGCGTCGAGGTTCCAAACGTCCCGGTTCGGCAGCAGCAGCACCGCGCCATGACCATTTGTCAGGCGGCTGGCGCGAGTCCCGGGATGGAGATGGAACCGAACCGCAAATTGATCCTCTGCGTCCGGCGGCAGATTAGTTCCGGTGACCGGCAGGAAAACGTCTTCGCCATCGAGCCTGTTGCCATCGGATGCAAGCGCCACGAAGCGCTCATGAATGATCCCGAAACGTTCCGCATACCCGTCATGGGTCGCACGCAGCACCATGCCCCTGCCCTCATAATCTCGCGAGACTGTCACGTGGCGGGGACCATCGAGGATCGGAACGCCGAACACGCGTCGGATGGAGGGGGAATCGAGAAAATGACACGATGAGGAGTCGTTGAACGTGACGGTGGAGTGTGCCGCCGTCGCGCGTGCGACTTGCCGCCAACTCTCCCGTCCAGCGGCCGGCATTCCACAGTTCACGATGATGCGCTGCAGCCTGCTTGAGAACTCGAAAGCAAGGCAGCCCGCATGGCCGTCGGCGCTCACCTCAAGCGGCGGCGGGCTGCCGGTATCCATCAACAACGTGCTCGGGCCGGCTTCGAGGCGCTGGTACCCGGAATAGGGAGCGTTCGCCACCGGGGTCCCGCGCGCGTCATCGTAGGCGAGCACTGTTGCCAACAGGCCTGGTGGCGTCGGGCCCATGCCGTTGAAAAGCATGAAAGTTCCGTCAGCATGGCGGAAGAACCGCAGCATCGGCATCATGCGGTCGACGGCGTTGATGAGCGCCGGAGGCGGGGGGACGTTGCGGGCCGCAAAGGCTTGGCTGAGGGGCAATAAATCAAGGAGAATTTCGATAATGACCCCTGGATTCCGGCTGATGTGGCCGCCGTCGGGCAAAATCTGGCGCTCCAATTCGCTGACCAGGCGACGAGTCGTCAGGCGGAGATGCCGAACCTGCTTCGCCATGCAGAGCGCCGCATAGGTCAGCGCGATGCGCGCTTGCAGGCGCGTTACGCCGTCACGCGTGTCATTCACGGTGACGCGCAAGAACCGGACTTGCCGCGTCAAGCTGCGCAGCAATCGCCGATAGAACCGCAAATCGGCGTCGTCGAGAATGAGCGTGGCCTGGCTGAGCCACGACATCAGGCGGCGCGACACGGTTTCAGGCCGCCACGCAATCGGGTGCCAGGAGCCTTGGATCGTGATCCATTCATCGACGAGGGCGCGGGCGTTGGCGCGGGTTATGGTCGAATTGGCGGCACGGAGATGGCGTAACCAACCGAACCCGAGCAGCATCTCGGCCCATTCCGCGGTGGGAGGCTCAACTTCGAATGGCGAGCGGCCGTCGCAGACAACGATTTTCCCAGCGAACGCGAACCGCCCGCCATAGATTTCTTCGCCGCGCGCGGGCCAATAGATCAACCCCGCCAAGGGCCAAACCAACACTCGGCCCCTCGCGACATTGAATTTGCGTCGAAGCGCCAGCCAGAACAGGCGGGAGCGGTCCGCGATGACTGCGCGGGACATTAAAGCTGCTCCCTCCTCGTCACAGGCATTTACTCCTATACACCGTTCGAGAACATAGCCAAGCGTAAGCGTCGAACAATTGTGTGCAAACGCCGTTCATTTTATGGATTTGTTGCGATTATCCCGGCGCGAATCATAGGGCCTGCGATGGCTTAAACCCGTTCGAGGCGGGCGGCAAAAAATCCATCGAGCCCGGACATGCGGGGGTCCGGGTCAGGCCAGTGGCAGGGCAGCGTGCGCAACTCGCCGCGCGGCGTGATGAATTCCTCGAGGACAGGAAATTCGGCAGCCGTAATCGGCTTGTGACGGACCCGCCCGTCCTGTTCGACCATTGCGGAAACGATATCTTCGCCTTCCTCCTGTTCCAAGGAACATGTGCAGTAGACGACGGTGCCGCCCGATCTCGTCAGGTCGATGGCGCGGATGAGAAGTCGCCTCTGGAGTGCTGACAAAACCGCTATATCGTCGGGCGCTTTGCGCCACGGAATATCCGGGTGTCGTCGGATCGTGCCGGTTGAAGTACAAGGTGCATCAACCAACACGGCGTCGAAGGCCACGGTGGGGGGGTCAGGTTTCCACTCCTCGGCGTTCGCCACAACCGTGACGGCCCGTAGCCCGGTTCTGGTGAGATTTTCGTGTAATCGTGCCACCCGTGACGCTGACCTGTCGACGGCAGTTACCACCGCCCCACAGGATGCCAACTGCGCTGTTTTGCCGCCCGGCGCCGCGCACAGGTCGGCGACCGAACGCCCTCGCAAATCGCCGAACAGTCGCACCGGCAACGCGGCAGCGGCGTCCTGGATCCACCAGTCTCCCTCGGCATAGCCTGGCAGTGCCGAGATCTGTCCATGCGCAGCCAATCGAACCGAGCCGGTCGGCAACTTGCGACCGCCTAAGCGTTCCGCCCAACGGTCCGGTTCAGATTTGACGGTGACATCGAGCGCCGGTTCCAGACGATGGGCGAGAGCGATGGCGCGCGCTGTGTCCTCCCCATAGGCGTTCCTCCACCGCGTGAAAAGCCAGTCAGGCGTATCGAGATGAAGCGGCTCGAGTGCCGCCAGCGGCCGGGTTCCGGCATGGGCGATCCGCCGCATCACGGCATTGACGAGCCCCGCATAGCGGGCTTGCCGGCGATCTCCCTGGACCAGCCGCACCGACAGGTCGACCGCAGCGTGTTGGGGAACGTCAAGAAATAAAAGCTGCGCGGCGCCGATCAAGAGCGCGCTTTCGACTTGGGGACTGCCATTCGGCAAACCGCGATCGAGAAGGTCGCCGATTAAGCGACGCAGCGTTCCAAGCCGCCGCAACACCGTGGCGACGATACGGCGCGCCAACGCCCGGTCGCGCTCGTCAAGCTCCCGCAGGCTTGGATTGGGATGTCTATCGTCCAACTGCTCGTCCAGCGGACGATTGCGACGCAGCACCGCGTCGAGCAGGTTGGCTGCAGCCAGTCGCGAGGCAAAGCCGGGCGGATGAAACGTGTTGGCTTGCGTGAGGGCGCTCGTCATTTTCAAGACGTGGTTCCCGAGCGCCATCTGGACGGCGCGGATATTCGTTCCCCTCAATCTACAGATACCAGGAAAACGCGGAGCTGTGACAGATTTTCGACGATGGATTTGCGGCCTTGACGTTGGGGCGAGAATTCGCTTGTTCGCGGCTATGACGGAGAGATCTCCACTCAATGCGGTCTTAGGTCGTGCCGACCGCGAATCGGCGCCGGCGGACGGATCGAAGCAAGGACTTGTTCCGGCCGCCCAACGGGCGCTTGCGGAAGCCCAAGCCCGACGCGCCGAAATCGACCGCAAATCCAAAGAACAACCCAGAGAGCTGCATGGACGCAAGGGACCGGATCCGACCCGCTACGGCGATTGGGAAGTCAAAGGGATCGCGAGCGACTTTTGACTCGTGGTTTTTTTGACGACGAATCCCGTGCTGCTAGTCGGTCGTTTCAGCCAATCTGACGGCGTTGGAGCATCGGTGTAGGGGGCGACCCTTGTGGTCGCCCCCTATTGCAGGTGGACAACGTGCGCAAAGTGGGCGACCACGAGGGTTGCCCCTAGGGTTGCCCCTACAGCGCGCCGTTTATCCCGCGGTGCGGATGGTCGCTTTAATTGGTCACCACCACCGGCGTGTGGTAGTCGACACGGCCGTATAGGTCGGTAATGTCTTCATTGTACATGCGAATACAGCCATAGGACACAAAGCCGCCGATCGATTCCGGCCGGTTGGTGCCATGGATTGCGTATTCGCCGCCCGATAAGGTGAGGGCCGCGACTCCCATCGGATTATGGGGCGACCCTCCCGGAATCACCACCGGCAGGTCAGGTTTGTCGCGGCGGATGTCTTCTGGTGGCGTCCAGGCGGGACTGAGGTATTTGCCATTGACGAAAGAGGTTCCCGACCATTGCTTGCCGGCCCGGCCGACGCCGACCGGATAGCGCAGCGCTTTCCCGCCCGTGAGGTAATAGTAGAGCCGCCGCTCATTGGTATGGACCACGATGGTGCCAGGGGCATAACCGCTTGCCGCCACGGTTTCGCGAGCGGTTGCCGGTGTGATGGCGAGAGGAGAAAGGACCAATAGAATTGCCGCAAGCGCACCCGCGATCCCAGAAAGCGATCTGAGTGCTGGGACGGGCATGATGCTTGAGAGTTGACTAGATCTCATCGGAGCGTGTTCCAACTCGCCTCATTTCGTGGCCTCAACCAACCCCGATCGAAGCCAAGAGTTTCACGACCGCTGCGATATCTCGGTTCGAGATGTTCAGGTTGCCGTTCCCCGGCGGTTCTGACGATTGTGGACGAGATCGTCGACGACGGCAGGCTCCGCCAATGTCGAAGTGTCGCCGAGATTATCGAACTGATCCTCGGCGATCTTACGCAGAATGCGGCGCATGATCTTGCCGGAGCGGGTCTTCGGCAGGCCGGGCGAGAACTGGATCAGGTCGGGCGAAGCGATCGGGCCGATCTCCTTGCGCACCCAGGCGATCAAATCCCCCCGCAGTTGCTCCGAGGGCTGCTCACCAGCCATCAGGGTCACATAGGCATAGATGCCCTGGCCCTTGATATCGTGCGGATAGCCGACGACGGCGGCCTCGGAGACCTTCGGGTGGGCAACGAGGGCAGACTCGACTTCCGCCGTGCCGAGCCGATGGCCGGCCACGTTAATCACGTCATCAACCCGGCCCGTAATCCAGTAATAGCCGTCAGCATCGCGCCGGCAGCCGTCGCCGGTGAAATACTTGCCCGGATAGGCGGTGAAGTAGGTCTGCACGAAGCGCTCATGGTCGCCATAGACGGTGCGCATCTGTCCGGGCCAGGAGTCGGCGATGCACAGATTTCCCGCGGCGGCGCCCTCTTGCACTTTGCCCTCGGCGTCGACGATCTCCGGCTGGACGCCGAAGAATGGCCGCGTCGCCGAGCCGGGCTTGAGCCTCGTCGCGCCCGGCAGCGGCGTGATCAGGATGCCGCCGGTCTCGGTCTGCCACCAGGTATCGACGATGGGGCAACGGCGATCCCCGACGACGCGGTGATACCACTCCCACGCCTCCGGATTGATCGGCTCTCCAACCGTCCCGAGCAACCGCAGGCTGGCGCGCGAAGTCTTCTTTACCGGCCCGTCGCCGCCCTGCATGAGGGCCCGGATCGCGGTCGGCGCCGTGTAGAAAATATTGACCTTGTGCTTGTCGACAACCTCCCAGAATCGCGAAGTGCTCGGATAGTTCGGTACGCCTTCGAACATCAGCGTGGTGGCGCCGTTCGCCAGCGGACCGTAGACGATGTAGCTGTGTCCCGTCACCCAGCCCACGTCGGCGGTGCACCAGAAGACATCGCCATCGTGATAATCGAAGACGCATTGATGCGTCATCGCGGCGAACACCAGATAGCCGGCGGTGGTGTGAAGCACGCCCTTGGGCTTGCCGGTGGAACCCGACGTATAGAGGATGAAAAGCGGATCCTCGGCATTCATCGGTTCGCAGGGACAGTCGGCCGCCACCTCCTTGGCGATTTCATCGTAGTAGAAATCACGACCTGCCTTCATGCCCACGGCGGCGCCGGTGCGGCGCACCACGATGATGCTGGCAACGCCCCCGGCGCGGTCGGCGGCCGCGTCGGCATTTGCCTTGAGCGGAATCTTGCGTCCGCCGCGCACGCCTTCATCGGCCGTGATCACGATCGTGGATTTTGCATCCTCTATGCGCCCGGCGAGCGAGTCCGGCGAAAATCCGCCGAATACGACCGAATGGATGGCGCCGATGCGGGCGCAGGCCAGCATGGCGTAGGCCGCTTCGGGGATCATCGGCAGATAGATCGTGATCCGGTCACCCTTGCGGGCGCAACGCGCCTTGAGCACATTGGCAAACCGGCTGACCTCCGCGTGAAGCTCCCGGTAGGTGATCTTGCGATCATGTTTCGGATCGTCACCTTCCCAGATGATGGCGATCTGGTCGCCACGGCCGGCGAGATGGCGATCAATGCAGTTGTGCGCCACGTTGGTGATGCCGTCCTCGAACCATCTGATCGACACATGGTGCAGATCAAACGACGTGTTCTTGACCTTGGTGAATGGCTTGAACCAGTCGATGCGCTTTCCTTCCGCGCCCCAGAAGCCGGCCGGATCCTTGATCGAACGCTCGTACATGGCGGCATATCTGGCGCTATCGACGTAGGCGCGCTGGCTCCATTCGGCGGGAACTTCGTAGACCTGCTCGCTCATGCTTGCACTCCTTGACGCTGCGCGATTTGACGCGCGGCGCCCTTTCGGACGTTTCCTTGACACATTATGCGCCGCGCATTCCGGGCGTCACAAGGCGTGGAATGTCACACTTTGGTTGAGGTGCCCGATCGGAGTGGACCCCGACCGGACGACCGCGGTTTCGGAGGCGCCCTCTCCAATCGCGGCAGACGGCATCGGACGTTACGATACGCCCATGAAACCAATGACTGTTCCCTGCAGCAGCAGTACGACCAACCAATGGCCGCTGTCGATCAGCAGCAGCTTGAGCGGGCGCCTGCCGAAGCTATAGTTCACGGTCTGTGTCGTCGCGACAAAACCGAGCCATACCGCCGCCGCTGAAATGATGCCGGTGCGGATCGTCACCCCGGCGATGCCGAGGTGACCCATGAGGCCTGCCAGCATCACGGCTATTACTACATTCGCCGCAAAGGCGACCAGGTAAGGGACCGGGGATTGATTGGCTTTCATCGATTCCGGGGTGAAGCCTTGCGCCTCCATCCAGGGCTTCGACCAGCCCCAATACCATAATGTTCCTGCCGCATATCCAACAATGCCGGCGACGACGACCGCCCAATAGTTGATGCCTTGCATGGTGTCTTCCCCCGGACTGCCGTAGCGAACCGCTTTCCAGTGCCAATCTGTCGCGAAAGCGGAAATCCATACGCCGCATCGTCACTACGGATACCGGATCCGCTTTGGGGTGTGTGAAGAAATCAACGACCTCATCCTGGGGAGCCGTGCGCAGCACGGCGTCCTGAGGCTCTCGAAGGACGAAGGATGGAACGAGTCAGTGCCTGGGTCCATCCTTCGAGACGGCCGCGCAAGAGCGCGGCCTCCTCAGGATGAGGTCCATTGGGGATCGTCGGCAAACTATCTGACCGAACTCGCTTCTAATCGAGCGGTTCGATCTTGAGAATGGCGGCGTGGTGGTTGTTGCCGGCCCAGAAGGTCACCGGCGTGGTGGTGTTATCGATGAAAATGCGGCGAATGTTGGTCTGGCGAGGCAACAGGTACTCGATCGATTTTCCGGTCTGCGGGTCGAATCTCAACACGCGGTCGTTCGACATCGAGCCGCTCCACAATTCGCCATTGCGATCGAGATAGACGTCGTACGGATAAGTGTGCGGCGTCGGTACGTCCCATTCCTTGATGCTTTCGTGGTCGAGGTCGAACATGCCGAGCTTGTTCGCGGCAAACTCCGCAAACCACAGCCGCCCCTTGTCGTCGAGCATCGTGCGACGCGGGCGCGAATGGGACGTCGGCGTCGGGTAAATGGTGGCCCGGAAGGTCTTAGCGTCGACCCGCCCGACGCTCTCGTCGCCGAAATCCATGAAGTAGAGATTGTTGTCCTTGTCGGCTGTCATGCCATATGGCGAATGCTGGCGATTGACGCCGATCGGCATCCCCTGGAACGGATCGACGCGTTCATAGGCGCCGGTCGCCAGATCGAGCCGTAGAATCGAATGCGTGTTGACGTCGTTCGTCCACACCTTGCCATCCACATGGGACTGGCGCGGCATCACCATGGATTGCTGCGCGGTGTCGGAGTCAAGTTCGGCGGGCAACGGATAATGGCGAAACGTCTTGGTGCGGGTATCGAACTTCGTGACCCCGCCCTGGAACATCAGGGCAAGCCACCAGTTGCCGTCGTGGTCGGGCTCGAGCGCGAGCGCGCCGGCAGGAAAATTCGGCTTCGGCAAGTTGTACCCAAATTCCGCATGGGCGCCGGTACGCGGATCAAGCCGTCCGAGATAGGGCTCGACGAAATTCGAATACCAGATGAAACCGTCGGCATCGGTGCGCACGTCGTGAGGCGCGATCGTGCTGCGGGGCATGTCGTATTCGGTGATGATGACGCGCGTCGCCGTGCCGGTCGGACGCGGCAGCGCCTTGAGCTCATAGTCCCAGCGGTCGCGTTTGCTCAAATTGACCGTCGCGAGATATTCGCCGACCCGCCGCGCCCGGTCGTCGGGCACTTCGCGTTCCGCGACCCGCGCCTGGACCTTCTGCATGGTGGAGTTGTTGGCGTAGTTCGCCATGCGCTTGAGCACGCCGACAAACTCGTCGGCAGTGAACTTCGAGCGCACCACGCGCTCCAAGGTATGGCAGCTCATGCACTCGATCAGCGGTCGCTTTTGCTCGGCGCCCGGCATGCTGATCAGCCATTCGGTTGAGGTCAGCTGGGAGGCGATGTCGTCGACCTTGCGGAGCGCGAGATCGGCCGTCACGGTTCCCTTGGCGGCGACGTCGGCTGCTGCCGGCCCATCAAGCTCGTACCCGATCGCCCGGATGCGCAACGCATAATTCCCGGGCGTGAGGCGATCGGCCGGGAAGCTGTAGCGACCGGCCTGGTTGGTTACGACGGTCACACTGATGGGAGAGCCGGCCTGCTGCGCGCTGACCAGCACCCCTTCCATGGCGCCCTCCTGAGAAGACGTCACGCGGCCGGTCAGCGCCAAATCGGGCGTGTCAAACAACAGCTCGGCGAAAGCCCCGTTCACCGAGAGCAACGCGCCGAAAGACGCGGCGAATATTATTCCCACTAAAGCGCTACGCGCGGCACCGATACCCATGGGAGCGCTACGCCCGCCGGCAGTTACGGCTTGACCATCAAGCAATCGACTTCGATCGAGGTCGCCGCATCGCCGCCCGGCGGCTGGCGCCGCACGGTCCGCTGCAGCTTGAGGCCTTCCTTGCTGCATGAGATCTCGACGTCCTTCGGATCGATGTCTTTGCTGAAACCGGAAAATTTGAAATGACCCTGATCGTCGGTGCGGGTCACAAGGCTTGCATTGCGGTTCTTGATTTCGGCGCTCACCTTGGCGTCCGCGACGCCGCCGCCGCGATCCAGATCCTTGGCAAATCCGAAAAACGAAACGCCCGCATTCGACTGATCTTCCTCGTCCTCGTCCAACGAGGCGCCTCCGGCCCATGCCATTCCGGAAAACGCGAGAGGGAGAGCCAGCGCCAGTCCTAACAGGAGAGATGCACGTTGCGATTTTGTCATGGTTTCCGCCCGCCTATCGGCCCGTTGGTGTGCCAAATCCTTCGTCGCAAACAGTCTATCGCATAAAAGCGCCCCTGAGAAGGAACAACATTGAGCCTTTGTCGGGCTAGCGGCAGTGCGTCACAACCGGTTGAATAATTGCGATATCTGCGGAATCTCGTCCGACAACAACCAATTACGGACCTCATCCTGAGGGCATCCGAAGCGATGCGTCTCGAAATCGGCTGTTGCCAATTTCGACGCTTCAGGTTGCCGAAGTCGGGCAAGCCCGACTTCGGTGGGCGCTCGTCAGGGGTGAGGTCGAAGGCCGTGGCGGCTCGGAATCTGGCCGGCCCGGCAGTTTCGCCGGCTGCGGCTCGTCACTCGAATCCCAGGACGGGTGGCGAATCCCAGGTGCGCTTCGTTCCGGAAGCGGGCCTGGGCGGAGCTGCCGAAACGCTCTGGGCGGTTGCCTGCGTCAACTCGGCGTTATTGGAGCGTGCCACTGCTGGGCGCTGCGCAGTCCTGCCCTGGTAACGAGAGTCCGATCGCCTTAGTCCCCATGAGCGACTGATCCCCGGCCCCGCCGCGTAACCCACAACGATGCCGGCGACCGCACCCACAGGGCCCAAGACGATCGCGCCGGACAATCCGCCCAGTGCTGCATCTCCCACGCGCTCTTGAGCGAATGCGCCCAACGGCGCCAGTGATAACGCCAAAACCACAGCGGCAAGAAACTGTTTCATGTCAGGCCCTCTGGTGGTCGTTGAACTTCTGGTCTGATCCAATCAGACTGATCCGATTCTCGCAAACCAAATACGCCGCGCAGTCGGAAGCTCGTGGAAGAAGCAGCCCAGGATGGTAATTTTGTGACTGGCGTGAGGCCACGGCTATTTCAATGAGCCATCAAGTCGGGGAGGCCCTATAGACTGCCGTTCTTCGCGGCGGCGGCACGGCGGCAAGGGCTCTATCGCGTCGCCGGGAATATGCTACCGTAGAAACCACGGCTGGAGCAGCGAGGAGCCGAGCACGACGAGCCCGCCGATCGGCACGATCAACAACCAGCTCGTCCACACGCGTTCCGCTAATCGGGCGGGGACGTAATAGGTGACGACTGCTGTCCCAACGAACGCCGGAATCGCGGCCACCCACGCCGAATTCAAGAAGTCGGCGTCAAAAGTCGCCCAATCAACGATGAAGATCCTCAGCCCGGTGAGGGCGGCCGGCCAGAGCACGGCGAGGGCGCAACAGAAAACGGTTGCGCGCCGGAGCCACTGCCCGGGAACAATTGTAGCGATGCCGGCCACCACCAACGCGCTGGCGGCGGCGAGCACGATCCAGCCATACCAGAACATGGGCGGGCCTACTCCGGCCGGCTGCCTCCAGAAATCGAGGTTGCCGAGTACCGGATGATAGGTGAAAAGCGGCCAGTTGAGCCGTTCGTAGACCGTGTACAGCAGCGGGAACGCAATGCCGAATGTGATCGCGAAGGTCCCGGACTTCGCCCTCGTCTGCGTCGATGCCGGCGCGCCGGTTGCGGGGGAGCTGTCGAGTTGGGAGAATCCTTCGCCTACATCCAAGGTCTGCGTCATGATCCGACCCCGCGAAAATCGTTGGCGACGTGGCCCACAATGAAAGAGTACCACACGCTCAGCGCCAGAAAAACCGTCACCCACCTGCGTACGTTGTCATGTTCTGCGGACAGGGGCTGGCGCCAAAAATACCAATAGGCCGGAAGGAGGCCCAAGCCCATGGTGACGACATGCTCTTTGAGTTCGAAGGAGCCGACAGTCCAAAAGTGGCGGAGTTGCTCCATCGGAATTCGGACGTAAGTGCGGTATTTGATGTAAATCCACGCGCCCATGAGCGCTTGGAGCACATAGAGGACGACGATCAGGGCGGTGTAGGCCGCTGTCGGCACCGGGCTGCGCTCGACGAAATGACCCGCCACTTGTCGCGCCGGCATCAAAACGGCCACCGCCTGAAGCGTGACCGCCGCAAGGAGGCCGACCGCAAGCAGGAAGTGAACGAAGAGCAGGATGCTCCAGAACGTATCCTCTCTTATTATGCTGAATATTATGTTCATGGCGTTTCTTCCGCTTCCTCTGGCTCCGGCGATGACGCCAAGCTGGTAAATAATTATCGTACGGCTTGAACCCGATGACAACCTCGAAGGCCGCAGCCGCGCCTCGGCTGGAGAGTTGGCAATGAGCACGCGACAGTTTGTCACTTTTCCCGGCGGCACGGCGGAAGGTGGAATTCCCAGATGATCCCAAACGAAAGGCGTCGGCCACCAGCCGCCCACCTCTGACTTTCGTGCTCCGGCTCGCGATCGTAAGAACATCAATCCAGGGGAGGTGAGCTTGCAATCCATTACCGCGCTCTTGGAGACGCTCCAGGCCTCGTCTTGGGCGGTATTCATTCACAAAAAGGCATGGGCCTTCACGACCGTCGAGGTGGTTCACGTCTTCGCAGTTTCGCTCGTGCTTGCCACGATCGCCATCGTGGACTTGCGCCTGCTCGGCTTCGCCTCGACCAAACGTCCGTTTGCGGAGCTCTCAAAGCAGGTTCTGCCGTTCACCTGGGCGGCCTTCGTGCTTGCGGTGATTGCGGGTTCTCTCCTGTTCATCAGCCGGGCCACCGAGTATTTCGTCAATCCCGTGTTCTGGATAAAGATGGCGCTCATTGCTGTCGCCGGCATCAACATGATGATTTTCGAATTCATTACGGTTCGCGACGTGCAGAAATGGAACCTTAATCCGACGACGACCCCGCCGGCGAGGCTCGCGGGAGGGATATCGATCGCCTGCTGGGTCCTGGTCGTCGTTTTCGGCCGCTTGATCGGCTTCACCCTGCAAGGGGATTGATGCGGCGGATCGCAGAGACGGCTGGCGCGGCGCGTTCCGTCTCCGCGATACGCTCGTTTTCGTCTAGCGGCTTGGCCGCGCATCCTGGCCGCTCAGCGTTTCCATGAAAGCAACGAGATCGAGTCGCTCAGCCTCGGTCAACTGGATCGGAACCAGCATAGGCGACCGGCTCGGGCGATCGATGCCGCCCTTTTCATAGTGGCGCACGACATCGATCAACGTGGCGATGGAAGCGTTATGCATGTACGGCGCACGCAACGCCACCGATCGCAGCGTCGGCGTCTTGAAAGCAAAGCTCAGCGCTGCATCCTTGACCTCGCGGCCACGGCCCTGATCGGTCGTCGTGGTGCCGATATCGTGGAATTGATCATCAGCGAATCGCCACCCGCTATGGCACGCGGCGCAGCCCGCCTTGCCGGTGAAAAGCGCGAACCCGCGCTTGGCCGATTCCGAGATCGCCGCCTCGTCGCCCCCGACCCACCGATCGAAGGGAGCAATCCCCGGTTCCAACGTGCGCTCGAACGCCGCCACGGCCTGCGCAATGGCCTCGATGTCGATGGGCCTGCCCGGCAGAGCCGCGTTGAACTTCGCTGCATAGTCAGAAGCCGATCGGATACGCTCTTCGATCACCTCAACCTTGACCGGCGTGTTGGTCTCGCGCATCGACATCGACCCGGTGGCGATCGATGCCTTGGCCTGCGCCTCCAGCGTCGGGCTACGTCCGTCCCAACCGACGGGCGCGTTGCCCGCATAGCCCAATCCGATCAGCGGCTGCGATTTGCGCGAGGTCGGTTTCCCGGAATCGTTGAGCGGATGCGCATCGCGCACCACATAGCCCAGTTCCGGGAAGTGGCAGCTTGCGCAAGCAGTCTTGCCCGACGCGGAAATGCGCGGGTCGAAGAAGAGATCGCGGCCGAGGTCGACCAAAGCCCGATTCTCGATCGGGCGCGGGGCGGGTCGGCGATAGTCCTGTTTGATCCGAGCGAGGCCGGGTGGTGGGCCGACGCCCTGTGAGTACACCGGCCCCGTCGGGGCCAAAACGAGCAGACCGGCGGCCGCAAGCGCGCTCGCCGTCACGACTGTTCTCGCAATCCTCATCTGGTCACTCCGTATGAAGTTGGGCATCCTACATTGCTCCTTCGCATTTATTTATCGACCGTGGCACGGATGTAGGCCCAGATCGCCTCGATCTCCTCGTTCTTGAGGATGCCGTACCAGGACGGCATATTGTCCTTTCCTGTCGTCACCGAGTCGACAAATCGATCGTGCTCGTCAGGCCTCAAACGCCGCAGATCAAACGACCAGCCGCCGCTGACGTTGTGCAGATTTTCGCCGTGGCAGCTTGAGCAGCGCTGCGCATAGATGGCAGCGCCGTCCTCCGCCCGTGGCGCCTGAGCTGCCGAAATTCCGGGAGCCCACAAGCACGTCAGGGCGGCGCAAACGGAGGTTAGACCGCGCACTGAATCGAGTACCTCCCGGTGACTATATGATCGCATTTCCAATGAATGCCCTCACAGAGTAGCGGTCCTCAACGTGCATGCAAACACCGCGGCCTCGTTTGGCAGCTGCTGATCCGCAACCGCCTGCCCGGAAAAACGGCGGCACCGAAACCAGCTCGGAGACGGTATCTTCCCGCGGATCATGTTGCTTTTCGTCCCTGCTCTGCACCGGAGTTGGAACGGCGCCGCGATCCAGACGCTGGTTTCTTATTGCGCCCCTCCCCGGTCAACTCCCGAACCTGCACCTTGCAGATTCGATTGGCCTCTCGGCCCAGCGCCGTCGCCCGATAGATGCGCCGGTATGTGCGGCCCAGCCGTTCCTCGCGCGATCTCAGATAGCCTTTGCGCTCGAGGGCATGGAGCATCGGATAGAGCGTACCCGGGCTCAGCGTGTAACCGTGGCGGGCGAGTTCGTGGATCATCCATTGGCCATAAAATTCTTCCTTCGCTGCGTGATGAAGAATGTGCAGCCTGATCAAACCTATCAACAACTCCTGATGTTTCATTCTCGCCATTGTCACCCACCACGCCGCGTAAAGCTCGGCGCCACGATGTTTAGGTTTTCTTATCTCATGGCGTGACTTGCGCAAAGGCAAGCCCGCTGACCGCGCCGATGCCGACGACGACGAGCGGCGGTGCGCGCCACGCGGTGAGGAGAACAAAGCCGACGAGAGCAATTCCGAAATCTCCAGGCGTCTTGACCGAACTCGTCCAGACCGGGTTGTAGAGGGCTGCGCCGAGCAGTCCGACGACCGCCGCGTTGATGCCGCGCATCATCGCCTGCGCCCCGGGACGCTTTCGCAAGGTCTCCCAGAACGGCAACGTGCCCACGAGGACCAGCACGCCGGGGAGAAAGATGGCGATCAGCCCCAGTGCAGCGCCCGTCAGCCCGTGTGGCGACGGGCTGGCGACGGCGCCAAGATACGCCGCGAAAGTGAAGAGGGGGCCGGGAACCGCTTGCGCCGCCCCGTAACCCGCGAGGAATGCATCATCACTCACCCAGCCCCTGGTTACAAACGCCTCGTGTAGCAACGGCAGCACCACGTGTCCGCCGCCGAACACCAGCGCGCCCGAGCGATAGAAGGCCTCGAAGAGAGCTATGGCCTGCGATGTTCCGAAGCTGCGCAGGACGGGAAGACCGGCAAGCAGGAGAAGGAATACACTTAGTGCCATGAGCCCAACGGTGCGCGAGACCGGCACTGCGACGTGTTCCGTCGTTGGCGGCGGCGCCGCCCGGCAGAGCCACCACCCGGCAATGCCCCCGGACATGATCGCCGCGATCTGGGCGACTGCCGACGTGCTGAACAGGATGATCAAGGCCGCCGCGACCGCGATGGACGCCCGCGTGCGGTCGGGGCACAGTGTGCGCGCCATGCCCCAGACGGCCTGCGCAACGATCGCGACGGCGACGAGCTTGAGGCCATGAAGGAGCCCGACGCCGGTCGGGCCGCCGAGTGCGTCCGCCCCGTAAGCGAACAGCACGAGGGCGATGGCCGACGGCAGCGTAAAGCCGGCCCACGCCGCGATGCCGCCACGAAAACCGGCCCGCAGGAGCCCGATGGAAAATCCAACCTGACTGCTGGCGGGGCCGGGCAGGAATTGGCACAACGCCACCAGATCCGCGTAGGCCGGTTCGCCGAGCCAGCGCCGTCGCACCACGAACTCGTCGCGAAAATACCCGAGGTGGGCGATCGGCCCGCCAAAGCTGGTGACGCCCAGTTTGAGGAAGACGAGGAGCACTTCCACCGCCGAACCTGTCTGCCGGCAGGTTGCGCGGTGATCGTCATCAGGTCTCTCGTCTCTTCTCATTGTTCGCATGACCTCAATCGCTTGACGGATATCGCATACGTGAAACGTTATCGAAAGTCGATACTGAGGACGCCGGCGCGAAATCATCATTTGCGCTGTTCGAGCGCGGCGCGTATTCTCACGCGTCATCCCCGATGCCATCCGGTGAGATGGCGAAGCAATAACGACGGAACAGACAGGACGCTCCGGAGATGACGCCCCTCGTTCTTCGAGCGAGCTATCATCAGGGGGAGAACGTTCATGCTCTACCGAATCTCAGTCGCCGCAACCGCGTTGGCGGCAGCGTTACTCACGGCCTTTGCCAGCGCTCGGGCGTACGACGAATCGAAATATCCCGACTGGTCCGGCCAGTGGCGTCGCGTTGAAGCTGGCCCGCCTCGATACGACCACAGCAAGCCTTACGGGCGGGGACAACAACCTCCGCTGACGGAGGAGTATCGGCTGATTCACGAGGCCAGCCTCGCGGATCAGGCCTCCGGCGGACAGGGCCTCTACCGCACCAGCGCAAGGTGCATCCCGATGGGCATGCCGTGGCAGATGTATGCGCTCTTTCCAATCGAGTTCGTGTTCACCGCGAACGCTACATTTGTTCTGTCCGAAATCATGACCTCGCAGCCCCGTCGCATCTTTACCGACGGGCGCGCCTGGACGGAGGATCAGGAACCGCTCTTTACCGGTTTTTCGATCGGCAAATGGATCGATCAGGACGGCGATGGCAAGTACGACGTGCTCGAAATCGAGACGCGCAACATGCGAGTGCCGCGCATCTACGATCAAAGCGGCATTCCTTTCCACGAGGATGGTCAAGGCATCATCAAGGAACGGATTTACCTCGACAAGGCCGATCCGAACGTCCTTCACAACGAAATGACCACGACGGACAATGCATTGACACGCCCTTGGACGGTCGTGCGGAACTATCGCCGTGAGAAGAAGGTCATCTGGACGGAAAACAATTGTGTCGAGGGCAACGACAACATCGCCGTCGGCAAGGAAGACTACCTGCTGAGCCCGGACGGCTATCTGATGCCCGTCAAGAAGGGCCAGAGGCCGCCGGACTTGAGATATTTCGATCAGGCGCTGAAGTGACGAAGCGCAAATCTTGGCGGGAGGTAAAATCATGCATTTTCCGTACGCGATCGGTTCGATCGCCGTGGCGGCCGCCATGGCGATGTCGCTCGCCGGCGCGCAAGCGCACGACGAATCGAAGTATCCGGATTGGAGTGGCCAATGGCGCCGCCCAGCAGGAATCAACAATCAATGGGACCCCACCAAGCCGTGGGGAAAGGAAGGGGCGCCGCTCACTCCGGAATATCAGGCCATCTACGAAGCAAACCTCAAGGATCAGTTGGAAGGCGGGCAGGGCACTGACCCGACCTACACCTGCATTCCGGACGGCATGCCGCGGGCGATGAACGTCATCTTCCCGATGGAAATCATTATCCTGCCGAAAACGACCTACATCATGATCGAATATTTTTCGATGCTGCGCCGCATCTACACGGACGGGCGCGAATTTCCCGTCGACGATGGCACCCTTGCCTCATTCATCGGCTATTCAATCGGCAAGTGGGTAGATACCGATGGCGACGGCCGCTACGACGAGCTGCTGGTCGAAACGCGATTCATGAAAAATCCCCGCTCCTTCGACGCCAGCGGCATTCCGCTTCACGCCGACGCTGAGACCGTCGTCAAGGAGCGGTTCTACCAGGACAAGGGCAAGCCCGACGTGCTGTACGACGAGGTCACCACCATCGACCATGCGCTGACCCGGCCGTGGACAGTCGTCAAGAACTACAACCGTGTGCGCAACCCGAGGTGGTTCGAGCTGGTTTGCGCGGAGAACAACGAATACATCAAGATCGGCGACGATACCTATATGCGCAGTCCCGACGGCCGGCTGAAGCCGCAAAAAAAGGGCCAGAAGCCGCCGGATCTATCGTTGTTCAATACGACGAACGATGCTGCGAAGAAGTAGAACCAATCCGGCTCCGTGTTGGAAGCCCTGTCCGGTTTCTCACGGCTCGGATTGATCAGTTTCGGGGGCCCAATTGCACGTTACTGTCCAGGGAGGCGGCATGCCTGTCAGCGTTCGCTACATCGTCAACGACGTCGATGCTGCGATCGCGTTCTACACCACAACGCTTGGGTTCAAGGTGGATATGCATCCAGCCCCCGGCTTCGCTCGAATTTCGCGAGGCGATCTGCGGCTGCTGTTGAACCGACCCGGTGCTGGCGGCGCCGGGCAGTCCACGCCCGGCGGCTGGAATCGCATTCAAATAGAGGTCGATGATGTGGCGACCACCGTAGAGAAGCTGAAGAACGCGGGAAGTCGCTTCCGCAACGACATTGTTGTCGGCAACGGCGGCAAACAGGTCCTGATAGAGGACCCTTCAGGCAACCCGATCGAATTGTTTGAGCCGTTTCCCGCTGCCGGACGCGGAGTCCGATCCGCGGCGGATCGAGATTGATCCGAGCAATCCGAATCGCATCTACTTTGCCGGCAACATCCTGGGCCGTAGCGCGGAACCTGTCGGTCCGACTTTAGTCTCCGCAGTGTGCCCGGCCATCGTCATCACGTCCGCATGGAGCAGGAATTCAGTGATAGATGACGTTGCCGTCAAGAAAAAAGGGCGGGTTGCCCCGCCCTTTCGAATGACTCTCCAGTTTGCTTGTCCCTTAGGACTTGTCCGTGATTAAGTGAATCACAATTTTGTCATGCCCCGCGAAAGCGACGCGAAAGCGGGGCATCCAGTAACCCCTGCGCGATTGAGGGAACTATGCTGTGCCCAAAACGAAGGCTTGCGGTTACTGGATCGCCCGCTTTCGCGGGCGATGACAACAATGAGAATCAAATGTTAGAAACGGAACACTAGGGACGCGACCTGCGCCGCACTACGGCTTCACCCCACCCAACTGGCAAACGATTTTCCACTCCGCCGGCGTGACCGGCTGCACCGACAGGCGCGAAAATTTCACAAGCGCCATGTCCTTCAGCCTCGGCTCTGCCCGGACGGCCGCTAGCGTTACCGGTGTCTTGAACGGCGTCACGGCCTTGACGTCGACCACGACCCACGGCTCGCCAAGCTTGGCGGTCGGGTCGGGGTAGCTCTCGCGGATAACTTCCGCAATGCCGACAACCTCCTTGTCCTCGCCGGAATGGTAGAAGAAGACGCGGTCGCCCTTCTTCATCTTCATCAAATTCTGCTTGGCGGTGTGATTGCGCACGCCGGTCCACGCTTCGCCCTTGGCGCCTTTCCCGACCTGCATGTCCCATGACCAGGTGCCGGGTTCCGACTTGATCAGCCAGTAGTTCATGGTTGCCACCCTTCTGCGCGCAACGGCCGCGTCAGCAGCGCCTCGATCGCGGCGTCAATCGCCAAAGCGCCGTCGAGCACCGCCGCAACCGCCGCTGCGATCGGCATCTCGACCGCACGGGCGCGCGCCATGTCGACCAGCGCCGCAGCCGTGAATGCGCCCTCGGCAAGATGCCCACCCCCTCCCTTCCCTCCCCCGCTTGCGGGGGAGGGAAGGGAGGGGGTGTCGAGATCGTGCCCTTGGCCAAGAGCCAAGCCAAGCGAGAAATTGCGCGACTGCGGGCTCGTGCAGGTGAGGATCAGATCGCCCAATCCCGACAAGCCGGTTAAGGTCTCGGGTTGCGCCCCGTAAGCCCTGCCGAACCGCATCAGTTCCGCGAAGCCCCGCGTTGTGAGGGCCGCCACCGCACTCGCCCCGAGCTTTCGGCCAGCCACGATCCCGGCCGCGATGGCGAGCACGTTCTTGGCCGCTCCGCCGATTTCGACACCCCGCACGTCCGTCGAATGGTAGGGCCGAAACGCCACCGACCCCAGAGAACGGGTGAGCATTTGCGCCACGGTTTCATCGGCCGCAGCCAGCGTCACGGCAGTCGGCAGTCCGCGCGCGACATCGACCGCAAAACTCGGACCGGACAGGATCGCCGGAACTGCTTCGGGCAGGCATTCCGCAATGATTTCGGTCATGAACCGGCGCGTTGTTCGCTCGATTCCTTTGGCGCAGGCGACGACCGGCGTACCCGCGGCAATTGCCCCTGCGAGGCCCGACACCGTGCTGCGCAATGCTTGGGCGGGCACCGCGATCAGGATGGCATCGCCTTCCGGCCGGCGTTCGGTTAGCGCCGCGATGGCAACACGCTGGTCGATCGGCACGCCAGGCAAACGCCGGCTTTCGCGGACCGCCGCCATCACGCCTGCCGCCGCGGCGTCGCGGGCGAACAGGATCACGGTGCCACCGCCGCGGGCGATGACGTTGGCGAGCGCTGTGCCCCAGGCGCCGGCGCCTACGACGGCGATGCGGTCCGCGCTCTTGCTCACACGACGACCGAACGCGCAGTATTCGGGGAGACCGAATCGGCCGGCTCCCCGGGACCGCGGGCGTCCCGCCCGCCCGCCCGCCCCGCAGGCGGGCACGCGATGGCGGGCGAGACGCCCGCGGTCCCAGCGTCGGTAGGGAGGGGCTTGCCGACTTGATCCAGCGGCCAGCGCGCCCGCGGCGAAGTGTCGAGCGCATCGCACAAGCCGTGGGCGAGCCGTTCCGCGCCTGCCCAGGCAATCATGGCGGCGTTGTCGGTACAAAGCGACGGCGGCGGCACCACGAGCGCGACCTGATCTTGAGACGCCAGGTTGAGGAGGGCGTCACGGATCGCCTGGTTCGCCGCGACCCCACCGGCCGCCACCAGCGCGGCGGGAGCGCCGAATCGCTGGCGAAAGATCTTGAGGCCTCGGCGCAACCGGTCGACCACCGTCTCGACCACCGCAAGCTGGAACGACGCACACAGATCGGCCACGTCCTGGTCCGTAAGGGGCGCGATCTTTTCGGCCTCGAGCCGCAACGCGGTCTTGAGACCGGAGAAGGAAAAATCCGCGTCCTGCCGGCCAAGCATCGGACGCGGCAAGGTGAAGCGGGAGGGATCGCCGCGCGCGGCTTCCTGTTCGACGCGCTGCCCGCCCGGATAGCCAAGCCCCAGCAGCTTCGCAGTCTTGTCGAAAGCTTCCCCGATGGCGTCGTCGCGCGTCGTGCCGAGCCGCACATAATCGCCGACGCCGCGCACCGCGACGATCTGGGTGTGGCCCCCGGAGGCGAGAAACAGGCAGTAGGGAAACGGCGTCCCGTCGGTGAGTCTCGCGGTGAGAGCGTGCGCCTCCAGGTGGTTCACGGCGATCAAGGGCTTTTCATGGACGAGTGCGATCGCCTTGGCTGTGATCAGGCCGACGATAACCCCGCCGATCAACCCCGGCCCGGCCGCGGCCGCCACGCCATCGAGGGTGCCGAAGTCGCGGCCGGCTTCCGCCATGGCGGTCGCGATGATGAGATCGAGCGCCTCCACATGGGCGCGCGCTGCGATTTCCGGCACCACCCCGCCGAATGCCGCATGTTCGGCGATCTGCGACAGCACCACATTGGAGAGAATCGTAGCGCGGCCGTCGTCGTGGCGCTCCACCACCGCCGCCGCCGTCTCGTCGCAGGTCGTTTCTATACCGAGCACAAGCATGGCTATTCCATCGGGCCAGCGAAATCGGATGTTTCCGATTTCGCTCATTTAAACGTGCCCGAAGTCGGGCAGGCCCGACTTCGGATGAAGCATTTGCTTTTTTGCGAAGCCTGCGTAAGACCTCATGCCGACCCCGGTCGGAAACCCGGGTAGCATTGTGGGGTCGTATGGCGCAATCCTCGGCACCGTTCCTGCGTATCGGCACGCGCGGCAGCCCGCTGGCGCTGTGGCAAGCCCGGGAGGTGCGAGCGCACCTCGCGGCCGCCCATGGCGTCGAGCCCGAGGCCATCGCGATCGAACCGATTCGCACCACGGGCGACGTCATCCAGGACCGTCCGCTGTCGGAAGCAGGCGGGAAAGGCTTGTTCACCAAGGAGATCGAGCAGGCGCTCCTCGACAAGACGATCGATCTCGCGGTGCATTCCAGCAAGGACATGCCGACTGCGCTGCCGGCCGGGCTGGAACTCGCAGCGTGCCTGCCCCGCGAAGATGTACGGGACGCCTTCATCAGCCGCAAGGCCACCTCGCTTACGGGTCTCCCGCATGGGGCCGTGGTCGGCACCGCATCGTTGCGCCGCCAGGCCATGGTCAAGCGTCTGCGGCCCGACATCTCGGTGGTGACGTTCCGCGGCAACGTGGATACGCGGCTCAAGAAGCTCGATGACGGCGTGGTGGATGCGACCCTGCTGGCACTTGCCGGTCTGAAGCGGCTCGGACGCGAAGCAGCCGCGACGGCGGTGCTGGAGGTCGACGTGTTCCTGCCGGCGGTCGGCCAGGGTGCGATCGGCATCGAGGTGCGCGAGGCCGATACCCGCACCTGCGACCTGCTGGCCAATATTAACCATACCGAAACCCTGACGGCGCTCCGCACCGAGCGCGCATTCCTGGCTGTGCTGGACGGCTCCTGCCGCACGCCGATTGCTGGTCATGCGCGGATCGAGGGCGGCAACATATTGTTTCGTGGCATGATCCTGCGCCCCGACGGCAGCGAGGTGCACGAGACCGCACGCCGGGGAGCCATCCAGGATGGCGCGACGCTTGGGGCCGATGCGGCGCGCGAATTAAGGGGCCGGGCGGCTCCGGGTTTCTTCGCCGCCGGATGAGCGCGTGCGCATCCTCGTCACCAGACCGGAACCGGAATGTGAGCGGACGGCGGCATTGCTGCGCGGGTTTGGTCACGAGGTGTTGCTCATGCCGCTGCTGCGGATCGAACCTATCCGGCACGCCGAGCTTGGCGCCGGCCCATGGGCGGCCGTGCTTTTCACCAGCGCCAACGCGGTCCGGGCCGTCGCGGCCCATCGCCGTTTCGGTGAGCTTGCCGATCTGCCCGTCTACACGGTTGGGCGGCGCACCCAAGCCGCGGCCGCCGCGGCCGGATTTACTTCGATCCTGTCGGCGGACGGCGACGTGAACGCCCTTGTTTCGTTGATTGCATCCAAACCGCCGGTCGCCGATCGCATGGGCACCAGCTCAGGCCTTGGCAGCGCCGCGAATTCCTCCCCTCCCCCTTGTGGGGAGGGAGTCCCGGTGGCTCGGCCACAGCCTAACTTAGCCCCTATGGGCCTTCCCCTCCTTTATTGTGCCAGCGAAGAGCGTGCCGGCGACCTCGAAGGCGAGCTGCAATTGCTCGGTTTGCACGTAGAAACCGCACTCGTCTACGGGGCGAGCATGGTGGCCGAGTTGACGCCCGATGTGCGCGCCGCATTGGCGGCCGGCGCGATTGATGCTGTCCTGCACTACTCGGCCCGCAGCGCGGCTGCTTTTGTGGCCGCCGCCACCATGGCCGGGATTGGAGATTTATCGATTCAAACCCGACATTTGTGCTTATCCGCCCAAGTTGCTGCACCGCTTGCAGCGGCGGGCGCCAAAGCGATCGAAATTGCAAGTGAGGCCAACGAGCAGGCGCTGCTCGCGCTTATTGGTCGGACGTGACCCCCACCCTACCCTCCCCCGCAAGCGGGGGAGGGTAGGGTGGGGGTTTGCATTGCTGCCGCGCTGCAGACAGTATGCCGGCGCGTGAGGAATTCGGAGATTCCGATGGCAGACCCGGACGATAGGTCGCGGCACGAAGGTGTGTCCCCGGACGGGCGTCCACGCCGGCAGCCGCCGATAATCGACGTAGAGGCGGTTGAAGTTTCCCTCGATGGATCGCGCACTACAACAGCCGGCTCGGGCCCGCCCGCAAGTCCGTCCGGTGCGATGCGATCACTGAAGCGGATTTTGACATTGCTGGCGCCCATGAAGGTCGTGATTATCGGTTCAGTCTGCGTCATTGCGGCGATCATTGGGGGCGCGCTTTGGATTTATCTGGCGCCGGACGGCAGCGATGGGCTACGGCGCAACGCAGCGAGCCTCGAGGCGGCCGTGCCCAAAGAGGTTGTCGAGCGCATCGCCAAGCCCGAGGCTGATCCCAGGGTGGGGCCGTTGGAAAGCCGCATCGCCGCTCTCGATGCCATGCTGGCGCCGCTGGGAGATCGCGTCGCCGCGTTGGAGCGCGCTGTCCGCGACACTGCTGCGGCCGCCCGCGCTGCCGGTGAGCGTGCCGACAGAGCGGCTGGTCTACTCGCCGTACGCCCTCCCCCGCGTGGGGCGGAGGGTAGGGAGGGAGGCGACGAGCAGAATCGGGCGCAACAGAACGACCGCACCGCCTTTGAGGCTCTCGCTAATCGCGTCACGGCGCTCGAATCGCGGCAAACAGCGCTCCAACAGAAACAGGAAGGATTGGATCGCCTCGCCAACGCGATGATTGCGCCGGATAAGACGATCCGGGTTGCGACAGTGGGCCTGGCTCTGCGCGGCGCGGTTGAGCGCAACGGCCCGTTCACGGCTGAACTTGCCGCAGCCCGGTCGCTCGATCTCGACGAAAGAGCCCTGGCATCGCTCGCGCCCTTTGCGGCAACCGGCTTACCGACGCGAAACGAACTGTTCCGCAGCCTGTCGACGCTCGTGCCGGAGTTGCGGCGCCTCTCAGTGACGTCCGCCCAAGACCTCGGCTACCTCGATCGCCTCCAGGCAAGCGCCGTCAAGATGTTGAATATCCGGCCGGTGCGGGACGAACCGGGCGACGATCCGGCGACGGTCATGAGCCGCATCGAGTTCAAGATGCCGCAGCAGGACATTGAGGCCATGGTGGCCGAGCTGGATAAGCTGCCGGCGCCCGCAAGAGATCTCGCGCAGGGGTGGCGGACGAAGGCGCTGGGGCGGCAAGAGGCGCTCGAATCAGCGCGGCTTATCGCCACCGCGGCGTTGGCCAAACTTGGCGAACCGGCGGTACGCGGACCATCGCCCCAATGATTCGCGTTGTCGTCTTTCTTGTCCTGACGGCGGCGTTTGCCAGATATGTCGCGGTCTGGCTCGCCGACCACCCCGGCGAGGTCTCCATCACGTGGCTCGGCTATCACGCTGAGCCTCCGATCGGCATTCTGATCGCGGTCATCGCCTGCGCGGCGGTGTTGCTGTGGTCGCTGATGCGCTTGGCTCTGCGCGCGCCCCGACGGATTGCGTCAACCGTCGCGGATCGCCGCGCCGCCACCGGACAGCAGGCGATCGTGCGCGGTCTCATGGCAATCGGCGCCGGCGATGTTGGCGCGGCCCGCCGGTTCGCCGCTAAAGCCGGACGGCTCGCGCCTGAACAGCCTTTGCTGCTGATGCTGCAGGCACAAGCGGCGCAATTGTCCGGCGAGGCCAATGGCGCCACGGCGGCCTTTCGCGCCATGGCGGATCGCAGCGACACCAAGCTGTTCGGTTTGCACGGATTGTTCATCGAGGCGCAGCGCCGCAACGATCTTGCCGCCGCTCGCATGTATGCCGAGGATGCCGCAAAGGCATCGCCCTCGCTTGCGTGGGCCGGACAGGCGGCGCTTGAATTCCGTTGCCATGACGGCGCTTGGCCCGGTGCGCTCGAAGCCTTGGAGCGCAATCGCAAAGGCGGACTCGTCCATAGCGATGTGTTTCGGCGCCAGCGCGCCGTATTGCTCACCGCACAGGCTTTGTCGCTCAAGGATCGGGACCCGGCCGCCGCGAGCGACCTCGCCCAGGAGGCCGCCAAGCTGTGCCCGGGGCTCGTTCCGGCGGCGGCGCTGGCAGGCCGGCTTGTGGCGGAGGCCGGCGAGCCGCGCAAGGCAGGGCGCATCCTCGAAGCTGCCTGGCGCAAAAGCCCACACCCGGACATCGCCAACGCGTATGCGGACCTCGTTCCGGGCGCGTCCGCGCGCGACCGCCTGCTGCGCGTGCGCCTGCTGGCGCGGCTCGCCGAGTCCCACCTGGAG
>WNFF01001318.1_pt1 | contig 32008 bp, 28 predicted proteins | sample 5400441 | NCBI WGS metagenome assembly WNFF01 (sample SAMN13153345, study PRJNA577476) | soil metagenome | isolation source: 120 cm saprolite under Douglas fir tree site 2 hole 3 replicate 1 | place: USA:California | collected 2015-04-18
AAGGTGGTCGGAGAGGGCGCCCTCAAGCTCGTGCGCGAGGTGCTCCTCGCCCAGGGCGTCATCAGCTCCGCGCTCCAGGGGGACGTGAGAGGTCTCGGCACCACGCCCCTGGAGTTCACGTCGATCAAGGGCAGCTACAAGATCACCAACGGAGTCCTCCGGACCGACGACACCGTGTACCAGACCAAGGGGTTGGCCATGAGCACAATGGGAACCTATGGCCTCGCCGACGGGCGCACGGACATGATGGTGCTGATCAGCCAGAGCGCCGGACAGTTCCGCGCCCACGTCACGGGGAGCGCGGGATCGTTTCGCGCCGTGCCCGTGGGCGTCCAGGTCAGGGACCCGGACGCCGTCAAGAGATTCCTGGACCGGCTCCTGCGCTGAAGCGCGCGCCCCCGAGCTTGCGCGACTCGACGAGACCCACGAAGAACGCGTAGAGCTGGTTGTACTCCTCGTAGCGTCGCGGCCCGAGCCGGGCCACGGTCTGGGCACGAAGGCCCCGGAACATCTCGAGCCGGCGCCGGAGAACACCCATCCACTCCTCGGAGAGGTCTTCGGCGAGGATGCTCGTGAAGCCGGCGCGCGCGAGGAGCGCGCGGTAGCTGTCCTGGCTCTGGATGCTCACCGCGGCCATCCACTCCTCCAGCCGACGCCGCTCGTTGAGCGACAGGCGCGGGGTGGCGACCCAATCGCTGAAGGCCAGGCGTCCCTCCGGTCGGAGCACACGGGCGCACTCATCGAGGACGCGTGCCTTGTCGGGAACGTGCAGCAGCCCTTCCTGGCTGATCACGGCCGTGAAGGCGAAGCGCGGGAAGGGGAGCGACTGGGCATCGGCGCGGACCACCCGCACGAGACGGCCGAGTCCGACGAGCGCCGTGAGACGCCGCGCGCCGGCCGCGCGCTCAGGCGAGAGATCGACGCAGGTGACGCGGGCCACGCACCGGGCGGCGATGAAGCGGGCCGGGCCGGCCAGCCCCGCGCAGACGTCGAGCACGTGGCTTTCCGCCGAGATGGCGGCCCGGCGCGTCAGGGCCTCCACCGCGGCCAGCCCCCCGTAGTGATCCTGGTCCCATTCGTAGAGATCTTCGGGGGAAAGCCTTTCCAGGTCCTTGCCCTGGAGGCGCAGCGCGTCGAGCACCTGGTCTTCGCTGATGGGATGCTGCCGGTAGAAGAGCTCGGCGGCGGACACGGCGCGATTCATGACGGAGAGTCTACGTCGTCTGCACGCCTCAGTGAACCGGGACTAGTCGAGGGTCAGTTGGGCCTGTGCCGCCTTGAACCGGGTAGGGGCCTGTGATACTACAGGGGGCGTTTCCACCCTGTGCTCCGAGGAGATCAGGCACGCCATGAGTGACGCCGCCGCGAATCCCCTGAAGGCTGGTCTCGAGGACGTTGTCGTCTCGACGTCGGACATCTGCTTCATCGACGGCCACAAGGGCCGTCTCCTCTATCGGGGCTTCGATGTCGACGACCTCGTCGCGCAATCGACCTTCGAGGAGGTGACGTACCTCCTCTGGTACGGCAAGCTGCCGAGCCGCAAGGAGCTGGACGCCCACGTCAAGGCCCTTTCCTCGACGGCGAATCGGAAGCTGCCACCCAAGCTGATCACCATGCTCCGGCAGCTGCCCAAGAAGACCACGCCCATGGAGGTCCTCCGCACGGGCGTCTCGGCCCTGTCCGCCTTCGATGCCGACGCCGCCGACAACTCGCGTGAGGCGACATTGAGGAAAAGCATCCGCCTGACGGCGCAGATGCCGACCCTGGTGGCGGCCTGGGAGCGGATCCGGCGCGGGAAGCCCGTGGTGGCCCCCAACCCCAAGCTCTCCCTCTCCGGCAATTTCCTCTACATGATGACGGGGAAGAAGCCGACCGAGCTCGCCACCAGGACATTCGACGTCGCCCTCATCCTTCACGCCGACCACGAGTTCAATGCCTCGACCTTCGCGGCCCGGGTGACGGCGGCCACCCTGTCCGACGTGCACTCCGGGGTGGTCTCGGGCATCGGCGCCCTCAAGGGCCCGCTGCATGGCGGCGCCAACGAGCAGGTCATGCTCATGGTCCAGAAGATCAAGGACCCCGCCAAGGCCGATGCCTGGATCCGTCAGGCCCTGGCCGACAAGGCGCGCATCATGGGCTTCGGCCACCGCGTCTATCGCGTGGAGGACCCGAGGGCCAAGCACTTGAAGCGCCTGGCCCTCGAGCTCGGGCAGCAGGCGGGGAGCACCGTCAACATCCAGATCCTCGACATCATGGCCGGCGTGGTCTCGGCGGCCAAGCACATCTTCCCCAACGTGGACCTGTATTCGGGAGCAGCCTACGCGTCGATGGGAATCTCGACGGACCAGTTCACGCCCATCTTCGCGATGAGCCGCGTGGCGGGCTGGGCCGCCCACATCCTCGAGCAGCACGGGAACAACCGGCTCATCCGGCCGCGCTCCGACTACACGGGGGCCACGGACGCCAAGTACGTCCCCCTCGCCGAGCGCTAGACCCGCGGCCAGCGTGGTCCTGGTTGTCCACAACCAGGAGGCGCTGACCCAGGCCTGTCTCGACAGCCTCCGCTCCACCACCGTGCCCTTCGAGCTCTGCGTGGTGGACAACGGCTCGACCGACGGCACCGAGGCCTATTTCCGCGCCTTCCCTCTACCCTATCCGCTTCGCTATCAGCGCAATGACGGCAACGTCGGCTTGATACGCGCGCTCAACCAGGGAGCGACCCTGGCCACGGGCGAGACCCTCTGCTTCCTTCACAACGACACCGAGATGCTCGAGCCCACATGGCTCGAGCGCCTGATGGCCGCGCTGCGCGACGGAGGTGGCGTGGGACTGGCGGGCCTCTATGGCGCGCGCCGGCTCCGCCGCGACGGGCGCTATGTCGGGCGCACCATCGTTCACTGCCTCGTGGGCGCCCCCCGCATGCCCGCGCCCATGGTCGAGGTGGCAGCGGTGGACGGCGTCTGCCTGGCCCTGCTCCGCTCGCTGTTCAGGGAGGTGGGCGGCTTCGACGAGAGCTACGGCTTCTTTCACGGCTATGACCGCGATCTCTCCTTCGCCGTGCGCGAGCGGGGACGCCGTTGCCTGGTCGTGGACGCGCCCTTCGTCCACCGGGGCGGCGGCACCCGGTCGGGCGAAGGGGCCCCCGTGGCCGCCTCCGAAGACATCATCCAGCGCCGCGAGGCCATGGCGCGCTTCGCCCACAAGTGGAGTCATCGACTCCCCAGTGACGTGCGGGGGATACGCGAGCGCATCGCCAGCTACTTCGACCCTCGAGGCGAAAAAGCACCGGCATGATTCCATTCGCGAAGGGACACGGGCTCGGCAACGACTACATCGTGATCGACGGCAAGGACTTGGCGGCGCCCCTCACGGTGCCGCACATCGTGCGCATCTGCGACCGCAACTGGGGCGTGGGCTCGGACGGCATTCTCCTCAAGGTGCCGGCCTGGGCGGGCGCCGACTTCGGCATGCGCATCCTCAATCCCGACGGCAGCGAAGCCGAGAAATCCGGCAACGGCCTGCGCATCTTCGCCAAGTATCTCTGGGAGCACGGGCATACCAAGGCGCCGGTCTTCACGGTGGACACCAAGGGCGGGCGCGTCGAGTGCCACTGTCACGTCAGCGACGGCCACATGAACCTCGTGACGGTGGAGATGGGCACGTGCACGTTCGTGGCGCCCGAGATCCCCATGAACGGCCCCGCCCGCGAGGTGGTGAGGGTGCCACTCCAGGTGGGAGGGGAGGCGCTGCTCGTCACCGCGGTGTCGGTGGGCAATCCCCACTGCGTGGTCTTCGTGGATCAGCTCGACGAGGCGCGCTGCCGGGCCCTCGGCCCGCAGATCGAGCATCACCCGGCCTTTCCCAACCGCACCAATGTCCAGTTCGCCAAGGTCATGTCCCGCGCGCAGGTGGACATCCTGATCTGGGAGCGCGGGGCAGGCTATACCCTGGCCTCGGGATCCTCGTCATCGGCGGTTGCCTGCGCGGCGGTCAAGAACGGCTTCTGCGATCACGGCCTCGTCACAGTGCGCATGCCGGGCGGCACGCTCGAGATCGACGTTCGTGCCGACTGGTCCATCCGCCTCAAGGGGCCCGTGGAAGAAGTCTTCACGGGCACCTTCGCCCCCGACTTGATGGACGCGCTCAAGCCTCTCTGATCTCCTCCTGCAGGCAGGGGGGTGTCGGCCAACGAAGCCTCTCGGCGCCGAGGGGTGGGGCGTCGGCGTCGCCTGCCGATGACACCCTACTTTGGAGCGGTGGTGGGAGCCGGAGCAGGAGCGGGAGCCGGCGCAGGAACCGGAGCAGCCCCCGGCGGCTCGATCGAGACAACCTTGATGTCGAAGACGAGCGTCTTGCCGGCGAGCGGATGGTTGAGGTCGAGGACAACGGTCTTGTCCTTGATCACCTTGACCGTCACCGGGTGGGGATTGCCGTCCTGCCCTCGGGCCATGAGCCGCGTGCCGACGACGGCGGCGCCCTCCGGCAGCGCTTCCTTGGGCACCTCGGCCTCGGCCTTGGGATCCACCTTGCCATAGGCTTCCTCCGGCTTGACCACGACCTTCTTGGTATCGCCGACCTTCATGCCAAGGAGCGCCCTGTCGAGCCCGGGAATGATTTGCTGGGCGCCCTGCTTGAAGGCCAGGGGCTCCTTGCCCGTGCTGCTGTCGAGGACTTCACCTTTGTCGTCCTTGAGGGTGTAGTCGATCTTGACGGTAGAGCCCTTCTCGATAGCCGTCTTGGGTTGCGCGCCCGCGGGCGCGGCGGCCAAGAGTACCAATAGAGCCGCCAATAGTCCGAGGCTACGCATGCTCGCTCCTCCAGACAGCGAAGGTGGAAAACTACGCAATAGACGGAGCTTACACCCGGCCCCTCGGGACCAGCAAGCTCAGCGGGTGGGTCGCGACGGCCGCGTTGCAGATGAGACTCTCTGGCCGCGTGTTAAGCCACCGGAACCATGGCATCAAGACCCCAAGCGGGCCCAGGTCATTCGCGATGAGCAGCCATCAACCGTCGCCTTCTCCCCCGGGATGCCGGTCCGCCAGGAGGGTCCCTCGCCACCTTTCTGTAGTCGCGCTCCTCGCCGTGGTGACGCTGCTAGGATCCTCGCCGTGTTCGCAGAGTCCCGAGGTAAGGAAGCAAAAGGCTCTGGAGCGCGGGGAGCGTTACCTCAAAGAAAACAAGCTCAACGAAGCGACCATCGAAATACGGAGCGCCCTGCAGGTTGACCTAGCGAGAGCTGACCAGGGCCCAGCGGATCTTGCCGGATTCTCTCCCGATCGCCATCGCTCTCGGGAACGTGCTTCTCGAGCTCGGCGAATGGAACGAAGCCGAGAATCAGGCCGCGCGAATCGAGGCCCAGGATCCGCAGAGTCCTCAGGCCATGACGATCCGGGCCGGGGCTCTGCTCGGCAGGGGCAAGCTTCACGAAGCCCTCGCCATCGTCAAGGCCAAGGTGGCCGAACGCGAGAACATCACCCAAGCGATCAAGGATCTCGGTGGCTAGCGGCCAAATCGTCCCGCGAGATGTCGGCCAGCTCCTGATTCTTGGAGACCTCTCTGAAAATGAAGCGGGGACGAAAGGTGAGGATCAAACTCGGAAGAAGCGTGAGGGCGGCGAGGCAGCTCGTCAGCGTCGCCGACACGATCAGGATAGCAAACCAGATATGAATGTTGAAGCCCCAGGATAAGGCGAGCAGGCCGTAGCCCCCTGCCACCGCGCTCGCCACGAACAGCGTCGCCTTGCCCGCAGTGGTTAGGGTGACGCGGACGGCCATGGCCTCGTCGCGGCCCTGCTGCAACTCTTCCCTGAGCCGATACACGAGATAGATGGCGTAGTCGGCTCCCAGGCCCACCACCATGGCCGAGATGACCGACGTGGCGATGTTGAGGCGGATGCCCAGCAAGCCCATCAGGCCGAAATTGGCGAGCACGGCCACGGCCAGTGGGACGAGGACGAGAACGCCCGCGGTCAGTGAGCGGAATACCAGAGAGGTGATCACCAGGATCACGGCCGAGATCTGGACGATGTTGAGAAGCTTCTCGTGGACGATGGTCTCGGTGAGGGCGGCCGTCTCGGCCAGATCCCCCCCGAAGCGAACCTTGATACGCGCCCCGAACGTTTCCGGGAGGACGGCGCTGAGCTTGCTGATGAGCTCCTGGGTATATGCGGTGCTGTCGGTCTTCAGGAGCACGAGGATGTTCGCGGCCCGGTACCGATCATCGACATACGATTCGAGGTCCTCCAGATCGCCGGACAACGAATACGCGAGAAGGTACTGGGCGACGAGGTCGCGGCTCTCGGGGATCCGATCGTAGCCTGGATCATCAGCGTGCATCGCCCGATTCATCCGCCGGATGAAATCGGCCAGGGAAAGGGTCTTGCCGACGTGGGGTTGCGCTTCGAGGAAGCGCTGCGTCGCCTCCATGGCGCTGAGGACGCGCGGCTCTTTGATCGCTCCCTCCTCGTCCCCTTCGATCAGGACGTACAGCCGGTTTGTCCCTCCCAGCCTTTCGTTCAAGATGCGGTCGTCCCGTTGAAATGCCAGGCTCTCGAAGAAATAGCTTCGGAGCGGCGTGTCCACGGTTACGCGGGTCGCCGCAACGGCCCAGATGACAAGCAGGACGGTCACGACCGCGTAGACTCGACGCCGCCGGGGGCCGAGCACCCACTCGGCGATCGTCTCCGTGAGGCGATCCCAAACCCGATGTTCGCTCTCACGGCGGCTTTCGCGCGGTCCGGGCGGGGGAAGGAGGGATCGGAGCGCCGGGATGAAGGTCAGCTCGAGGACGAGGGCGCTGAAAATTCCCAGCGCGGTGAACACCCCGAAGGTTCGGATGGTCGCGACCTCGAAGACGACGAGCGAGAGAAAGCCCAGGCCCGCGACGATTCCCGCGGCCAGCATCACCGGACCGACCCGCGTCAGCGATTCCACCACCGCCTGCCGGCTCACCGCGGAGGCGGGCATGGTCCCGCTCCGCGCGAGACGATGGTATTCCTCGTAGTAGCGCTTGAGGATCTGGACGGCGTGCCCCGCCGCCACCGCGAATATCAGGATGGGCGTGGTCACGTTGAAGGCGTCCATGGGCGTTTTGAACAGCCCCATGGCACCGAGACCCCAGATGACGGCGAGGAGCGCGGTCAACAAAGGAAGGATCAGTCCCTGGAGGGTGCGAAAGGCCTCGTAGTGGATGAGCCCGACCACGACAATGGCGAGCGGGAAGAGGAGCTGGGCGCGCTCGGAATAGCGCTCGAGCTCAGCCAGGAAGATGGGGCGTCCGCCCATCGTCACCTCCACGGACGCATCGCGCGCCCGCTCGACGATGGGCGTGACCTTGCCCACAATTCCTTGAAAGCCGGCGGGGTCCGTGGCGAAGTCCGCCAGGACCGCCGCGGTGCGGGCATCACGCGAAATGATCGCGTCGATGTAGACGGGATTGTTGTGGACGGCTTGGCGCATCGCTGCGATTTCCGGGTCCCCCTCCGGTACCGAATCCATGAGGGGTAGGACTTCGAGCCCGTCGGCTGTCCCAATGATGTTCTTGGCGCGACGAGCAAGACTGAAGACGCTGCCCCTCTCCACGCCGGGCAGGGCGACCAGGGAAGACGTGACCTGTTGAACCTTGCGCAAGACGGCTGGGTCGAAGGCGTCGCCCGCTCTCGATGTGATCCCGATGAGCACCTGATGCTTCAAGCGGAACAAGCGCTCCGCATCTCGGGTGGCGGAAACGTACGGATGCTTCTGGGGCAGCGTCGCGTTGGGATCGACGACGACCCGGAGATTCCTGATCTGGAATCCGAGAACGCCGGACACGAGCAGGGCCAGCCCGATGACGACGAGTCGGAACCGCAGGACGCCTTCCACGTACTGCCTCATTCAGATATTCCCCCTCCTGGGTGCGGGGGGCGGGCGGGCGCCGTGGAGGCAACGTCGAGCACGCGCTCGAGAGGCAGGCGCGGTGCTCGCCCGGACGGGGAAGACGCCAATCCGAGGCGGAAGAGCATGATTGGGCTGTCGGCCACGCACTCGGGAAAGGCCTGCTTGAGCTCGCCGTCGAGCCGATCGAGCAGCCTCCGATGGCGGGCGCTCAACCCCTCGCCACCAATCAGGCGCCGTCGCAGCAGGAGAAATGTGGTACCGGTAATCGGCTGGAAGGCGACGTCGTGGCGCGTCGCGGTGAGCCAGAGTCGCTCCAGGACCTGGCCGCCTCGCACGAAATCTTCCCGCTGATCGCCCTGCACGCTCAGGAGCGCGATTGCCGCCGAGCGCCGGTAGATGGCGCGGGCGCGGTACGGGAGGAGGCGTGTGAGACCCAGCCCGGACGCGACGCGGGCCCATCGCCACGACCCGAGGAGACGGATGCCTGGACGCTCGAAGGCGGCCAGTTCGAGGGTTTCCGCCGGCATGCCGTCGCGATGCCGCTGGACCTCGAGAGGCGTCCAACGAATCCAGCGATACAAACCATCATGCAGGGCGCGATTCTCGAAGAGGATCTGATCATTTCGAGCGGCAAGGGTGGCGACCCGACCCTTCGCTGGCTCCGTGTCGATCCATGAGAGTCGCGTGCCAGCAAAGAGCGCGGGGAGGGACTGCAACTCCTCGCGGATGCGCACGGGTAGGGGCTCTGCCCGGTAAGGGCGGCGGTTCACACATCGGGCGGGAATGGCGTGGGCGAGGGGGTCAGCCGCGCCACGACGCCTGGCATCTCGCCTGGCGGAAATAGGTCCACGATCGGCTTGAGGCCGAGCTGAGCTGAGGCGAGCGTCATGTTGGTGAGGACGGCTCCCAGGGAAACCCAGGAAGCTGTCGAGCGGACGTCGTACATGGACTCCGCCCGATCCGCGAGGAAGAAAACACGGAGGCATGTCTCATCCCATCCGAAGCGCCAGGGCTGACAGTTGTCGCCCGAGGGGGCTTGAAGGCCGGCCTCGACGACGGCCGAGATCACCTGTCGAGATATGGCAGGCACCGAAGCTCCCGAGGTTTCCAGCGGTACGCGGGCTCGATCACCGGCGGGTCATGGCCCGGTGCAGCGGATGTGGGCCCCTTTTGAGGGAACGAGCACGGCGAAAGCGCGGAGGGTCCTCTCGCGAGAACCGGACGTCGAAGTCACGGCGTCGGCCATCGTCAAGGGCAGCCTAGATGATCGAGCGCATAAGTCAAGAATTTCGTGCCCGGGAACTCTGCCCGTCCTGAGAGACACAGTGCCGGCGGCCCTGCCGACACCTCCCTGTCGCCTGCGAAGCGTTTCCTGACGATCACATGACACCAGTGTTGCCGCCACCCCGTCACGGCGCACCGGCAAGGTGGCGTGGCGGTGCCTTATCGGTGTCTACCCCTAGGACCTTCCGGCGCTCCCCACACCACCCATTGAGTGAGAATGATTGCTTAACTCGCCGGGCCCGGCTAAGCTCCGAACGGTTGCTCGGATCGGCTGACGGCCGGCACGCTTCGTGCCAGAGCTCGGTACCACGCGCACCGAAACCCGCGGCGGTACGTGTTGGGGGCGAAAGGAAACGCCGGCTGGAAGGTTGATCCACGTGGGCACTCGACCTTCAGCGAGACCGTCGGAGGTTCCATGGGATCTGCCTGGCGGGCGGCGACACGTCAATCGTCTCGACGCGTCGCCGCAACTCTCGTCGTGCTCGCCAGCCTCTTCTTCCGGCCCGTGATGATGACTGGACCGTGGGCGGCGGACGATCGCGGCCTCTCCATCATGGAGGAGCAGCGCCGAGTCAACAGCGGCTACCGGGACGAGATGGTCCTGTTCACGATGATTCTCCTCAATGCCAAGGGTGACCGGAGCGAGCGCACCCTGGAGATGCGGACCCTTGAAGGCCCCGAAGCGGGAGACAAGACCCTCCTGATCTTCAAGGACCCGCCAGACGTGAGAGGGACGACCCTCCTCAGTCACGAGAGTCGCACGGGCGACGATGACCAGTGGCTGTATCTGCCCGCCCTCCGGCGGGCACGACGCATCGCGTCCTCGAATCGCTCGAGCTCCTTCGTCGGCTCCGAGCTTGCGTATGAGGACCTGGTCCCGAACGAGGTCACGAAGCATCAGTACAAGTACCTCCGAGAGGAGGTCGTCGACGGAGTGCCCGTGTGGATGATCGAGAGCACACCGCGCTTCAAGGATTCCGGGTACTCTCGCCGCGAGCTCTTCGTTCGGAGGGACAACTACCAGATGGCCCGGGCGAACTTCTACGATCCCAAGGGGCAGCTCCTCAAGGTGGCCCGCTGGGGCGGATGGTGGAAGGTGACGGCCAAGCGCTGGCGGGCGCGATCGCTGCGCGTCGAAAGACCCGATGTGCTCATCAGCAGCTTGGCCATGCCCGACAAAGACGGCTACTGGCTCATCAGGCAAATCCGCGACTTGCCGGCGGAGGAGGGCGGTGACACGCCGGCCGCGGCGTTCACGGGATGCACCACGCGAGAGGATCGGCTGAGGGCCTTGCGGGCCGGGTTCCAGTTCCACATTCCCAAGCCAGCGGATCTGTTCCAGCTGGCAGAGGTCGTGGCCCTCCTCAGTCTGCAGCGCGAGGCGCCGGTTCTGGCCTACTAGCCTCCGGAGCCCTGCTTTACCCGGCGCGTGGGGAGCGGCCGCCCGCTCCCCACGGCCGGGCTTGCCGCGTCAGAGTTGACGGAGGCTCGTCAACCTTGTAGATTTCCAGCCACGGACGATTAGCTCAGTTGGCAGAGCACCGGCCTCACATGCCGGGGGTCACTGGTTCAAGTCCAGTATCGTCCACCACTTCTGGAGTGAAAACCCGACGGGTCAAAACCCTTCGGGTTTCGTTGTTCGAGGGTACAGCGCTCCGATGGCGCCCCTAGGCGATCGCCTGAACCCGCCAGCGTCAGCTTAATTCGATCGGAGGGCCTTGAGGGTCGCGATGGCGACCATCCCGGCGAGTCCGCGGAGAGACTGCCTCATTCATCGACTGGCGTCGGCCGCCATCTGCCGGGGAAGCCGGATAGTCAGGCCCGGCAGCCAAAGCTTCAAGCGCGTCAAGGACCCCGTCTGAATTCACGCGGATGTAATGGGCCAACTTCTTATCCCCTTGAGGCGTGCAGAGAACGGTCAAGGTAGCTCCAATCGGCAACAGATCGGCGGTCACACCCTCTTCTAGAAAAATCTGGGTACCATTGGTCAAGACAATGTCGTCCCGGTGCCGTTCAAGTAGCACGCCGACGATGGTGCTGGGCATGATCGAATGGTGTTCAAGAGCAAATTGCTTGCCGACACAGAATCAGCACTTTACGCAGCGTAAAGGTCAAAATGTCTGCATTTGAACGCGGATTGGCGGGAAAATTTGTCTTACTGGGACAAGGCTCCCGAGTCAATGGAACTGACTCGAGGTGCAAGACAGATCCTAAGCGCCGTTGCTTGCGATGACCTGGTTGCCGCCGCGCTGGGCGGCCGTCTGGAGGCGGGCCTGCGCGCGCGTGAGCAGCATGGTCTCGTTGTGTCCGTCGCGCGGGAAGGACACGAGCCCGACGGAAAGGGTCACGCGACGCGGGGCCGCGGCGGGGTCGGGCTGGAAGGACACGTTCTCCACATGCGAGCGGATGCGCTCCGCCACCCGCGTCGCGTCGTGATCGGGCGTGTTGAGGAGCAGGATGGCGATGCCGTCACGCGTGCGGGCGACCACGTCGGTGGAGCGGAGGAACTGGGCGATCTTGCGAGAGACGGCCTGCTGCATGGATTCGTCCGACACGGACGCGACGCCATCGGGCTGGACCAGACAGACGGAGAAGAAGTCCTGGTAGCGCGTGGCGCGGGAGGCCTCCCGGGTCAAGAGCTGGTGAAAAGCCTCTTCCCCGAAGACGCCGCTCGCCGGATCCATGAAGTCGGGCACGGCTGAATCCCCTCTCGATAAAGTCTTCCCCAGGCCCGGGCTTCCGGATGGGGCGGACAAGCAGGATACACGAAATCGGGCCCTTCCGGGGAGTCCTCAGCGCGGCCCGAAGGGGGCCAGGACCGCGCCGACCGACTCCTCGATCATGACGTCCATGCTCTTGCGACGCGTGACCTGGCCCGTCCGGCAGTCTATGTCCACCTCGACGGCTGGGGCCTTGCCAGGCTCGACGAGAAGCACTTGGCCGTCGCCAGGCTCCACGAGGAGCGGCAGACCGTCGCTCGCCCGCCGGATCTCGAGCCCCGCCTCCCAGAAAGCCGCCGTCCCGGACTTCGGCTGTTTGCTCTCCCGGCACAGGGTGACCCGGCCGCGCGCGAGCCGCGCGTCCACGATGAGGAGATGCTCGGCCCCGGTCTCGCGGGCGCGGGCCAGCGGCCGGGCGCGGTCCAGGCCCTCGAGGGGAGACTGACCCGCACCGGTAGCAAATGCCGTGTCCACAGGGAGCAGCCCGAGCCGGTTGAGCGCCTCCTCGACGGCGCCCTGATACTCGCTGGCGATCCGGCCCCGCTGACGCTCTTCGAAGTCCTGCGAGATCGACACGCGAACGAAGACGGCGGGGCGACGCACGGCGTCGGTCTTGAAGCCCGGCTCGCGCTGCGCGGGCGGGGGACCGGAAAACACGCCGCAGGCGCCGGCCGCCAGCGCGACGACGATCGCTGCGCTCAGCTTTGTGAACGTCCGCACCCGTCGATGACGCCGCATGGGCGATATGATGCCTTGACCGCCGCCCGAGCCCCGACCACAATTGCCGCATGCCCACAGCCCGATTCCCGACCATCACGCCCGAGGCTCTCGAGTCGCTCCGCTCGCGGATCGGCAAGGCCGTGCCGCGGCCCGAGCCGTATATCGAGGTCGCGACCAGGGACGCCATTCGTCATTGGGCGCAGGGGATAGGGGACAGGAGCCCCTTCTGGGCCGAGGCTCGCGTAGCGCCACCGACCCTCCTCTTCGCCATGGACCGCATCGTGTCCGGTTATGTCGGAGGGCTGCCGGGCATTCACGCCATGTATGGCGGAACGGATTTCCGGTGGCGCCGGCCCATTCAGGAAGGCGATCGCGTGGTCGGCCAGAGTGTGCTCAAGGACCTCGTCGAGAAAGCCTCGGCCTTCGCCAAGCGCGCCATCCAGCAGGTCTACCGCACGACTTTCGAGAACCAGCGTGGCGAGCTCGTCTGCGAGGCGGACTCCTGGTGCTTCCGCACGGAGCGGGACACCGCGCGCGAGCGGGGCAAGTACAAGGCCACCGAGCCACACCGCTACACCGAGGAGGAGATCCGGCGCATCGCCCACGCTTACCAGACCGAGGAGTTCCGCGGCAGGACCCCGAGATTCTGGGAAGATGTCGCCGTCGGGGAGGCGCTGCCCACCGTGTGCAAGGGTCCGCTCACCGTCACCTCGGTGGTGGCCTTCGTGCAGGGCTGGGGCAGTCTTTACGTTCGCGCCCACGGGCTCGCCTTCGATCTCTTCGAGCGGCATCCCGCCCTGGGAATCCCGAATGCTTTCGGGGTTCCCGAGCCTCCCGAGCGCGTGCACTGGGATGAGCCATTCGCCCGAACCGTGGGTGTGCCGGGTGCCTATGACTATGGTCCGGAGCGGGTGGCCTGGCTCGGCCACGTCTGCACCAACTGGATGAGCCACGACGGCCAGCTGCGGAGGCTCTCGGCCCAGGTGCGCCGTCTCAATCTGATCGGCGACACCACGTGGTGCCGCGGGATCGTCACGGGGCGGCGCCAGGAAGACGGGGAGGCGCTCGTGGATATCGACCTGGTCGCGGAGAACCAGCGAAGCGAGATCACAGCGAAAGGGTCGGCGACGATCGCGCTGCCCCGGCGGGGCGACTAGATGCCGCCGGCCGCGCGGATCCTGGCGGAATGGGCGGCTCGTCTCAGACCCGAAGACATCCCCGTGACCGTTCGCGAGAACGCCGTCCTCCGCGTGCTCGACACGCTGGGGTGCGCCCTGGCAGGCGCCCGCGAGGATCACGTCCCCGCCCTCCTCGCCCTGCTCGAGCGATCGGGTGAGGGGCCCTGCACGGTGGTGGGCTCGGCACTCACCAGCGGGCCGGCGCCGGCCGCGCTCGTCAACGGGGCCATGGCCCACGGCCTCGACTTCGACGACACGCACGCGGATTCGGTCTGTCACGCCTCCGCCGTCCTCGTGCCCACCGTCCTCGCGCTCGTGGAGTCCGAGCATCTGACGGGCCGGGCCGCCCTGACCGCCCTCGTGGCCGGCTATGAAGCGATGATCAGGATCGGCATGGCGGCACCGGGACGCTTTCACACTCGAGGCTGGCATGCCACGGCGGCGTGTGGTCCGTTCGGCGCGGCGGTGACCGCCGGGAAGTGCCTCGGGCTCGACGAGGACGGGCTGACGGCCGCGCTGGGTATCGCGGCGAGCATGGCCTCAGGGGTGTTGGAGTTTCTCGAGGACGGTTCCTGGGTCAAGCGGCTCCATCCCGGCTGGGCGGCGCAATCGGGGATCCAGGCGGCGATTCTCGCCCAGGGGGGCTTCACGGGACCAGCGACCGGGCTCGAAGGCCGATTCGGCTTCCTCCGCGCCGCGCTCGGCGAGGCGGTCGATGTCGGGAAGCGCCTGGACGATCTCGGCCACGAATGGGAGACGGTGCGGAGCTCCTTCAAGCTCTACCCGTGCTGCCACCTGAGCCACGCTTACCTCGACGCGATCACCCGGTTGAAGCGCACGGGAGATCTGCGGGCCGAGGAGGTGGAGGAGATCGAGTGCCTGGTGCCCGCGGGAGAGGCGCCCATCATCTGCGAGCCGGTGGAGGCCAAGCTCCGGCCGCGTACGCCCTACGACGCGAAGTTCAGCCTCCCCTTCGGCATCGCCGCTGCCCTCGCGCGGGAGCGCGTGGACATCGGCGTCTTCAGCCAGGAGAGCATCGGCGACGCGAACCTGCTCGCGCTGACCGCGCGGGTGAGGCACACGATCGACCCCGATTCGGCCTTCCCACGCACCTTCCCCGGCTGGGTACGGGTGCGCCTCAAGGACGGGCGCACTCTCGAGGCGCGCGAAGAGAGCCAGCGGGGAGGGCCGGACCGGCCGATCGCCCCGGATGAAGTGCTGGCGAAGTTCCGGGACAATGCCGCCCGGGCGCTGCCGCCTCTGCGCGTGGCCGCTCTCGAGGGCGGCATCCTCGGGATGGAGAGCGCGGTCGACCTCCACTCGACCATCGCGCTCTGCCGCGGGGGCTGATCATTGGGAACCATCGATTTTTCGGGATCTTCTGATCCGCAGAGAATCGCTTGCTGGCGCACGCGGTATCTGAGAAGATTCAGGCATGTACCCGAGGACGTTCTTCGCGGTAGGCTTCTTCGCCGTCACATTGGTGAGCGCCAGCCTGGCCATGGCGCAGGCGGTCGAGATCGAGGCGACGACTCCCGAGGTGCGCCCGAAGTTCCAGATCCTGCGCCCCGAGGCGCCCGGGAGCGAAGTAACCCGGCCCAATGACGCGAATATCTATCGCGGCGACCCCGTCGTGAATTATGACCCAGCCTTCATAGAGCCCTTCTCGACGGAAACGTCGACGGGGCGCATGGGGCTGGCGGGATGGACCTCCCCGGTGGGCGGGGACAACGATCACCCTCAGGGAGTTCGCCAGCCTGGATGGCTGAGCTTTGGCTTTGCGATCACCTGGGGCGGCCCGACGGCTGCCGAGCGTCGAGCCACCGCCAAGCCGACCTCCGCTCCCGCTCCTCGCTGAGCACCCCTTCTCGCCCCTGATCCGTCGCTCACGAGAGGGGATGTCTCCGTCTCGTTGGCCCCTCAGGTACGTACGCCGATGCTCCGAAGGAGCATGGGCGTGAGGGCCGGGACCGCCTCGGTCAGCAAGTCCGGCTCGCCGCGCGAGAGCCACTGGATCACGACCTCGTTGACGGCGCCCAACCAGGCCAGGGTCGCCACTCGCGTGTCGAGCTTCGGGATGGCGCCCTCCTCGACGGCCTGATCGAGATAGCCTCCGATCAGCGCGGCGAAGCGCTCGTGGATCTCCGTGCGCTTGGTCTCGTAGGCAGGACCCAGGCTCACGGCCTCGAGCAGGAGGAGCCGGGCGAGGTCGCGGTTCCGGGCGAAGGTCTCGAGACCGGCGCGGAGCGCCGCCTCGACTTTGCCGAGGGCGCCCTGCGCGCCCGCGATAGCGTGGGCGACCGCATCGGCCAGCCGCGCCGCGAAGTCGTCGACGAGGGCGAGGAAGATCGCTTCCTTGTTCGGGAAGTGGTGGTAGACGGCGCCCTTGGACGTTTCCGAGACGCGGACGATGTCGTCGACCACGGCCCTGTGATACCCTTTGCGGGCAAACACCTCGAGGGCCGCGTGCAAGATCCGCTCGCGCGTGGCGATCTTGCTCACCGGGAACGTTCCAGGGAGATTCCATGACGCTGATCCGGATCGGCCACAGCCCCGACCCCGACGACGCCTTCATGTTCTACGCCCTCACCGCGGGCAAGGTGAAGGCGGAGGGGATCGAGGTCGAGCACGTTCTGGAGGACATCGAGTCGCTGAACCGCCGCGCGCGCACGGGCGAGCTCGAGGTGACGGCCGTCTCCGCCGCCACGTACGTCATGGTGCACGAGCAGTACCGGATGATGGATCCGGGTGCCTCCATGGGCAAGGGCTATGGGCCCATCCTCGTCGGCCGGGAGCCCGTGGCGCGAGAGGAGATCGAGCAGAAGGTGATCGCCATCCCGGGCAGCCACACGACGGCCGCCCTTCTCCTCCGGCTCTACGTCGGCGATCCCCCCATCATCGAGGTCGCCTTCGACAAGATTCCCAAGGCCGTGCTCGAGGGACAGGCCGATCTCGGGCTCCTGATCCACGAGGGGCAGATCACCCATCAGCAGATGGGGCTCGTGAAGGTGCTGGACATGGGGCAGGAGTGGGAGCGCGGCTCCGGGCTGCCGCTGCCCCTCGGCATCAACGTGATGCGGCGCGATCTCGGCGAGGCCATGCACCGGAAGATCTCCCAGGCCCTGCGCGATTCCATCGACTACGCCTACGCCAACGTGGACGAGGCGCTGGAGTTTGCCATGCGGTACGGGAGGGGCATCGACAAGGAGACCTGCCGGAAGTTCGTGCTCATGTACGTCAACGACTACACCAGGCGCCTGGGCCCCGACGGCAAGGCCGCCCTCGAGCGTCTCTACGCGATGGCTCACGCCCGGCAGCTGATCCCGGTCGTTCCGCCCGTCGACCCCATCTAGTAGACCTTCAGGATCTCGTACTCGGTGGTTCGCTGCACGGGGGTGAAGCCCGCCTCGCGGATCAAGGCGATGATCTCGTCCACGGTCACCTTGTTGACGAAGTCGGCGGCGGCGTGGACGTTCTCCTCGAAGAGCGTGCCTCCGAAGTCGTCGGAGCCCCAGTGCAGGGCGACCTGGCCCGTCCGTTTGCCCTCGGAGAACCACGAGGCCTGCACGTGCGCGAAATTGTCGAGGTACAGCCGGGAAGCGGCGAGCATCCGGAGATAGGCGTTGGGACCCTTGTACGTCTTGATCCACTTCTCCAGGAGCGTATTGCCCGGCTTGAAGGACCAGGGCACGAAGGCCGTGAAGCCTCCATGCTCGTCCTGGAGATCGCGGATGAAGTCCCAGTGGTCCACGACATCCTCGGGCGTCTCCACGTGGCCGTACATCATGGTCGCGGTGGATCGGAATCCCTGACGATGGGCCTCGCGATGGACGTCGAGCCAGGCCCGCGGCCCGCCCTTCTTGGGCTCGATGCGCCTGCGCACGCGCTCGGACAGGACTTCCGCCCCGCCTCCGGGCAGGGTCGTCTGTCCGGCCACCTTGAGCCGGGCAAGCACCTCGGGCATGGAGAGCTTCGAGACCTCGGCCATGGTCATGATCTCGGAGGCCGTGAAGAAGTGCGGCGTCACCTCGGGAAAGCGGCGCCGTGTCTCCGTCACGAGGGACAGGTAGTAGTCGAGAGGGAGGGCGGGGTTGTGGCCGCCCTGCAGGAGGACGGTGGTCGCGCCGTTCCGGGCCGCGGCGTCGATCTTCTCCAGCACCTGCTCGACGGTGAGCGTCCAGGCCTCGGAGTCCCCGGGCTTCCGGTAGAAGGCGCAGAACTGGCAGTCGGTGACGCAGACATTGGTGTAGTTGGGGTTCGAGTCGATCACGAAGCTGACCTGCCGCTCGGGATGGAGACGGAAGCGTGTCTCCTGGGAGAGGGCCCCCAGCTCGACGAGCGGGGCGTCCGTGAGCAGCCACCGGCCCTCGACGCGATCGAGCCGCTTACCCGCCCCCACCTTGGCGCGGATCTCCGCGAGCACGCTAGCTCCAGACCTTGACGACGTTGTAGAGGGCGTCGCGCTCGACGGCGACCTTGCCCGCGTCGTGGATCATCCGCAAGACCTGCTCCCGGGCCAGGCCAGGGGGGCTCGCCGCCTGGGCCATGTGGGCGATCTTCTCGTCTTCCAGCGTGCCATTGACGTCGGAGGCGCCGAAGTGGAGCGCCACGGAGGCGGTCTCCTCGCCGATCATGACCCAGTAGGCCTCGATGTGTGGGAAGTTGTCGAGAAGGAGCCGCGAGGCCGCGATGGTGCGCAGGTCATCCGTGGGCGGCGTCTGGCGCGGGACCAGCTTCGTATTGCCGATCTGGTAGGCGAGCGGGATGAAGGTGAGGAAGCCGCCCGAGACGTCCTGCTGCGCGCGGAGGCGGAGCAGGTGCTCCACCCGCTCGGCCATGGTCTCGATGTGGCCGTAGAGCATGGTCGCATTGGTCTTGATGCCCAGGGAATGCGCGATGCCGTGGATCTCGAGCCAGCGATCGGCATTCGCCTTGCCCGTGTAGTGCAGCGCCTTCTGGAGCCGCGGGGAGAAGATCTCGGCGCCGCCGCCGGGCATGGAATGCAGGCCCGCCTTCTTGAGCCGCGCCAAGGCCTCGCGCGGCTCGATCTTCCAGCGCCGCCAGAGGTAGTCGATCTCGGCCGCCGTGAAGGCCTTGATCTGGGTCTCGGGGCGGGCCGCGTGAATGGCGGCGATGAGCCGCTCGTAGTACTCGAAGGGCCAGTCGGGATGGTGGCCGCCCACGATGTGCGCTTCGCGCGTGCCGGGCTTGATCATCTCCAGCACATCCTCGATGGAGTTCTCGAAGGCGCCCTCTTCCCCCTTCTTCCGGGCGAAGTCGCAGAAGGAGCAGGACAGCACGCAGACGTTGGTCGGATTCACGTAGCGGTTGAGGACGAAGAAGACCTGCTCTCCGTGCAGGCGCGACTTGGCGAAGTCGGCCATGCGGCCGAGGCCGTGGAGATCCTCCGTCTCGAAGAGAAGAAGACCGTCTTCCCGGCTGAGCCGCTGGCCGGCGCGCACCTTGTCCCAGAGCGCCGACAGGCGAGAGTCTCGGAAGAGGGCCGGACCAGCCTCGGCAGCGAGCATGGGACCTCCTGGCATTGGGTTCAGACCGACCAGTCGGTCTGATTCTAAGTGCGCGTCTTTCACGCTGTCAAGGAATGGCCGTACGAAGCGCGCCGAGCTCCCAGGCTAGGTCGAGTGCGGGGCGATGCTCGTCTGGTATGCCGCCTCGGAAATCAGACGCCAGTCGTTGTTCTGAGCCTGGAACTTGCCCATGGACGCATATGCCTTGCGCCCGACCGGGCTCTTCTCCGATTCGTCCCGGAGAACTTGCTCCGAGACCCGTCGGAGCTCCTTCAAGGTGCTGCTGGAGAGGGCGAGGATGTCCACCTTGCCCTTGAAATCCGTCCGTAGCCGCCCCAGCGCGAGGGCATTCTTCTGCTCGTACTCGGCGAGCCCCGTCACCTGAACGCTCTGGCAGGCATACTCCACGATGTAGCGCAGCTCGGAGGGGAGCGCCTCGTACGCCTTGCGGTTGAAGGTCAGCTCGGTGGTCGTGCCGGGCTCGTGCCAGCTCGGATAGTAGTAGTAGCGCGCGACCGCGGGGAGGCCGAGGCGGATGTCGTCATGGGGCCCGACCCACTCGGCCGCGTCGATCACGCCCCTCTCGAGGGCCGCGGTGATCTCGTTGCCCGGGGTGAGGACGACGATCGTTCCGAGCGCCCCGAGGATTTTCCCGCCGATCCCCTGGATGCGCATCTTGAGATCCTTGAACGCGGACGGGCTGCCGAGCTTCTTCCGGAACCATCCCGCCATCTGCATCCCTGTGGATGGCCCGGGACGGGGAAGCAGATTGAAAGGCGCGTACCCTTCCTCCCACACCTTGAGCCCGTCACCGTGGAGAAGCCACGACATCATGCCTTGGCCATTGAGGCCGAACGGCACCTTCGAGAACCACAGGAAGCCGGGGTCCTTGGCCGTCCAGTAGTGCGACGAGCCGAAGAAGGCCTCGATGGTGCCCTGGGAGCAGGCCTCGAAACACGCCCCCGTCGCCATGATCTCGCCGCCCGCGTGAACCTGGATCTTGAGGCGGCCGCCGCTCATCTCGTCGACGATGCGGGCAAAGCGCTGGGCGGAGGCAAGGAGGAGGTCGAGGTTGGGCTGCCACGCCGTGGACATCCGCCACTGAAACCGGGACTGGGCCTGGACCATGGGCGCGTCCAGGGAGGCCGCGGCGCCCGCGGCGACGAGGGCCGCACCTTTGAGAATGAACCGTCGGCGACCTTCCATGTCTTCCCTCCGCTTACTTGATGGCGCCGATGGTGAAGCCGGCGATGAAGCGATCGAGGATGAGATTGTAGACGATCGACAGCGACATGCTGATGATAAGACACGCCCAAGCTGGTGTGTGCTCGGCGCTCGACGTCGGCGGAGCCGAGAGCCGGCACGTCAAGAATATCACAAGTTTATGCGCCGTCCGGTGACGTGCTATCCTTGCCCTTCGTGAGCAGCCCCGACGACGCCTTCTTCGAAGATCTCAAGGTTGGCCGGGAGTACGTCTCTCCCGGCCGCACGGTGACCGAGACGGACGTCGTGATGTTCGCGGGGCTCTCCGGGGACTACAACGTGCTCCACACCGACGCCGAGCACATGAAGGGGTCACTCTTCGGCGAGCGGATCGCCCATGGGCTCCTCGGCCTCGCCATCCAGCAAGGCCTCGCCTCGCGCGGGGAGCCCGCGACCGCCCATGGGCTGTTGGCCGCGCTCAAGTGGAAGTTCAAGGGCCCCATCCGGCTCGGGGACACCATCCACGTCCGCTCGCGCATCGTGGGACTCAAGGGGGGCGCCGAACCGGGACAACAGCTCGTCACCGTCGAGCGCCAGGTCATGAACCAGCGCGGTGAGGTGGTGCAGGAGGGCGAGAGCGAGCACGTGCTCGGGAGCCGCAAGCCATGAGCTCTCCCCGCATCGACACCTCGGTGGCTCCGAGCCAGGTGTACTTCGAGGACGTGGAGCTCAATGTACCCCTGGAGACGCCGGGAATGACGCTCACCGCGGCACACGTGGCCTTGTTCACGGGTATGACCCAGGACGTGAGCCCTCGCGACGACGGGTTCGTGCCCGATCTCCTGGCGCTCTGTATCTCGTCCGGGCTCGGGTGGCGCGTGCCACGACCGCCGCTCGCCGTCCTGGCCTTCATGGGGTTCGAGTGGCGCTTCCTCCTGCCTCTGCGCGTCGGAGATACGATACGGAGCATCTCGGTCACGAACACGAAGCGCTCCCTGCGTGAAGGTGGCGTGGTGATCGAAGAGCGGCGGGTCGTCAATCAGCGCGGCGAGACCGCGCAGGCGGGCAAGCTGACCCTGCTCGTGGCCAAGCGCCCGAAGCCATGACGGACGCCGCGCCCCGCGTCCTCCTCCTCACCGCCTCCTATGGCTCGGGCCATGCCGGGGTGGCGGAGACGCTCGCCCGCGAATTGCGGACCGCCGGCGCCGCGCCCACCGTGGTCGATCACTTCCGCGAGCTGGTCCATCCGCGCTTCGACGAGTGGAGCCGCGGGCTCTACTACTGGATCCTCAAGGAAGCGCCCGCGCTCTGGGGCGGGGCTTACTGGGTCGGCGATCGTCTCAGCGTCTCCTCGCCGCTCCTCCTGGGATTCAACCGCATCGGGGCGCGCAAGCTGCGACGGCTTCTGAAGGCCGATCGCTTCGACCACGTCGTGTCGGTCCACCCGGCGCCGGCGGCGGCGCTGTCATATCTCCGGGGGCGCGGGGAGCACGTCCCGTCTCACACGACCGTGTTCACGGACTTCGTCGCCCATACCCAGTGGATCCATCCGCACGTGGATCGCTATTGCGTTCCCGCGGAGGAGATCGCCAACGAGCTCACGGCCAAGGGCCTCCCGCGCGACGGCGTCCGAGTGACGGGCATCCCCGTGGGTCGCGAGTTCGGCCAGCCCGCGGACCGCGCGGGGGCGCGCCTCCAGCTTGGGCTCTCGCCGCGCCAGCCCGTCCTGCTCTTCATGGATGGCTCGGAGGGCGGCTTCGGAAAGCTCGAGGAGGCGGCTCGGACGGTGCTCGCCATGGAGCAGCCCTTTCAGTCCATCTTCGTCGCGGGTCGCGAGCGGGCGCTGGAGGCCCGCCTCGGCCAGCTCGCCCGCGGGCGCGAGAGTCGCGTCAAGGTGTTGGGCTTCGTCGACAACGTGCGCCAGCTCATGGCGGCGGCGGACTTCCTCGTCACCAAGGCGGGAGGTCTCACCCTCACCGAGGCCCTCGCCGCCGAGCTTCCCGTCATCTGCTTCGGGTCGCTGCCCGGCCAGGAGAGCCGCAATGAGCGCTTCGCCGCCATGGCGGGGGTGGCCCTGGTCGCGGGCTCGGGGGCGCAGCTCCAGCGGGTGATCGGCGCCGCGCTCGGCGACTCCGGTCTGCTCCGGAGCATTCGCGAGCGGATCCGGCTCTACCGGCGCCCCCACGCCGCCGAGCAGATCGTGGACTTGATCCTGGAGGGCCGGGCCGTCCGGCGCGAGCGCGCCTCGTGAATCTGGAATGAACCAGGCCGCCTGGCTGCTCCTGCCGCCCGCGGTGTGGGCGGGCTACGCGTGGGGCTCGCACGCGCTGACGCTGGCGAGCGCCTGGCGAGGCCCGCGCCTCAGCGGCAAGGTCGCGCTCACCTTCGATGACGGACCCGATCCTGTCCATACGCCGCGCGTCCTGGACGTGCTGGCCGCGCACGGGATCACGGCCAGCTTCTTTCTCATCGGCGAGCGGGCGGCGCGGGATCCCGTCCTGACGCGAAGGATCGCCGAGGAGGGCCACGATCTCGGCAATCACACGTGGAGCCACCGGAGCCTCTGGCTCTCCGGCCCGCGAGAGACCGTGCGCCAGGTCGGGCAAGGCCATGCCGCCATCGCGGAGGCGGCCGGCGCGGCGCCACGCTTCTTCCGTCCGCCCTGGGGCATGACCAATCTCGCCCTCTTTCCCCTCCTGAGAAAGCTCCGGACGCCCTGCGTCTTCTGGACGGTGCAGACGGAAGGCGGGCGCCCGGCCGCGGGGACTCTCCAGATCGAGCGCGCGCGCCGTCGCACGCGCTCGGGAGCCATCCTGGACCTGCACGACGCCGACGGGGTGCCCGGCGCGGGTGCCCGTCTCCTCGAGGCGTTGCCGGGCATGATCGCGGCCATCAGGCGCCGCGGCCTTTCCCTGGTCCCCCTCCGCGACCTGCTGTAGAATCGCCAGCACCTCGACATCAGACAAAGGAGTCCGTGATGGCCATCGATCCCCGCCACAAGAGCCGCGTGCTCCTCGAAGGCACCGATCGCGCCGCCGCGCGGGCCATGATGAAGGCCGTGGGCTTCACCGACCAGGACCTGGCCCGCCCGCAGATCGGGGTCGCGCACTCCTGGATCGGGACCATGCCGTGCAACTGGAACCACCGGAAGCTTGCGGAGAAGGTGATGCAGGGCGTGCGCGCGGCCGGCGGCACGCCCATCGAGGTCAACACCATCTCCATCACGGACGGCATCACTATGGGCACCGAGGGCATGAAAGGCTCGCTCATCAGCCGCGAGGTCGTCGCCGACTCCGTGGAGCTGGTGGCGCGCAGCCACATGTTCGACGGCATCGTCACCATCTCGGGCTGCGACAAGACCATCCCCGCCATGACCATGGTGCTCGGGCGAATGAACATTCCGGGCCTCATGCTCTACTGCGGCTCGATCATGTTCGGCCGCTTCGCGGGTACCGGGCAATTCGCCAACCGCAACCTGACCATCCAGGACGTCTTCGAGGCGGTGGGCTGCTACAACGCCGGCAAGATCGACCTCGAGGAGTTCAAGGCGGTGGAAGACCACGCCTGCCCGGGGGCGGGCGCCTGCGGCGGGCAGTTCACCGCCAACACGATGTCGACCGCCTACGAGATGCTCGGGATGTCCCCCATGGGTTGGAATGGAGTCCCCGCCATCGACCCACGCAAAGAAGAGGTCGCCTTCGAGTGCGGCAAGCGCGTGATGGAGCTCGTGAACAAGGGCATCACGCCGCGCTCCCTCATCACCCGCAAGAGCTTCGAGAACGCCATCGCCGGCGTCATGGCCACGGGCGGCTCGACCAACGCCGTGCTGCACCTGCTCGCCACGGCCAAGGACTTCGGAGTCAGGCTCTCCCTCGATGACTTCGACCGCGTCTCGAAGAAGACCCCGGTGCTCGCCGATCTCAAGCCCTGGGGTAACTACACGGCGCCGGAGATGTTTCAGGCCGGCGGCATGCCGGTGGTGGCCAAGCGGCTGATGGAAGCCGGGCTCCTGCACCCGGACGAGAAGACGGTCACGGGACGCACCATCGGGCAGGAGGCCGCCGCCGCAGTCGAGCCGGCCGGACAGCAGGTGATCAAGTCGCTCAAGGAGGCGCTCAAGCCCACGGGTGGCATCGTCATCCTGCGCGGCAATCTCGCGCCTGGGGGTTGCGTGATCAAGCTTTCCGGCCAGACCCGCTACAGCCATCGCGGGCCGGCGCGGGTCTTCGAGCGCGAGGAAGACGCGTTTCAGGCGGTCAAGAAGGGCAAGATCAAGCCGCACGACGTCATCGTCATCCGCTACGAAGGTCCCAAGGGCGGCCCCGGCATGCGAGAGATGCTGCACGTCACCGGGGCCCTCCAGGGGGCCGGACTCGGAGACACGGTCGCGCTCATGACGGATGGCCGCTTCTCGGGGGCCACCCACGGCTTCATGATCGCCCACATCGTGCCCGAGGCGGCCGAGCGGGGACCCATCGCGGCCATCCACAACGGCGACATCATCAACATCGACGTCAAGAAGCGCCGCCTGGACGTCGAGATCGCAGCATCCGAGATGAAGAAGCGCCTCGCCAAGTGGAAGGCGCCCAAGCCTCGCTACACGAGCGGCGTTTTCCACAAGTACGCGATCACGGTCTCCAACGCCTCCGAGGGCGCGATCACCGGCTGACCGTCGCCCGCCGCCGCTCGGTGTTCCGGCGCCCGTGAGCTAGAATGAGCGCATGAGTGCTGCCGGCTCGCCCTTTCGCAAGGCCTTCGAGAGCCGGATCCTGCTCATGGACGGGGCCATGGGCACCATGATCCAGGCGCGTGATCTTTCCGACCAGGACTTCGGCGGCGCTCAGTTCGAGGGGTGCAATGAGCACCTGAACCTCACGCGTCCCGACGTCATCCGGGCCATTCATGAGGCCTATCTGGACGCCGGCGCCGATCTCATCTCACCCAATTCCTTCGGGTGTGCGCCGTATGTGCTCGCCGAATATGGCCTGGCGGACCGATGCCATGAGATCACGCTGGCAGGGGCGCGGCTCGCCCGCGCGGCCGCGGACAGCCGCTCGACTTCGGCGCGCCCGCGATTCGTTCTGGGCGCCATGGGCCCCGGCACGCGTACCATCTCCGTCACGGGCGGCGTGACCTTCGACCAGGTGCTGGACGCGTACTACCGTCAGGCCCGCGCGCTCATCGAAGGCGGCGTGGACGCGCTCATGCTCGAGACCTGCCAGGACACGCTCAACGTCAAGGCGGCCGCCATCGGCGTCAGGCGCGCCCTGGCGGAGGCCGGGCAACCGCTTCCGCTCATGGTCAGCGGCACCATCGAGCCCATGGGCACCATGCTCGCCGGGCAGGGCGTGGACGCGCTCTACGCCTCGCTGGAGCACCTCGATCTCTTCTCCATAGGCCTCAACTGCGCCACGGGCCCCGAGTTCATGACCGACCACCTGCGCTCGCTGAGCGAGATGGCGACCTGCCTGGTCACGGTCTATCCGAACGCGGGGCTTCCCGATGAGCGGGGCCACTACGAGGAGACGCCGGAGAGCCTGGCCCTCAAGATGCGGCGTTTCGTCGAAGAGGGTTGGGTCAACGCCGTGGGCGGCTGCTGCGGGACGACGCCCGCCCATATCACCGCCCTCTCGCGAGTCATCGGGGATCATGCGCCCCGACGTCCGGTCGCCTCACGGGCCGCCGCCGTCAGCGGCATCGAGGCGCTCTATCCCACCGACGACAACCGGCCCGTGCTCGTCGGCGAGCGGACCAACGTCATCGGCTCGCGCAAGTTCAAGGACCTCATCGTCGAGGACAAGTTCGAGGAAGGCTCGGAGGTTGGGCGCGCGCAGGTCAAGGGCGGGGCGCAGGTGCTGGACGTCTGCCTCGCCAATCCGGACCGTGACGAGACGGCGGACATGGACCGCTTCATGGAGCAGGTCACGCGCAAGGTCAAGGTCCCGCTCATGATCGACTCCACGGATGCCGTGGTGATCGAGCGGGCCCTGCGGGCCTGCCAGGGCAAGGCCATCGTCAACTCGATCAACCTGGAGGACGGGGAAGAGCGCTTCGAGAAGATCGTCCCGCTCCTGCGCGCCTATGGCGGCGCCGTGGTCGTCGGCTGCATCGACGAGAACAAGCAGCAGGGGATGGCAGTGACGCGGGCGCGCAAGCTCGCCGTCGCCGAGCGCTCCCATGCCCTCCTCACGGAGAAGTACGGCGTGCCCGCCCGCGATCTGATCTTCGACGCCCTCGTCTTTCCCGTGGGCACGGGCGACGTCAATTACATCGGCTCCGCCGTCGAGACCATCGAGGGCATCCGGGCCATCAAGGCCCGCTTCCCCGAGAGCAAGACCATCCTCGGGATCTCCAATGTCTCCTTCGGCCTGCCTCCGGCCGGCCGCGAGGTGCTGAACGCCGTCTTCCTCTATCACTGCACCAAGGCCGGGCTCGACTACGCCATCGTCAACACGGAGCGGCTCGAGCGATACCCGTCCATCCCCGAGGAGGAGCGGCGGCTGGCCGAGGACCTGATCTACTGGCGCGGCGCCGACCCCGTGGCCGCGTTCGCGGCCCATTTCCGCGGCAGGAAGAAGGAAGCCAAGACGGGCGCCACCCTGCCTCTCGACGAGCGGCTCGCCCGCTACATCGTGGAAGGCTCCAAGGACGGCCTGCTCGACGACCTCGCTCTCAAGCTCGCGGAGGCGGGGGCGCTCGAGATCATCAACGGCCCCCTCATGAAGGGCATGGAAGAGGTCGGACGGCTCTTCAACGACAACCAGCTCATCGTGGCCGAGGTGCTCCAGTCCGCCGAGGCCATGAAGGCGGCCGTGGCCTACCTCGAGCCATTCATGGAGAAGGACGAGAGCGCCACGCGGGCCACCCTCATCCTGGCCACCGTCAAGGGCGACGTCCACGACATCGGCAAGAACCTCGTGGAGATCGTGCTGAAGAACAACGGCTATCGCATCATCAATCTCGGCATCAAGGTCCCCCCCGAGGACCTGATCGCCGCCTATCACCAGCACAAGCCCGACGCCTTCGGCCTGTCCGGACTGCTCGTCAAGTCCGCCCAGCAGATGGTGACCACGGCGCAGGATCTCCGCGCCGCCGGCATCGAGATCCCGCTCTTCGTGGGCGGGGCCGCTCTGACGCGCAAGTTCACGGCGACGCGGATCTCCGTGGAGTACGGCGGGCCCACCCTCTATGCCAAGGACGCCATGGACGGGCTCGACCTCGCCAACCGGCTCTTCGGCGCCACCACCCGCGAGGCCCTCATCGAGCGGCTCCGCGCCGAGCACGAGCGGCTGCGCGCGGGTGCCGAAGTTGCGGAAGGACCGCGGCCCACCGCCGCGGCGCCCGCTCGCTCGGCCGTCTCGCGGGACGTTTCCGTCCCGAAGCCGCCCGACCTCGATCTCCACGTGCTCCGCCGCGTGCCCCTGACGCATGTCTATCCCTATCTCAATCTCCAGATGCTCCTCGGCAAGCATCTGGGCGTGAAGGGCTCGGTCCAGCGGTTGCTCGCCGAGGGAGATCCGAAGACCCTCGAGATCAACGCGGCGATCGAGGAGCTGAAGCGCGAGACCGTGGAGCAGGGGTGGCTGGAGGCCAACGCCCTCTACCGCTTCTTCGAGGCTCGCTCGGCGGGCGACGATCTCATCCTGTCGCGCGACGGGCGCGAGACCGCGCGCTTCACCTTCCCCCGCCAGCGGGCCGGCGAGCGGCTCTGTCTCGCCGACTATGTGCGGGACACGGCGGCGGCGGAGCCGGACCACGTCGCCCTCTTCGCCGTCACCTGCGGCAAGGGCGTGCGCGATCTCGCGGAGCGATGGAAGGAAGAGGGGCAGTATCTCCGCTCCCACGCCATCCAGGCCCTCGCCATCGAGCTGGCCGAGGCGCTCGCCGAGATGCTCCACACTCGGCTACGCACCCAGTGGGGCTTCCCCGATCCGCCCGGGCTGTCCATGGAGGACCGGCTCAAGGCGCGCTACCGAGGCATCCGGGTCTCCTTCGGCTATCCCGCCTGTCCGAACCTCGCCGACCAGCGCATCCTCTTCGATCTCCTCGAGCCGTCGCAGATCGGCCTCGAGTTGACGGAAGGATTCATGATGGACCCCGAGGCCTCCGTGTCGGCCCTGGTCTTCCATCACCCAGAGGCGAAGTACTTCAAGGCCGAGTAGCTTGTCCATCTCGCCGAGGTTCCTGGGACTGCTCGAGGCCGAGGGTCTGGGGGCGATGCGGGGGCTCGATGTCGGCTGCGGCACGGGACGGCTGACCTTCTGGCTTGCCGCGCGCGCGCGGCATGTCGTGGGCCTCGACAGGGACCCCGCCGCCATCAAGGAAGCGCGACGTCTGGCCGAGCAGCCCCAGGTCAGGAACGTCGAGTTCATCGAAGCGGATGCCGAGCGCGAGGAATACCATCGCTTTGCTCCGGACATCGTGATGGCCCATCTCTGCGCTTCCGACGCGATCATCGAGCGCGCGGCCCGGGCCCTTCGACCCGGCCACTGTCTCGGCATGGTCGCCTTCCACGTCGACCAGTGGAAGGAAACGGGAAAGGTCTCGCGCTTCGCCTACGATGAGGCGCGCATGGAGCTCCACCTGAAGGCCCAAGGGCTGATACCCGAGGCTCTCGAGGTCGAGCGAGAGGTCAAGCGCTTCGCGTCGGTCGAGGAAGGCCTGGCCGCGGCGGTGGGCCTCGAGGACGCCTGGCGGGCCGACGGCCGGTGGTTCCGCTACATCGCCTTTCTCGAGGGTGGGGGGCGAACGCTCACGCGCGCCCATCTCATCGTCAAAGCCCGCAAATCGTGACGCTGACCTCGTCGATCCTGACGGACTCCGTCAAATCCCGGGCGCTCGCCGCGGGCTTCGACCACGTGGCCATAGGTCCCGCGTCTCCTCCCGACCACGGCCCCGCTCTGGAGCGCTGGCTCGAGGCTGGGTACGCCGGGACCATGAGCTATCTCGAGCGGCGCCTCGGCGAGCGACTTGATCCCGACTCCGTGCTCCCCGGGGCGCGCTCCGTCGTCTGCGTCGCGCTCAACTATTTCCCGGGCGAGCCCGTGCCCGACCCGTCCTGGGCGCCCGTGGCACGCTATGCCTGGGGGCGGGACTACCACGACGTGATGACGCCCCGCCTGCAGGCGCTCGGGCAATATCTTCTCGAGGCCGCGGGAGCCCGGAGCCGAGCCTACGTCGACACGGGGCCCGTGCTCGAGCGCGATCTGGCGGCACGGGCGGGCCTGGGGTGGACGGGCAAGAACACGATGCTCCTGCATCCGGAGCTCGGCTCGTGGTTCCTGATCGGCGTGCTCCTCACGACGGCCGAGCTCGCCTTCGACGAGCCGTTGCCGGACCGCTGCGGCTCCTGCCGGGCCTGCCTGGACGCCTGTCCGACCGGAGCCTTCGTCGCCCCCTACATCCTTGACGCCCGTCGCTGCATCTCGTACCTGACCATCGAGCATCGCGGGGACATTCCCCCTGCGCTCGAAGACGCGCTCGGTCCCTGGCAGTTCGGCTGCGACGTCTGCCAGGAGGTCTGTCCCTGGAACAGGAAAGTTCCGGTGAGTCGCGAGACCGCCTTTCGGCCATCGGCCCCCTATCCGGGCGCCGAGCGAATCGCCGCCATGAGCGACGAGGAGCTCCGCGCGCGCTTCCAGGGCACCGCCCTCCTGCGCCCGCGGCCCGCGGGGCTCCGCCGGAACGCCACGGCGTTCCGCCACAATTCGGCGCGGGCCCCCCGCGCGTGAGCGAGGAGCGGAGGGCCCGTGCCCTCGAGGTGCTCCTCGCTTTCAGCAAGCTCGGGGTGAGCAGCTTTGGCGGGCCGATCGCTCATATCGGGTATTTCCGCGAGGAATTCGTGGTGCGGCGTCGCTGGCTCGACGAGCATGCCTACGCCGATCTCGTGGGTCTCTGCCAGTTCCTGCCCGGTCCCGCGAGCAGCCAGGTCGGTTTTTCCCTGGGGCTCATGCGGGCGGGCTATCTCGGCGGCCTCGCGGCGTGGGCAGGATTCACGCTGCCCTCCGCGATCGCCCTCGTCCTCTTCGCGCAGGGCGCGAGCGCGCTTCAAGGATCGCTGGGGACCGGCCTCCTGCACGGCCTCAAGCTCGTTGCCGTGGCGATCGTCGCCCAGGCCGTCTGGGGCATGGCCCGCACGCTCTGCCCCGACCGCGAGCGCGCGGCGATCGCGACGGTGGCGACCCTGGTCATCCTGATCAGCGCGTCCTCGAGTGTCCAGATCCTGGCCATCGCGCTGGGGGGCGTGGCCGGCCTGTGGCTCTGTCGTGCGGCGCCGCAAGCACCGACCGGCCACGTGTCCGTGCCCGTCTCGCGCCCGGTCGGGCTGGCGGCGCTCGCCATTTTCCTGCTGCTGCTCGTGGCGCTGCCGGTATGGCGAAATCTCGGAGCATCCCAGGGCCTCGCGCTGTTCGAGGCCTTTTACCGGTCGGGCGCGCTGGTGTTCGGCGGCGGGCACGTCGTCCTGCCCCTGCTGCGCGAGGCCGTCGTTGTCCCCGGCTGGGTGAGTGACGACGTCTTCCTCGCCGGTTATGGCACCGCCCAGGCCGTGCCCGGCCCGCTCTTCACCTTCGCGGCGTACCTCGGAGCCGTCGTGACACCACAGCCGCGCGGATTGGCGGGGGCCGCCCTGAGCCTCGTCGCCATCTTCCTTCCCGGCATGCTCGTCCTGGTGGGCACGCTGCCCTTCTGGGACGCCTTCCGACGGCGCGTGAGCGCCCAGGCGATCATGCGGGGCGTGAACGCGGCGGTGGTCGGACTGCTCGGCGCGGCGCTCTACCACCCGGTCTGGACGAGCTCGGTCGAGACGCCGGCGGATCTCGGGCTCGCCCTCGTCGGGTTTGTGCTCCTGAACGTGTGGCGGGCCCCGCCGCTGCTCGTGGTCGTCATCGGCGCGCTCGGGGGAGTGGCTCTTGCCCAGCTCAGGGCATGACCCTCGAGCAGTGCAGCTCCAGCGCGGGATCGACGAGGGCTTCATCAAGCCCGATCTCCTCGACCTCTGGTATCCTGCCCCCGGCATCGCTGACCAGGAGCTGACTAGGAGATCGCGCATGAGAAGTCCCTCTGGCCGCTTGATCGGGATCGTCGCGCTCGTCGCGGTTTGGTGTCCCTGGGCCGTGGGACCAGCCACGGCCGGATCCATAAAGGGCAACGTGCTCCACGCGGGGCCGCCGCCGGAAAAAAAGACCGTGACCATCAACATCGACCAGTACGTGTGCGGCAAGAGCAGGGAGAGCGAGGATCTCGTCCTTGGCCCCAACCGCGGCGTTCGCTGGGCGGTCGTCTCGCTCCAGACGCCCCCGCCAGGAGTCCGAGGGGAGGCCCCGCCCGGCCCCGTGCAGATGGACCAGCAGCAGTGCGTCTACGTGCCGCGGGTCGTGATCGTGCCGGTGGGGGGAACGGTGGAGTTCCTCAACAGCGATCGGCTGCTCCACAACCTGCACAGCGTCAGCACGGAGAACGCGACCTTCAACCGGACGCAACCCAAGGGACGGACCGTT
>WNFF01001666.1_pt1 | contig 32007 bp, 31 predicted proteins | sample 5400441 | NCBI WGS metagenome assembly WNFF01 (sample SAMN13153345, study PRJNA577476) | soil metagenome | isolation source: 120 cm saprolite under Douglas fir tree site 2 hole 3 replicate 1 | place: USA:California | collected 2015-04-18
CGCGGCTCGTAGACGAGCGCCCGGGCCAGGGCCACCCGCTGCTGCATGCCCCCCGAGAGCTGGGCCGGGCGGTGCTCGGCGCGCGTGTCGAGCCGCACCAGGCCGAGAGCCGCCCGCACCCGCCGCTCGATCTCCGCTCGCGCTGTCCGCCGCTCGCGCAGCCCGAAGGCCACGTTCTCGAACACCGAGAGGTGGGGAAAGAGGGCGTAGGACTGGAACACCATCCCGAGCCCGCGCTGGTGGGCCGGCCGGTCGGTGACGTCCTGGCCGTCGATCCGCACCCGGCCCGCGGTGGGCAACACGAAGCCCGCGATCAGGTTGAGGGTGGTGGTCTTGCCGCAGCCGGACGGGCCGAGCACCGAGAGCAGCTCGCCTTCGTACACGACCAGGTCGAGGCCGGCGACCGCGCGGATGCCCCCGTAGTCGCGGGTGCAGCCGGCCAGCTCGACCACCGGGCGCGCCATCAGTAGGGCCTCACCGGTGGTGGAGGAACACGCCGCCCAGGTCCAGGTACCGGTCGGCGAGCCAGACGATCAGGAAGGTGCCCACGATGAAGAGGGTCGAGAGCGCGGCGATGGTCGGATCGGTGTAGTTGACCACGTAGCTGAACATCGCCACCGGCAGGATCTCGGTCAGCCGGGTGGAGATGAAGAGCGAGACCACGAACTCGTTCAGCGACACGATCACCGCGAAGAGGAGCGCGGCCAGGAGGCCGGGACGCAGGAGCGGCAGCGTCACCCGGCGGAAGGTCCGCCAGGGGGTGGCGCCCAGGCTCGCGGCGGCGCGCTCGAGGGTGGGATCGAGGTTGCGCACGCTGACCCACACCGAGCGGACGACGAACGGCAGCACCAGCGCCACGTGGGCCGCGATCAGCACGCTCCGGCTGCGCAGGAGGCCGAGCGCCGCGCCCACGATGAGGAAGCCGAGGCCGGCCGCGACGCCCGGCACGACCAGCGGCGAGAGGAGCAGCGTGGCCCAGAGCGAGGCGGCGCGGGGGCGCCCACGGGCCAGGCCGAGCGCCGCCGCGGTGCCGATGGGCATGGCCAGCGCCACCGCGCCCGCGGTGACCAGGAGGCTGTTCCACATCGCGCGCTGGAACTGCGGGTAGGTGACGACGTTCACGTACCAGCGCAGCGACAGCCCGCTCGGAGGGAAGGAGAGGATCGCGGTCGGGTTGAACGAGACCGCCACGACCACGACGGTCGGCAGGGTCATGAACCCCAGGAGGACGAGGACGGCCAGCCGGAGCATCACGCGCCCCGGTCGGCGACCGCGGTGAGCCGCCCCACCCCGGCGAGCAAGCCGAGCGTCACCGCCAGCGCCACCACCGCGAAGGCCGCGCCCCCGGGCCAGTTGAAGGAGTCGAGCGCCAGGTCGCGGACGACGTTGGCGATCATCTTGACCCGGCCGCCGCCCAGCAGCTCGGGGGTGGCGAAGGCGCTGAGGGTCCAGGCGAAGACGATCACCGAGCCCGACACCACGCCCGGCATCGAGAGCGGCAAGGTCACCCGCCGGAACACGCGGGCGGGGCGCGCGCCCAGGCTTGCCGCCGCCCGCTCGTACACCGGGTCGACGTGGCTGATCGCGGCGGCCAGCAGGAGGATCATGGTCGGCATCGAGAAGTGCACGAGCCCCACCAGGACTCCACGTGGCGTGAAGAGCATCGGCACCGGCCAGGTGACCACCGTGTTACCCAGGACCAGCACCCAGGCATAGGTCCGCACGATGGCGCCGGTGAAGAACGGGGCGAGGGTCAGCACGAGGAGTGCCGAGCGGACGCGGGCCGAGGGCGTGCGCGCCAGCACGTAGGCCACCGGGTAGGAGGCGACGAGGGTGAGCGCGGTGGTGGCCGCGCTCAGCGCCACGGTCTCCCACACCGCGCCCAGGTACTGCCGGCTCATGATGCCGGTGAAGTTGGCGACGGTCAGCCCCCCGGTCACGAGCGACCCCGGCACGAACTCGAGCACGCTGTAGCGCAGCAGCGCGGAAAGCGCGGCCGCGAACACCGCGACGACGACCACCGCCGGGGTCAGGAGCCACCGCACCGGGCGTCCCCCGCTACTTGACCCCACGCTACTTGACCCCATGCTACTTGACCCCATGCTACTTGACGATGTTGGCGGTGAACCACTCGCGCCAGGCCGGCAGGTTCCTGGCCCGCACCTCGTCGTTGACGATGTAGGTACGCTCCTTCCACTCCGCCGGGGTCAGGAAGATGCCCGGCTGGCCGTGGAACGCGGCGGGCACGGTGGCGCCGCCGTTGACCGGGCCCGCCTTGAGGGCCTTCGCGAGCTCGGTCTGGATCTCCCTGGAGAGCGCCAGGTTGATGAACTGGTACGCCGCGTCCGCCTTCGTGGTGCCGGCCATCACCGACATGCAGTCGATCCCCACCACGCCGGGGTAGTCCTTGGGCTGGACCACCTTGACCGCGATGCCCTGCTCCTGCAGGTGATAGGCGTTGACCGAGAGCATCACCTGCACCGGCGCCTGACCGGTCTTCATCAGATCCTGGCTCTGGGCATCGGTCGAGTAGAAGGCCACGATGCTCGGCTTGAGGGCCTTGAGCCGCTCCTGGCCCTTCTGCCACGTCGCCTCGTTGCCACCCTCCATCAGGGCCGCGATCGTGATGATATGCGAGGGGTCGAAGTCGGGCATGGCGATCTTGCCCTTGAGGGATGGCTTCCAGAGATCCGACCACTTCGTGATCTCCTCCTTCACCAGATCCGGGCGGTACACGATGGTATACACGTAGCTCCAGCCGCCCACCTGGTACTCGCTCCGCACCGCCTCGCGCGCCGCTTCCTTGGCGTTCGGGAGCTTGGCCATGTCGAGCGGGGCAAAGAGCCCGTCGGAGATGTAGAGCCGCCCCACGTGGCTCGTGGTGAACGTGACGTCCACCAGCGGGCTGCCCTTGGCCACCCGGGCCTTGGCGAGGCGGTCGATGGTGCCCCCCACCTCGAACTCGACCGGCGTGCCCGTCCTGGCGGTGAAGGCCTTCCCGATCACCCGCTCCACGGTATCCTTCCAGTTGCCGCCCCACACGCTGACCACCAGCGAGTTCTGGGCGTGGGCGGAGGCGACCGGGGGGCACAGGGCGAGCAGCGACGCGACGACGAGGCGGGCGAGCATGGCGAGTCTCCTATTCCGTCCGAGGTGTGGGGCGGGGTATGGGCGGCGCGAGCGCCTGGGCGGCCGCCTCGATGGCCTCGACGATGAAGTGGTAGCCGGTGCAGCGGCAGAGGTGCCCGGCCAGCATCTCGCGGATCTCCTCGCGCGAGGGCGCGGGCCGCTCGCGGAGAAACGCGCAGGTGCTCATGATGATCCCGGGGGTGCAGTAGCCGCACTGGAGCCCGTGCTTGGCCCAGAACGCCTCCTGCACCGGATGCAGACCCTCGGCGGGAGCGACGCCTTCGATGGTGGTGACGCTCCGGCCGTCGGCCTGGACCGCCAGCATGAGGCAGGCGCGGACCGGCTCGCCTTCGAGCAGGACGGTGCACGCCCCGCACACGCCGTGCTCGCAACCCACGTGGGTGCCGGTCAGCTCGAGGTCCTCTCGCAGGAAGTCGGCCAGGGTCTGGCGCACCTCCACCGCGCGCTCGTGCTCGCGGTCGTTGACCGTCACCCGGATCGTCCTGGTCACCGGGGCCCCCCACAGCGCGCCAGCGCGGCGGCGAGCGTGCGCTCGGCCAGCGTGGCGGCGACCTGCCGCCGGTACGCCGCCGTCGCGTGGATGTCGGCGTCCGGGGAGAGGGCGGCCACCGCCGCCCGCGCCGCGTCCGCGATGAGCGCGGGCGTCGGCGCGTGGCCCGCGAGGGCCTGCTCCACCACGAGCCCGCGCACCGGCGTGCCCCCCGCTCCGAAGAAGGCGAGGCGGGCGCGCGCCACCGTGCCGTCGGCGGCGAGCGCGATCACCGCCACCGCGCCCACCAGCGCGAAGTCGCCGTGGCGGCGGGAGACCTCCGCGAAGCCCCAGCCCGCGCCGGCCGCCGGCAGGGTGAAGCGCACCGCGGTGGCCAGCTCGTCGGCGGCGAGCGCGGTGGTGAGCGGCGCGCGGTAGAAGCGGTCGGCCGGGATCATCCGCTCGCCCCGCGGTCCGCGGGCCACCACCACGCCCTCCAGGCAGAGGAGCACGGCGGGCAGCTCCGACGCGGGATCGGCGTGGACCACGTTGCCCACCACGGTGCCGCGGTTGCGGATCGGGGGATGGGCGACGTGGCGCAGCACCTCCGCGAACAGCGGCGAGCGCGTGGCGGCCCAGCGCTCGAGCGCGCGCTGCCGGACGAGGGCGCCGATCTCGAGCATGCCCGAGGCCTCGCGGATGCCGTCGAGGCCCGGCAGGCGATTGATGTCCACCAGGAGCGTCGGGCGCGCCAGGCGGAGCGCCATCATCGGGATGAGGCTCTGGCCGCCCGCCAGCACCTTGGCGTCGCCTCCGCCGGTGGCCATGGCGGAAACGGCCTCGTCGAGGCTGGCCGGCGCCACGTAGTCGAACCGCGCGGGCTTCACGCCTTCCCCAGCAGGCCCAGCACCACCGACGGGCCGAGCGGCGTCCGCGTCACCCGCACCTTCCAGGGCGCGAGCGCGTCCTCCACCGCGTTGGCGATGGCCGCGGGCGGCGAGATGGCGCCGCCCTCCCCGATGCCCTTGACGCCGAGCGGGTTGCGGGGCGACGGGTACTCGAGATGGACCGTCTCGATGGGCGGCAGCTCCATCGCGGTCGGCACGAGGTAGTCCATGAACGTCCCGGTCAGGAGCTGCGCCTGCTCGTCGTAGACCATCTCCTCGAGCAGCCCGCCGCCCACGCCCTGCGCCACGCCGCCGTGGATCTGGCCCTCCACGATGACCGGATTGATCACCTTGCCGCAGTCGTGCGCGACCAGGTACCGGCGGAGCGCGACCGCGCCGGTCCCGGTGTCGACGTCCACCACTGCGACGTGCACCGCGCTCGTGTAGGTCACGGTCGGCTGGTGGTGGTAGACGGTGGCCTCGAAGTCGAGCGCGGTCACGCCGGGCTTGGCGAACGTCGGGATGGCGGCCCGGATGACGGCGGCGAGCGGGGTGGCCGAGCCGGGCGCCCCGCGCACCGCGACGGCGCCGTCGCTCACCTCGATGTCCGACGGCGCCGCCTCGAGCAGGGCCGCGGCCGCCGCGACGATCTTGTCCTTCACGCGGCCGGAGGCCTCGTGGATCGAGCTGCCCGCGTTCACCGCGCTGCGCGAGGCAAAGGTGCCGACGCCGAACGGGATCGCCGCGGTGTCGCCGCCCACCACCGTCACCCAGTCGATCGGGATGCCGAGGGCGTCGGCCGCGATCTGGGCGAACGAGGTCTCGTGGCCCTGCCCCTGGCAGCAGGCGCCGGTGGCCACCACCGCGTGTCCCGACGGGTCGAGCCGCACGGTGGCGCCTTCGTACGGCCCGATCGCGGTGCCCTCCACGTAGCCCGAGATGCCGATGCCGCGCTGGATACCCTGCTCGCGCAGACGGGCCTGCTCGGCGCGCAGGGCCGGGTAGTCCACCGCGCGGAGCGCCGCCTCGAGCCCGGCCCGGAAGTCGCCGCTGTCGTAGACCAGCGGGTTGCCGTCGCGGTACGGGATCTGGAGCTCGTACGGCATGTCCGCCTCGGTCAGGTAGTTGCGTCGCCGCAGCTCCGCCGGATCCATCGACAGCTCCCGCGCCAGGCAGTCGACGATGCGATCCATGGCGAAGACGGTCTCGGGTCGGCCCGCTCCGCGATAGGGCGCGTTCGGGGTCTTGGTGGTGACCACCCCGCGGCACTCGACGTCGAGGTTGGGCACCCGGTGCGGGCCCAGCAGGTGGGCCACCGTGTTGTAGGGCAGCACGATGCCCCACGAGTTGTAGGCGCCCAGGTCCACCCAGATGCGGTCGCGCACCGCCAGGAGCGTGCCGTCGCGCCGGGCCGCGATCTCGATGTCGTGCACCTGCGCCCGGGCGTGGGCCGAGCCCATCATGTGCTCGCGCCGGTCCTCGGTCCACTTGACGGGGCGGCGCGAGGCGATGGCGGCGGCGGGGATCAAGAGATCTTCCGCGTAGCCGTTGGCCTTGGTGCCGAAGCCGCCCCCCACGTCGGGCGCGATCACCCGGATCTTGTGGGGCGGCAGCCCGAGCGCGGACACCAGGCCCTGCTGGACGAAGTGGACCACCTGGGTGCCGTTCCACGTGGTGAGCGTGCCGTCGCGCGCGTCCCACTGGGCCACCACCCCGCGCGTCTCGATCGGCATGCCCACGTAGCGCGGGATCACGAACCGCTCGCGCACCCGCGCGTCGGCCTGGCGCAGCGCGGCTTCCACGTCGCCGAAGCCGGTCCTAAACGAGAGCGCGATGTTGTCGCCCCACTCCGGGTAGAGCACGGGCGCGCCCGGCAGGGCGGCGGCCACCGCGTCGGCCAGCACCGGCAGGGGCTCGTAGTCCACCTCGATCAGCTCGCAGCCGTCCTCGGCCAGGGCACGGCTGCCCGCCAGGACCATCGCCACGATCTCGCCCACGTGGCGCGCCTCGTCGCGGCACATCGCGAGCTGGCCGATCTGTCGCATCGTCACCGCCACGCGGGCCGACAGACCGGGCGGAATCGCCCCGAAGAGGGGCAGCGGCTTCATCCAGCGCTCGAGATCCGCGAACGTGAACACGTGCGCCACTCCCGCCAGGCGCTTCGCGGCCTCGGTGCGGATGCCGGTGATGCGCGCGTGCGCGTAGGGGCTCCGCACGAAGGCGGCGTGGAGCATGCCGGGCAGCTTGATGTCGTCCACGAAGCGACCCTCGCCCCGCAGGTAGCGCGGGTCTTCTTTGCGCTTCACCGAGGCCCCGAAGTACTTGGCGCCCATGTCAGGGGTGGTCTCCTTGGGGCTCCTGCGGACGACCGCTTACTTCCTTGAAGCTTTTCATCTGCGGGGGCCCAGAAATGGCCCCCGCACTCCCCCAGTCGGCGGACAACCGTTTCGGCGGAGCCATCGCTCAACCTCCCAGATAGGCTTTCTTCACGTGATCGTTTTGCATCAGGTCCTTCGCGGGGCCCTCGAGGGTGATGCGGCCGGTCTCCATGACGTAGGCGCGGCCCGCGAGCTGGAGCGCCATGTAGGCGTTCTGCTCGACCATCAGCACCGTCGTGCCTTCCCGCTGGATGCCGGCGATGATCTGGAACACGGTCTCGGTCACGGTCGGAGCCAGTCCGAGCGAGGGCTCGTCGAACAGGATGAGCCGCGGGCGCGCCATGAGGCAGCGGCCGATGGCCAGCATCTGCTGCTCGCCGCCCGAGAGCGTGCCCGCGGCCTGGCGCCGCCGATCGGCCAGGATCGGGAAGTGGCCGAAGACCCGCTCGCGGTCCGCCGCCACCGCCACCCCGTCGGTGCGCACGTAGGCGCCCATCTGGAGGTTCTCCTCCACCGTCATGTGCGGGAACACCCGCCGCCCCTCCGGGCAGTGGGCGATGCCGCGGCGGAGGATGTCCTGGGGCGCGAGGCGCTGGATCTCCTGCCCGTCGAAGACGATCCGCCCGGCCCCCGCCCGCACCAGCCCGGAGATCGTCTTGAGCGTGGTGCTCTTGCCGGCCCCGTTGGCCCCGATGAGGCACACGAACTCGGCCGCGCCCACCGTGAGCGACACGCCGTGGAGCGCGGTGATGCGCCCGTAGCCCGCGGCCACCCGCTCAAGCGTGAGCATGGGCTCCCGATCCCAGGTAGGCGCGGACGACCTCGGGGTCGCGCTGCACCGCGGCCGGGTCGCCGTCGGCGATGAGCCGCCCGTAGTTGAGCACCAGCACCCGATCCGAGATCCCCATCACCAGCCGCATGTCGTGCTCCACCAGGAACACCGTGATGCCCTGCTCGCGGATCCGGCCGATCAGCGCCGCGACCGTGACCTTCTCGGAGGTGCTCATGCCCGACGCGGGCTCGTCCAACATGAGCAGGCGCGGTTGCGCGGCCAGGGCCACCGCCAGCTCGAGCAGGCGCTGGTCGCCGTAGGAGAGGCCGCTCGCGGCTTCGGCCCGGCGAGGCCCGAGCCCCACGAAGTCGATCACGCGATCGGCCTCCGCCTCGAGCCGGCGCTCCTCCGCGCGCACGCGGCCGCGGGTCAGCAGGGCGGCGGCGACCCCCACCCGCCCGCGCAGGTGGAGCCCGGTCAGCACGTTCTCCCGCACGCTGAGCCCGGGGAATACGCTCGTCTTCTGGAACGTGCGCACGAGTCCTCGCGCCGCGATCCGGTGGGGCCGCCAGCCGGTGATGGCCTGCCCATCGTGCCGCACCGTCCCCTGCGTCGGCCGCTGGAAGCCGGTGATCACGTTGAAGGCGGTGGTCTTGCCCGCCCCGTTCGGGCCGATCAGGCTGGTCACGGTGCCGGGCGCGACCGTGAAGCTCACGCCCGCGAGCGCGGCCACCCCGCCGAAGCGCACCGTGAGGTCGTGGGCCTCGAGGGTCACGACGCGCTCCCGCGGCGGTGGGCGGCCGGGCCGAGTCCGCGCAGGGCCGGCACGATCCCCTCGGGCATGAAGAACAGCACGCCCACGAGCAGGATCCCGTAGAGCAGCATCTGCCACTGCCAGGAGGTGGCAGCCCGCAGCGCCTCCGGCAGCACCGTGAAGAGCACCGCGCCCACGACGGGGCCGGCCAGCGTGCCCTTCCCGCCCGCCACCACCATGATCACCATGGTGACGGTGTAGGTGAAGAGGAAGACCTCCGGGCTCACGAAGCGCGTGTAGTGGGCGTAGAGACCGCCGCCGAAGCCGGCCATGGCCGCGCTCACCACCGCGGCCAGCACCAGGTAGTGCGTGCCGTCGATGCCCACCGAGGCGGCGAGCGTCTCGTTCTCCCGGAGCGCGACCAGCGCCCGCCCCACCCGGGAGCGGACCAGGGCCAGGCACACCAGGTACGACAGCGCGACCGCGGCCAGCACCACGTAGTAGAAGGCGGTCTTGGTACGCAGCGAGAGCGCGGGCAGGCCGGGCAGGGCGATCTCGAGCGGCGGCACGCCGGGCAGGCCGAGCGGACCGTTGGTGAGGTCCATCCAGTTCACGCTCACCAGCGAGACGCACCCCGCGAAGGAGATGGTCAGGAGCACGAAGTAGGCGCCGCGCAGCTTGAGGGCGAGCCGGCCGATCACGTAGCCCGCCACCGCCGGCAGCACGATCGCGGCGAGCAGACCGATCCAGGCCGACCACTCGAGCTTCACGGTGAGGAGCCCGGTGGCGTAGGCGCCGATGCCGAAGAACGCGGCGTGGCCGAGGGAGAGCTGCCCGGTGTAGCCCAGCAGGAGGTTCAGGCTGAGCGCGAGCACCGCGAAGATGCCGGCCATGATGAGGGTGTGCAGGTGGTACGGATTCCAGACCCACGCCGGCGCGGTCGCCACCACCGCCAGCCCGAGCAAGAGCGCGAGCCGGCTCATCCCACCCGCTCGGCGCGGGCGAAGAGCCCGGAGGGACGCAGCAGCAGCACCGCCACGATCATGAGGAAGCCCACCGCGTCGCGGTAGCCGGAGGAGACGTAGCCCGCGCCGAGCTCCTCCGCCACGCCCAGGACGATGCCGCCGAGCGCGGCGCCCGCGAAGTTGCCGAGCCCGCCCAGGATCACGACCGAGAAGGCCTTGAGCGAAGCCAGGTCGCCCATCGAAGGATAGAGGAGGAATACCGGGCCCAGCAGGGCGCCCGCCGCCGCGGCCAGCCCGGCCCCGAACGCGAAGGTGATGGTGTGGATGCGCTCGATGCTCACCCCCATGAGGGCGGCGGTCTCGCGATCCTGGAAGGTCGCCCGCATGGCCCGGCCCAGCTTGGTCCGCGCGAGGAGCAGGTGCGCGCCGAGGATCAGGCCACCCGAGACCACGAAGACGAACACCCGCAGCGGGGCCACCGAGACCGGCCCCAGCACCAGTGGCTGGGTCGGAAACGGCGTCGGCACGCTCTTGGCGACTCCGCCCCAGCCGAGCAGCTCCGCGTTCTGCATGGCGATCCAGACGCCGATCATCACCAGCATGACCGTATCGATCGACTGGCCACGCAGGGGGCGCAGCAGGACGCGCTCGCAGATCGCGCCCGCCACCGCGCCCGCCGCGATGGCGAGGGGGATGGCGAGGAAGAAGTGCACCGACCCGAGGGTCAGCGCCGCGAACGCGGCGTAGGCCCCGAGCGTGTAGAACTCGCCGTGGGCGAAGTTCACCACGCTCATCAGCCCGAAGACCAGGGTGAGGCCGATTCCGAGCAGGCTGTAGGTGGCCCCCAGCAGCAATCCGTTCAGGAGGTGCTGGAGAAGCTGGTCCAAGCGCCCGCGGTCGCCTCCCGCGCTACTTCTTGGCCGCGAACGCGGGCAGGGCGATCTTGCCGTCCTTCACCTGGACGATGAAGATGCTGGGCTTGGACTGCCCGCTCTCCTTGCCGGCCGGACCGTCCTTCTCGAACTTGATGGGCCCGTTGAGCCCCATCACGCTCACCTGCCAGAGCGCGGCCTGCACCGCCTTGGGCTCCGCCTTGCCCGCCACCCGGATGGCCTCCACCGCGGTCAGCACCCCGTCGTGGCCGCGGAAGCCCTCGGTCAGCCCTTCGAACGGGTGGCCGCGCTTGGCCCACTCGTCGACGAAGGCCTTCGCGAGCTTGCCGTCCGGCATCGCCTCCGGGAACCAGGGCAGGAAGAACAGGATGTGGTACGAGCCCTCGGCGGCCGCGCCCGCCTGCTTGATGAGCTGGCTCGGCGAGGAGCTGCCGCCGGTGGTGATGACCTTGCGGGTGAGCCGCTGCTCCTGGGCCTGCTTGAGCACGAGCGTGATCTGCTCGACGCTCGTGGTGAGGAACAACGTGTCGGCCGAGCCCGCCTTGACCTTGGTGATCTGGGCGTTCATGTCGGTGGCGGACTGGTCCATGAACTCCACCGCCCCGACGGTGGCACCGGACTTCTTCAGGATCTCGCCGAAGGCGGTGACCGAGCCCCGCCCCCAGTCGGTGTTGACCGCGAGGAAGTCGGCCTGCTTGATGCCGAACTCCTTCAGGTACTTCTCGAGGCCGAGCGCCTCCATCTCGCTGGGCGGGCTGATCCGGAAGATCCACGGGTTCCCGCGCTTGGTGATGGTCGCGGCGCTGGAGGTCTCCACCACCATCGGCACGCCGTACTCCTCGAGCTTCGGCATCGCGGCCAGGGTCATCGAGCTGCCCCAGGCCCCCACGATGATCGGCACCTTGTCGCGTATGATCAGCTTCTCGGCCGCGGTGGCGGCCTCCTTCGGATCCGACTTGTTGTCCTCGATCAGCAGCTCGACCTTGCGCCCGAGCACGCCGCCCTTGCCGTTGATCCAGTCACGGGCGATCTCGGCGCCCATCCGCACGTAGTTGCCGGAGGCGGCCACCGGGCCCGACAGGGGCTGGATCACGCCCACCTTCACGGAGTCCTGCGCCTGCGCGGCCGGCGCGCCGACGGCGAACACGATGGCCAGCGCAACGGAAAGGGCTCGGATTGCTCGCGTCATGAACGATCTCCTCTGGCCCAGGCAACCGGTTTGGGTCTCACGCCGCCACGCTGCGGTGGTTAGGGGAATCGCGCACTTATCCTACATTTCATGTCACGTGTCAAATGAAAACCCGATTGACAACGACTTCGGTCGCGCCAAGAATACGGCTCCAATGTCACCCGCCCGTTCGACCGCACCGCGCGCCGCGATCGCCCCGCTGCTGCACGAGAGTCTCGGCGAGCGAGTATACCGGACGGTGCGCGACCTGATCCTGAGCCAGGTCTTCCCGCCCGGCTCGAAGCTCAACGTCGAGCAGATCTGCCGCGACCTCGGAGTCAGCCGCACGCCGGTCTGGGACACGATGCGGCGCCTCGAGAGCGAGGGGCTGGTCAACACGGTGCCCCGCCACGGCGTCTTCGTACTCAACTACGGCGCCGACCAGATCCGCGATCTCTTCGCGGTGCGCGGGGCGCTGGAAGCCCTGGCGGTGCGACAGGCCGCGGGCCACCTCGACCCCGACGCCCACGCGGGGCTCGAGGCCTCCATGAAGGAGATGGAGCAGGCGGCGGCGGCCGGCGCGATCGAGCAGTACTCGCGCGCGGCGATCGACTTCCACGACCGCATGCTGGCCGCGGCCCGCAACCAGGTGCTGAGCCGCCTGCTCGAGAACGTGTACGCGCAAATCCTGGTCCTCCGCCTCCGGTCGCTCTACCTGCCGGAACGGGTCGAGTCGAGCGTGGCCGAGCACCGCGAGCTCTTCGAGGCGGTGGTGGCGGGCGAGGCCGAGCGCGGCGAGCGCCTGGCGCGCGCTCACGCCGACCACGTGCTGCAGGACGCGCTCGAGTTCACGCGCCGGGCCGAGCGGGATCGGTGACCGGGCGGCTCGCGGGCAGCGCGGTCGTCGTCACCAGCGGCGCGGCCGGCCTCGGGCTGGCCTAGGCCGGAGGCGCTGCCGTGCCCACGACCGTCCCGGTCATCGACATCGCGCCCTTCGGTCCGAGCGGTGATCGCGCCCGGCCGATCGAGCGCGACGCGGTGGTGCGCGCGGTCGACGCGGCCTGCACCGAGATCGGCTTCTTCACGATCGCCGGCCACGGCGTCCCCGCCGCGCTGATCGACCGCATGCTCGAAACCTCGCGTGCCTTCTTCGACCTGCCCGCGGCCGAGAAGCGGCGCGTGGCCCGGCCGCGGCCCGAGCAGAGCCGCGGCTACCTCGCGCTCGGCGCCGAGAACCTCTCCTACAGCCGCGGCGACGCCTCCACCACCGATCTCAAGGAGTTCTTCGCGATCGGGCCGGTGGACGTGCCGGACGAGGCCTACTACCGACGGCCCGAGGCCTACCCGTCGTTCGCGCCGAACCTCTGGCCCGAGCGTCCCGCCGCGCTGCGCTCGGTGTGGACCGAGTACTACCATACCCTGGAGGGGCTCGCCGCCCGCCTCATGCGGATCTTCGCTCTGGCGCTCGGGCTGCCGGACGACTTCTTCCGCGACAAGACCGACCGCCACATCAGCGGCATCCGCGCCAACCACTACCCCGAGCAGGTCGAGCCGCCCGCCCCGGGCCAGATCCGGGCGGGAGCGCACACCGACTACGGGGCGGTCACCATCCTGCTGCCCGAGAACGTGCCCGGGCTCGAGGTGCTGGACCGCGCGGGCGCCTGGGTCGACGTGAGCGCGCCGCCGTCCACCTTCGTCTGCAATATCGGCGACCTCATGCAGCACTGGACCAACGACCGGTGGATCTCGACCATGCACCGGGTGGTGAATCCGCCCCGCGAGGCGGCGGCCGGCAACCGCCGGCTCTCGATCCCCTTCTTCCACCAGCCCAACTACGACGCGCTGATCGAGTGCCTGCCCACCTGCTGCGGCCCGGACAACCCGCCGCGCTACGAGGCGGTCACCTCCGGCCAGCACCGGCTCACCAAGTTCCTGCGGGGCGTCGGCGCGGTCGCGCCGGGCCCGCGAGGCTGACATCATGAGCGCAGAATCCAGGCCCCAGTGGGACCGTTACGCGGGCGCGCTGCCGTCCATCGCCGCCGCGGTGGGCCGCACGCCGCTCGTGCGCCTGAACCGCATCACCCGCGACGTGAAGCCCGCCCTCTACGTGAAGGTCGAGTGGTACGGGGCCACCGGGAGCCTCAAGGACCGCATCTACCTGCACATGTTCGAGCGAGCCGAGGCGCGCGGCGACCTGAAGCCCGGCATGCAGGTGCTCGAATGCTCGACCGGTAACGCGGGGATCGCCTGCGCCTGGGTGTCGGCGGTCAAGGGCTACCCCTGCACCATCGTGATGCCGGAGGGCATGAGCGAGGAGCGAAAGAAGATCATGCGCGCCTACGGGGCCGAGCTGATCTTCACCCCGGGGGGCGAGAGCGACGTGGATCTCTCGCTCGAGCGCCTCGGCCAGATCCGCGACGCGGCCCCCGGCCGCTACTGGGTGCCCGGCCAGTTCGACAACCCCGACAACGTGGAGGCCCACATCCTCACCACCGGCCCCGAGCTGTGGGAGCAGACGGCTGGCCGCATCGGGGCCTTCGTGGACTCGCAGGGCTCTGGCGGCCTCCTCACCGGGGTGGGCCGCTATCTCCGGACCCGCGACCCCCAGGTGAAGCTCTACGCGGTCGAGCCGGCCGAGTGCGCGCTGCTCTCGCGCCGGGCGTGGGGCCACCACGGCATCGAGGGCATCGGCGACGGCTTCGTGCCGCGCAACCTGGACGTCTCGCTGCTCACCGGCGTGATCACCACCACCACCGAGGAGAGCGTCGACATCGCCCGGCGGCTCGCCCGCGAGGAGGGCATCTTCTGCGGCATCTCGAGCGGCTGCAACGTGGCCGCCGCGCTCAAGCTGGCCCGCCGTCACCCCGAGCTGCCGTCGGTGGTGACGATCATCAACGACACCGGCCAGCGCTACTTCACCACCCCCAAGTCGGCCGGCCCGAAGCTCCGCTCGCTCGAGGAGGCGGCGGCGCTGGTGAAGGACGGTGATCACGTGGCCCTGGGCGGCTGCCTCTACTCGCGCACGCCCCTGGCCCTGGTGTGGGCCCTGCTGCGCCGGCGGCCGCAGCGGCTCACGTTCTCGCGCAACCTCATGTGCTACGAGGGTGAGTGGGGCATGGTGGCGGGCGCGGTGGACAAGCTCGTCACCTCCTGGATGGGCATCGGCCTGCCGTGGGGTCTCTCACGCATCCAGCGCGAGTTCGTGGAGTCCGGCCGCGTGGAGTTCGAGGAGTGGAGCCACCTCGGCCTGGGCCTCCGCTACCGCGCCGCCGCGATGGGGGTGCCGTTCCTCCCCTCCCTCACCATGCTGGGCTCGGGGCTGATGGACGTGGGCGGGTCGAAGACGGTCGCGTGCCCGTACACCGGGCAGACCCTCCACGCGGTACCCGCCCTCTTCCCCGACGTGGCCCTCATCCACGTGCAGAAGGCCGACCGGCTCGGCAACTGCCAGATCGACGGCTACCCGCACATGGACGCCGACATCGCCCGCGCCGCCGCCACCGTGCTGGTGACCGCCGAGCAGATCGTCTCCGAGGATGAGATCCGCCTGCAGGGTGACCGCACCCTGATCCCCGGGTTCATGGTGGACGCGCTCGCCCTCGTGCCGTACGGATCCTACCCGCACGAGTGTTACGGCGCCTACGACGCCGAGCCCGAGCACTTCACGACGTACGTGGGCGGGATCCTGGCGCGCGGCACCGCCGCGGTGGCCGACTACCTGGAGCGCTACGTCTACGCCCCGGCGGCCCACGCCGACTACCTGGCCCTCTTCGGCGAGGGGCGGCGGACCGACGCGGCCGCCCGCGCGCGGATGCTCACCACGTGAGCGTCACCGCCAACGAGCTGCTGGCGGTGATGGGCGCACGGGAGCTGCGCGACAACACCACCGTCTTCACCGGGGTCGGCGCCCCCATGATGGCCTCGGTGCTGGCCCAGCGGACCCACGCCCCGCGGCTCACCATGATGGTCGAGGGCGGTGTCATCGGGCCGATGTGGAAGCCGGGCGAGCTGCCGATCTCCACCAACGAGATGCGCGCCGCCTACCGGGCCCAGATGCTGCCCGGGATCACCGACGCCTTCCTGCTCGCCCAGCGCGGCTTTTTCGACGTGGGCTTCATCGGGGGCGCCCAGATCGACCGGCACGGCAACCTCAACACCAGCGCCATCGGCGGCTACGCCCGGCCCAAGGTGCGGCTGCCCGGCAGCGGCGGCGCCAACGACATCATCTCGCTCTGCCGGGAGGTGCTGATCCTCACCGTCCACGAGAAGCGCCGCTTCACCGAGCGGGTCGACTTCGTGACGAGTCCCGGCTACCTGGACGGCGGCGACTCGCGCCGGCGCCACGGCTTGCTGTTCGGCGGCGTCTCGCGGGTGGTCACGACGCTGGGCATCTTCGGCTTCGAGGCGGAGAGCCGCCGCATGCAGCTGCTGGCGCTGCACCCGGGCGCCACCGTGGAGCAGGTGCGCGAGAACACCAGCTTCGAGGTCCTGGTAAGTCAATCACTCACCACCACCAAGGCGCCAACCGAAGAAGAGCTTGCCATCCTGCGCATGCTCGACCCGAAGCGCCAGTTCATCGGATGACGCTTCGAGACGGTTGTCCGCACTGTTCGAAAGGGTCGTCCGCCACTGGGGGAGTGCGGGGGCCATTTCTGGGCCCCCGCAGCTGAAGAGCTTGAAGAGCTTGAGGAAGTAAACGGTAAAACGGAGCAACGGGGGAACAGCTAGTGACCGACTTCGGCTTGGCGATACGCAACTTCGTGGGCCCCGGCGAGGTGCCGGACATCCCGGGCCTGTACGCGTACTCGGAGCGGGCCGAGGCCCTCGGCTTCGAGTCGCTCTGGGCCTGGGATCACGTGCTCCTGGGCGTGGAGCCGTCTTTCCCCATCGTGGACTCCATCACCATGCTGGGCGCGGTGGCGGCTCGGACCCGCACGATCAAGCTCGGCACCGGAGTCCTGGTGCTGCCGCTGCGCAACCCGGTGGTGGCGGCCAAGGCCCTCGGCAGCCTCGACGTCATCTCGGGCGGCCGGCTCGTCCTGGGAGTGGCGGCGGGCTGGTACGCCCGCGAGTTCGACGCGGTGGGCGTGCCCTTCAAGCAGCGGGGCCGCCACTTCGAGCGCAACCTCGACATCCTCATGCGCCTGTGGACCGAGGAGCGGGTGACGCTCAAGGTGGACGAGTTCAACCTGCGCGAGGCGGTGATGGTGCCGCGCACCGCGCAGCGTCCCCGGCCACCGATCCTCATCGGGGGTTACGTGGACGCCGTGCTCAGGCGGGCCGGCACGGTGGGCGACGGCTGGCTCACCTACTTCTACACGCCGGAGAGCTTCACCAAGTCCTGGGAGAAGGTGAAGGCCTTCGCCCGCGAGGCGGGCCGCGACCCGGCCCGGCTCACCGCCACCAACCAGCTTGCGGTGTACGTGGGCCGATCCCGGGAAGAGACCACCGCCGACATGCGCCGGTGGCTCTCGACCGAGTGGGACACCGCGGCCTGGAGCGAGTCGACCATCGACCACGCCGTGCACGGCTCGGCCGCCGATTGCATCGAGCAGCTGCGCGCCCACGTGCGGACGGGCGTGCACCGGATTATCCTGATCCCCTACCGCTATCAGCCGGAGCAGGTCGAGCGCATCGCCAAGGAGGTCTTGCCCAAGCTATGAGCCAGCCCGTCTACATCGACATCAACTGCGACATGGGAGAGAGCTACGGCCGCTGGACCCTCGGGCACGACGAGGAGGTCATGCCCAACATCACCTCGGCCAACATCGCCTGCGGCTTCCACGGGGGCGACCCGCACGTGATGCGCCGCACCGTGGCGCTCGCGCTCCAGCACGGGGTGGCGGTGGGCGCCCACCCCGGCCTGCCCGACCTGATGGGCTTCGGGCGGCGCCGCATGGACGTCTCCCCCGCCGAGCTCCAGGACTACCACCGCTACCAGGTCGGCGCGCTGTCCGCCTTCGCCCGGGCCGCCGGCACCCGCGTGCAGCACGTCAAGCCGCACGGCATCCAGTACCACATGTTCGAGGAGAGCCTCCCGCTCGCGCGCGCGACCGCCGAGCAGGTGCTCGAGCTGGATCCCGAGATGATCCTGATGACCATGGCCATGACCAAGTACGACGCCGAAGCCCGCAAGGTGAAGGGCCTGCGCATCGCGGCCGAGGGCTTCGCGGACCGGGTCTACGCCGACGACGGCCAGCTGGTGACGCGCAAGCTCGGCAAGGACGCGCTGATCACCGACCCGGCAAAGGCCGCCGAGCAGGCGGTGCGCATGGCGATGGAGGGCAAGGTCCGCACGATCACCGGCAAGGTGATCGACGCGCGCGTCGAGACCATCTGCATTCACGGCGATAGCCCGGGCTCGGACAAGATCGTGGCCGCGGTGCGCGAGGGCCTGGTCAAGGCCGGCGCCACGGTGAAGCCGTTGCGCGACTGGTTGCCGCGCTGAGCGGCGGTTCACTGTAGCGCAGGTCCTGCGGGGTCGGACCGGAGCGTCCGAAATGGGTACACTGTCTGGCGCTCCTCGTCACCGGGCATCGGAGCTCGGTCCGACCCACCGCTCGTAACTGTTCGCCACGCCTGACCTTTCACCCCCTCCGAAAACTGGCACCGAGTTTGCCCTAGAGAGGCTCGGCACATAGCCATGGCGGACTACACGGACGGCAGGAGCGTGAAGGGCGCGAAGACCGGCGGCAGCCGGCCCGGCGAAATCAAGCCGAGCTTGGGGCATCGCGGCCATCGTCTCGCGGGACTTCACGCGCCTCGCGGGGACTTCCGGCAGCGTCACGCCCTGGAGTCCCGACCGCACGAGTATCCCGGTCAGCTCGCGCGGGCTCATCGCCTCCCGCATCATCCGCGAGGCCTAGGTCGATGAGTGCAACCGATCCGGCCGGAATCGCCACAGGGGAGGAACGGACCATGATGCTCACAGAGCGCACCAGCGGCAACACGACGCTTCGGCTGCTCTCCGGGTCGGGTTACCGGCGAGAGAGCAGCGCCATGCCCTCGGACTCGCAGATCGCCCACGCCCTCTTCGACGCGCAGAGTGCTCCGAGCGTGCCGTCGCGGAAGAGCTTCGACGAGATCCTGTTCATGGGGCAGCACAGCTCGGGCTGGACGCAGGTGTTCAAGCAGCTGAAGTCGGAAGGTCTGATCCAGGAGCAGACACTGGGGCACGTGGTGGCGCGGTGGACCAACCGCATGATCCGCAGCCGCCGGCCGATCCTGGCTCACGCCGGGCTCGAGCCCGTCGGAGCTTCCGCCTAGTCCGTTTCGTTTCGAGCGCTACCGCGCGGCCAGCAACGCCTCGAGCCGCGCGGTAGCGCGCTCCCAGTCGAACTGGGTCCTCACGAAGTCTTGCCCGCTCCGGGCCAGCCGCCGCCGCAAGTCAGCATCCTCCACCAGCCTCGATAGCCCCCACGCCAGCGCGTCCACGTCCCGTCGAGGGGCCACCACCGCGGTGCGCCCGTCGATGGCGTAGTCGCGACAGCCCCCGTTGTCGTAGGTGCAGAGCGTCGCGCCGCAGGCCATGGCCTCCATGGCCGGCATGCCGAGCCCCTCGTCCCAGGACGGGCAGAGATAGATCGGGCAGCGGCTGTAGAGCCAGGCCAGACGCTCCTGGGGCAGGTTCTCGTGGAACTCGGCGAAGGGGAGCTTGCGCGGCGGCGGCTTGACCCCGAAGCCCACCAGCCGCAGATCGGGATGGCGCGCCCGCACGCGCCCGAAGGCCTCGAGCCCGTCGGCCACCCCCTTCCAGGGATACTCGTGGAAGAGCATCAGCACCCGGAGCTTGCCGTCCGCCTCGGCGGGGACCGGATGGAAGAGACCCGACTCCACCGGGGTGACCACGACCGCGGCCGGGGTCTCGAACCGCTCGGCCATCACATCGGCGAGCCAGGTCGAGATCACGATCTTCCGCAGGGGCACGCGGTAGGTGGCGTCCACCCGGGCCGCGTCGCCGTGGTAGAGGCTCTCGTAGTGCTGGATGAAGTAGAACTTCCGCCCGCAGCGCGGCGGGGCCGCCGCCACCGTCTCCACCGACTGCCAGGCGGTGGCGATCACCACGTCACCATCGGGCACGCGGGCCGCGCTCCACTCGGGCACCCACCGTACGCGCGCCTCGAGGCCCGGCATCCAGTCGGGGCCGCTCCGCGCCCGGTTGCGCCACCACGCGGCGAGCGTGCGCTTCACCGGCACGAGCAGCGTCACCTCGTGGCCCCGGCGGGCGAGGCGGTCGGCGTGGATCAGGATCGCGCGCACCCCGCCCGCGATGCGCAGGTGCGGGCAGAGGAACGTGATCTTCATGGCTTCATATGGCCATCGACACCTGCCCGGTGCGGCGATAGGCGGCCGGGTCCAGCACCACGTTGATGCAGTAGACCTCACCCGAGCCGAGGGCCCGCTCGAGCGCGGGCCGGAGCTGGCCGGGCTCGGTCACGTGCATCCCCTTCCCGCCGAGGGCCTCCACCATCCGGTCGTAGCGGGTGAACGGCAGCGAGGTCGCCACCGAGCGCTCGGCCCCGAAGAACGACAGCTGCGGATTGCGGATCTGCCCCCAGCCGCCGTCGTTGCCGACGACGATCGTCATCGGCAGCTTGAAGCGCACCGCGGTCTCCACCTCCATGCCGTTGAGCCCGAAGGCCCCGTCGCCCGCGATCAGGAGGACGCGCTGCGCGGGGCGCAGCAGCTTGGCCGCGATGGCGAACGACGGGCCCACCCCGAGGCAGCCGAAGGGCCCCGGGTCGAGCCACTGGCCGGGCCGGGAGAGGGCCACGATCTTCGACGCGCACCCGACCACGTCGCCGCCGTCGCCGACCACCGTGGTGTCGGCGTCGACCACCGCCGCGATCTCGTGGCCGAGGCGATAGTGGCTGATCGGCACGTCGTCGGAAAGCCGCTCCGCCATGAGGGCCGCCCGCGCGTCGGCCTCCTTCTTCCGCACCGCGTCCCGCCAGCGGTCGAAGCGCGCGGCCAGGTCGCGCGGCAGCGCGTCGGCGAGCGCCCGGAGCGTGAGGCCGATGTGGCTGGTCAGGCCGATCGCCAGCGGGCGGTTGCGCCCCAGCTCCACCGGATCGCAGTCCACCATCGCCACCTGGACGTTCTCGGCGAACGACGGCGCCCGGCCGTAGCCCAGGCGGAAGTCGAGCGGGGTGCCCAGCACCAGCACCACGTCGGCCTGGCCCAGCGCGAACCCGCGGGCCTGGGCGAATGCCTGGGGGTGATCGTGCGGGAGGCAGCCCCGCCCCGCGCCGTTCGTGAACACCGGCACCCCGGCGCGCTCGGCCAGCGCCCGCAGCTCGGTGGCCGCGTCGTCCCAGTAGACGCCGCTGCCCGCCATGATCACCGGTCGCTCCGCGCGGGCCAGCAGCGCGGCCAGCTCCAGGACCGACGCCTCATCGGGGGCGGTGGGTCGCCGGTGGGTATAGGCGGTCGGGATCCGCGCCATCCGATCCTCGACCGTAGTCATGAGCAGATCGACCGGGATCTCGACGAAGACCGGCCCCGGCCGGCCGGTGAGCGCGTGCCGGATGGCGGTGGTGAGCACCTCGGGGATCTGGCGCGCCTCGGAGACCGTCCACGAGCCCTTGGTGATCGGCCGCAGCAGATCGACCTGCTCGACCTCCTGGAGCGAGCCGAGACCGCGCAGCCCGAGCGGGGCCGCGCCCCCGATGAGGAGCACCGGGCTGCGGGCCGAGTAGGCGTTGGCGATGCCGGTCACCGCGTCGGTGACCCCGGGCCCCGCGGTGACCAGGGCCACGCCGATGCTGCGGGTGAGGCGCGCGTAGGCGTCGGCGGCGTGGGCACAGGCCTGCTCGTGGCGCATGTCCACCACCTGCACGCCCTCGGTGAGGCAGCCGTCGTAGATCGGCAGGATGTGGCCGCCGCAGAGGGTGAACACGTGCCCCACGCCCGCCTGCCGGAGCGTGCGCGCGACCAGGTGCCCCCCGTTCAAGTCCGCCACGCTAGCCGCCCGGTCGACTCGGGAAGTGCACCACCTCGAGCTTCACCCGGTCGGGATCCTCGAAGAAGACCGCGTAGTAGCCCGGACGGTACTCCGGGAACTCGCGCGGCGTCTCGTAGAGCGGCGGGAGCCGGTGTGCGCCCATGAACTCGTCGCGGAAGCGATCCACCTCTTCCCGGCGCTCCACCCGGAAGGCCACGTGATTGAGGCCCGGCCGCTTGCGGTGGAAGCCGTGGCCGGCGTGGGCCGGCGCGGCCGCGATCACCCAGATGTCGGCCCCGCTGCCCGAGAAGCCGGCCACCGTGTCGCTCTCGTAGACGGTGCGGTACTCGAGGTAACCCAGGAGGGCCTTGTAGAAGGGCAGCGAGCGGGCGGCATCACGGACGTTGATCTGGAAGTGATAGACCTGGGCCCTCACCAGAACTTCTCCCACTTCACGCTCTTGCGGTCCATGCCCTTCGTCACGAGCACGTCCCGCACCCGGTTGATCGTCTCCCCGCCCCCGCAAACGTAGACGATCAACCGGTCGATCCCGTAGACGAGGCGCTCCACCGCCTCCGCGGGCTCTCCTTTCTCGCCGCGCCAGGTCGCGGGCGGCTCGCGCAGGACGGGCAGGTAGGAGAAGCCCGGGTAGCGCCGGGCGAGCGAGCGGAAATCGGCGTCGTAGACGAGCCAGCCCGGATTGCGGGCCCAGTAGATGAGTGCGGTGGGCCGGCCGTAGCCGGTCTCGTAGAGATGGCTCAGGATCGAGCGCACCGGCACGATCCCGATCTCCTCGGCCACGAAGACGGCCCGGCGGGTGTCGGCGCGATTGAAGACGAAGCCGCCGGTCGGCCCCTTGAACCGCACCGCATCACCCGGCTGGAGACCCCGCACCCACTGCGAGCCGATCCCGCCCGGGGCCACGTCGATCGACAGGGTGAGCACGCCCTTCCGGGTGGGCGACGAGACCATGCTCCAGGCCCGCACGTTCTTGGGGCCGAACGGCACCGAGATCCACTGCCCGGCCTCGAAGCTCCAGTCGGCGGGCTCGATCACCTCGAGATCGACCTCGATGATCTCGGGGGTGAGCGCCCGCAGCGCGGTCACGCTCGCCCGGCACTCCCGCGGCTTCATCGCTTCTGGAATCGCGGGATGATCTCGCGCGCGATCGTCTCGAGCTGCGCCGCCTCGTCCGCGAGATCGCCGATCGGGTTCATCACGAAGTAGCGGCAGCCCGCCTGCATGAAGCGATCGATCTGCTCGGCGCACTGCTCCGGGGTGCCGATCACGCCGTACTTGTGCGCGAGCGGGCCGAAGTCCTGCGCGTAGCGATTGGAGAGGATGCGCACCCAGGCGCGCTCCGCACTCTCGTAGTCGCGCCCGACCGTGACGAAGGTGAGGTGCCCGGCCACGAAGCGGTCCAGGCTCCGCCCCGCTTCCTCCGCGGCCCGCCGGATCTTGGCCAGGCTCTGGGCATAGCGCTCGGGCTGGACCACATACGAGATCCACCCGTCGCCCTGGCGGCCGGCCCGGGCCAGCGCCGCGTCGGAGCGGCCGCCGATCCAGATCGGCGGGCCGGGCCGCTGCATCGGCTTGGGATCGATGCTCACGCCCTCGAACTGGGTGAAGCGGCCCTTGAAGGACGCGGGGGTGTCGCGCCAGAGGGTCCGCACCACGTCGATGCCCTCGGTCACGCGGGCGCCACGCTCCTTGTGGGGCACCCCGCAGGCCTCGAACTCGTTCGGGTTCTCGCCGCCCACCCCGACCCCGAAGATGAGCCGACCTCCGCAGAGCGCGTCGAGGGTGGAGGTGATCTTGGCCACCACGGTGGGGCGACGCAAGGCCAGCAGATAGACGCCGCTGCCGAGCTTGATGCGGCTCGTGATCGAAGCGTAGGACGCCAGCAGGGTCAGCGACTCGTAGAGCGGGTTGTGGAACGACACGTGGTCCCCGGTCCACAGCGAGTCGAGCCCGAGCGCCTCGCAGCGCCGCGCCAGGGCGAACTGCTCCTCGGGCGGGTGCATGGACAGGAACGCGCCGAACCTGGCTTGCGGATCCATGAGCGAGCCTACCGCGGGAAGGCGTCCTTGACGCCCCCGTCCACCGTGATGGTGCACCCGGTGGTCTTGGCCGACCGGTCGGAGGCGAGGAACAGCACCGCCTCCGCCACGTCCTCCGGCAGGATGGGCCGGGCCAGGATGTTGCGCTTGCGGTAGAAGTCCTCCAGCTCGTCCACCGTGATGCCCTGGGCCCGCGCGCGCTCGCGGCGCACGTCCTCGGACCAGAGCTTCGAGTCCCGGAAGACCGCGTCGGGGTTCACGATGTTCGAGCGAATGCCGTGGGGGCCACCCTCGAGGGCCAGGACCTTCGCGAGCTGGGCCTCCGCCGCCTTCGAGGCCGAGTAGGCGGAGAAGTCCTTGCCGGGCGACATCACGTTCTTGGTGGCCACGAACACGAACGCGCCGCCCAGCCCCTGGGCCTTCAGCACCCGCATGCCCTCGCGCGCCACCAGGAAGTGCCCGGTGGCGTTGACCGCGAAGGAGCGCTCCCAGTCCGCGAGCTCCATGCGATCCACCGGCGCGGAGTGCGCGGTGCCCGCGTTGGAGACCACGATGTCGATCCCCCCGTAGGCCAGCACCGCCTCCTCGAAGGCGGCGCGCACCGAGGCCTCGCCCGTGACGTCCATCCCGAGCCCGACGGCCCGCCCCGCCCCGTGGGCCCCCACGATCTCCTCGGCCGCCTTGCGCGCCCCCGCCGCGTCGAGATCACCCACCAGCACGTGGGCGCCCTCGGCGGCCAGCCGCTGCGCCGCCGCGCGCCCGATGCCGCTGGCCCCGCCGGTGACCAGCGCGATGCGCCGGGCCAGCTCCTTCTCGGGCGGGGCGAGCGAGAGCTTGTAGAGCTCGAGCGGCCAGTACTCCACGTCGAAGGCCTCCCGCGCCGAGAGCGAGACGTAACCTCCGAAGGAGGTGGCGGCCCCGAGCACCGAGATCGTGTGGTGATAGATGTCGTCCACGATGCCGGCGGTGCGCCGGTCCTTGCCGGCCGCGAAGAGCCCGAGCCCGCCCACCACGATCACGCGCGGGAAGGGATCGGCGAGCTTCGCGCCCGCGGTGTTGTGCGCCTCGAAGTAGGCGGTGTAGTCGGTCACGAAGCGCTCCACCGCCGCGGTGACGCCGGCCCGCACCGACTCCGGGTCCGACGGGTTCGCGACCGGCGCGAAGCACGGCAGGCGCTTGGTGAAGATGGTGTGGTCGGGGGTCGCGGGCCCGATCCGGCAGAGGGCGTCGGCCTCGCGCGAGGCCGCGAACTCGAGCACCGGGGGCGCGTCGTCGAAGAAGAGCACCTGCCGCCGGCTCTTGCCGACCAGCCCGCGCACGTGCGGGGCCACCGCGAGCGCCACCCGCCGCCGCACCTCCGCGGCCGGGCTCGCCAGCGCCACACCGCCGAAGCGCGTGCGCCCCTTCGCGCGATGGGCGATGGCCTCCTCGGCGCGGCTGATCAGCTCGATGGTGGCCTCGTAGGCCTCCTTCACCGAGGCGCCCCAGCAGATCGTCCCGTGCTTCTCGAGCAGGATCGCGCGCGCGTTCGGGTTCGCCGCGAACACGGAGGCCACCTCGCGGGAGATCAGGAAGCCCGGTCGCCGGTACGCGAGCGCGATGACCTCGTCGCGGTACACCTCCCGGAGCACGTCCCGGCTCCGGTCGTTGTTGGTGAGCGAGACGACCGCGTCGGCGTGGGTGTGGATCACCGCCGATGCGGGCAGGAAGCCGTGCAGCAGCGTCTCGATGGACGGCCGCGGGCTCGCCGGCTCCTGCAGCGCGTGCGCGAGATAGTCCACCATCTCCTGGTCGCCCATGTCCTGGCGGTCCAGCAGGGCCAGCAGGTCGTCCATGCGCACGCCCGGGAAGTCCTTCTTCTGGATGCTCTTGAGATCGGAGCCGCTGCCCTTGACCCGCAGGACGCGGGTCGGGCGGCCTCGGTGGTCGCGCTCGTCCTGCTTGATGGAGGTGTTGCCCCCGCCCCAGACGACGAGCGTGGTCTCGGCCCCGATCAGGCGCGAGGCGTAGACGAGGAGGTCGAGATCGCTCTTGCCCTGCGCGTCGGCGTCGCTCCAGCGGGAGTGCATGGCGCCCTCACCATACCCGAATCCGCCATGGCGGTAAAGATTGCGGGACGCTATCGTGGGCGCGTGACCGCGTGGACACGGCGGGGCCTCACCCTGGGCGTGGCGCTCACGCTGGCCCTGATCGGGCCGCTCGCGCCCGGGCACGGACCCGGCCCCGGCGAGGCGCGCGCCGACGGCATCATGCTCATCGAGGCGGGCGCGTTCTGGATGGGCAGCGACTCGGAGGCCCCCGACGAGGGGCCCATGCACCGCGTCTACGTGCGCGACTTCTGGCTCGACCGCAACAAGGTCACCAATCGCGAGCTCGCGGAGTTCCTCGCGGCCCGCGGGCTCCGGAGCCCGGAGGGCGTGAGCTACTTCGATCAGCATGACCCCGACGCGCGGATCCACCGGCGCGAGGGCCGGTTCACCGCCGATCCCGGGTTCGAGGAGCATCCCGCGGTGGAGGTCTCCTGGTTCGGAGCCCGCGACTACTGCCTCTGGCGCGGCAAGCGCCTGCCCACCGAGGCCGAGTGGGAGAAGGCGGCCCGCGGGCTCGACCGCCGCCGCCATCCGTGGGGCGACCAGGCGCCGGATGCCGAGCGGGCGGTCGTCGGGCGCGCCTACAACGCCACCGAGCGCGGCGACCTCCGGCCGGCCGGCGCCGGGCCCACCGGCGTCCAGGACCTGCTCGGCAACCTGCGGGAGTGGACGGGCTCGGCCTACCGGCCCTATCCCTATCGGGCCGACGACGGGCGCGAGCAGACGGCGCCCGACGCCTCACGTGTGGTCCGGGGCGCGAGCCACGACGACCCCCCGGACGCCCTGCGCGTGACGATCCGGCGCCTCTCCTCGTATGATGGAGGGCGCGGTGGACTGGCCCACGGCCACCACCACACCGGCTTTCGCTGCGCCACCTCGGAGGACCTGGGAGGACGATGACGTCATGAGAGGCCTGATGATGGACTATCCCCTCACCCTCACCCAGTTCTTCGAGCGCACCCGGCGCCTCTTCCACCGCAAGCGCATGGCGACGCGGGTGCCCGGGGTGGGGCTCTCGTGGTACACCTACGCGGACTACGCGGACCGGGTCTGCCGCCTGGCCGGCGCGCTGCATGGGCTCGGCCTGCAGAAGGGGGCGCGGGTCGGGACCTTCGCGTGGAACTCGCACCGCCACATGGAGGTCTACTTCGCGGCGCCGCTGATGGGCATGGTGCTCCACACCGTGAACATCCGGCTCTCCGCGCAGGACATCACCTACATCGTCAATCACGCGGGCGACGAGGTGCTGATCGTCGACGCGAGCCTCTGGTCCATCCTCGAACCGATCCGGAAAGACCTCACCACCGTCAAGCACGTCATCGTCATGAAGGACACGCCGGACGCGACGCTGCCTCCGGGTGCCCTCGACTACGAGCAGCTCGTGATGGGCTCAGCCCCGGTCACCGAGTGGCCGCGCATCGAGGAGACGGACGCGGCCGGCATCTGCTACACCTCCGGCACCACCGGGCACCCGAAGGGCGTGGTCTACACCCACCGGGCGATCTATCTCCACTGCTTCGCGTCCTCCACCGTGGACGTGCTCGGCATCTGCGAGCGCGACGTGATCCTGCACATCGTGCCCATGTTCCACGCCAACGCGTGGTGCGTGCCATTCGCGGGGGTCATGAACGGGTCCACCCAGATCTTCGGGGGGCCCAACCCGCAGCCGCGGGACATCATCGAGATCGTCCACCACGAGAAGGTCACGCTGGTGGGCGCGGTGCCGACGGTGTGGATCGCCATCCAGACCATCCTCGAGAAAGAGCCGCAGTGGGACATCTCCTCGATCCGCTGCATCCCCATCGGCGGGTCGGCCGCGCCGCGGACCCTCATCGAGCTGTTCGACAAGAAGTACGGGGCCTACATGCTCCACGCGTGGGGGATGACCGAGATGACCCCGCTCGGCAGCGTCTGCCGGCCCCGCTCCTACATGGACGCGCTCCCCGAGGACGAGCGCTACGCGGTGCGGGCCAAGCAGGGGGCGCCGGTGGCCGGCGTCGACATGAGGATCGTCGACGACGCGGGGAATGTCCTACCGTGGGATGGCAAGAGCGCGGGCGAGATCCAGGTGCGCGGACCCTGGGTCACCAGCGGGTACTACAACAACCCGGAGGGCGCGGCCCAGTTCACCCGCGATGGCTGGTTCCGCACCGGCGACGTGGCCGTGCTCGATCCCGACGGCTACATCCAGATCACCGATCGCACCAAGGACCTGATCAAGTCGGGCGGCGAGTGGATCTCGAGCGTGGACATGGAGACCACCATCATGGGCCACCCCAAGGTACTGGAGGCGGCGGTGATCGCGGTGCCGCACGAGCGCTGGGTGGAGCGGCCGCTCGCCTGCGTCGTCCCCAAGCCCGAGCACCGGGGCACCCTGACCGCCGAGGAGATCTACGAGTACCTCAAGCCTCGCGTGGCCAAGTGGTGGCTGCCCGACGAGGTCGTGTTCATCGAGGCGGTGCCCAAGACCAGCGTCGGCAAGTTCGACAAGAAGGTCCTCCGCGACCGCTTCAAGGCCTGGAAGCCGAAGTAAGGGGTCAGGTCTTACATTCCGACATTTCCGGCGCGTAGCGACTCACCGAGCGCCCGAAAAATGTCGGAATGTAAGACCTGACCCCCTAGCTGACCCCCTAGCAGCGCTTGGCGAGGAGGGGCCAGGCCTCGGTGGGGAGGAGGGGCTCGGGTGTGCCCTTCCACGCCGCGGCCATGGCCTTGAGGCGGGCGATCCGGTCGGCGGCCAGCGGGTGGGTCGAGAAGTAGGTCAGCGCCTTCGGCTGCCGGCCTTCCTCCTGCCCGATGGTGTCGAAGAAGTCGATCATGCCCGCGGGATCGACCCGGGCGGCCAGCAGCATCTTCATCCCCTCGGTGTCCGCCTCGTCCTCCGCGCGCCGCGAGTAGCGCAGCTCGCCCAGCGTGCGCGCGGTCTGGAGCCCATAGGCGAGCGGGCCGGTCACGTCGCCGGTCAGCGCCATCAGCAGCAGCCCGGTGGAGGCGTCCTGGATCACCGCGCGGGTGGTGTGACGCCGCAGCACGTGCTGCAGCTCGTGGGCGACGACCCCGGCCAGCTCCTCCGCGGTACGCGTGCGCTCGAGGAGCCCCTTGAAGATGACGATGTTGCCGCCCGGCAGCGCGTGCGCGTTCACCACCGTGCGGTTCACCACGTAGACCCGAAGGGCGTAGGGCGACCGCGGCGCGGACGCGGTGAGACGGCGCACGATCTCGTCCATCGCGGCGCCCAGGCGCGGATCGCCGCAGCGCCGATCCGGCGGGGCCATGTAGGCGATCGCCGACCGGCCCACGCTCTCCTCCCACGCCACCGGCACGCGCGGCGCCACGAGGGCGGCCAGCGCCGGGATGCCCCACAGGTAGATCGCGGCGGTGACCGCGAGCACTCCCGCCGCGGCCGCGATGGTCCAGCGCACGCGCGCCCGGCGCCGCCGCGGGTCGTGGAAGCGCAGGAGCAGGCCGGGCGCGACCTCGTGCAGGCTCTCGAGGAACGCGCTGTCCGGGATCAGCAGCGTCTCGGGCAGGTCGCCGCCCCGCTCGATCCGCACCTCCTCCCCCGCGTAGAAGCCCTGGGTCTGCCGCAGCTCCCGGTAGGGCCAGAGGCGGGGCGCGCCGCCCGCCGGGCTGATCTCGAGCGCCTCGCGCATCAGACGAACGGTCGCGGGATGCCGGACCGCGGTCTGCCCGTCGAGATAGATGCCCTGCCAGTCGGTCCGCACCGGGGCCGGGGACGGTCAGGCGAGGTCGAAGCCGGAGTCGAAGAAGCCGGACAGGCCCTCCCCGATGCTCCCGACCTGCTGCGCCTGCTGCTGGATCCGGGCGAGGTCGAGGGCGCCCACCAGGGCCAGGTTGCGGAAGGCGAAGTGGATGTTGCGCACCCGGACCCACGGCCACGCGATGCCCAGCGTGCCGACGAGCAGCAGCAGGTTGACCACCCACAGTCCCAGCAGGGCGCCGCCGGTCACGCGGCACGAGAAGCGCGCGCTGCCGAAGGTGGTGTGGTCCCAGAAGTAGCGGCGCTTGAACGCCACGTACCAGACCCAGCACAGGCCGAGCGTCGGCAGGGTCAGCAAGATGGCCACCAGGAAGGGGCCGAAGAGCTCACGGCCGCGCCCGCTGAAGTCGAACTTCTCGCTGCCGAAGTACGCGTGCGAGACCATGTACGCCTGCCGCGACACGAGGAAGAACGGGTAGTAGAGCCCGAGGGTGAGGCCGGTCAGGAAGCTGCCGAGCAGGAAGATCTTGATCAGCTCCCGCACGTGCCCGCGGAACGAGAAGCGGATACCCCGCCAGGAGGTGCGGCTCAGCCGGTAGCGTCGCGCGCCGACCATCGCGATCGGGAAGAACACGAAGAAGAGACTGCCCGAGACCACGTGCGCGACCACCTTCACCGGCGGCGGCACGTCCAGGACGTCGCGGATCATGTTCAGGAACAGGATCGGCACGCCGAAGACCAGCACCGCCTTGATCGTGCCCAGCAGCAGCTCGCGGGCCGTCCCGTGATAGGCGAAGCGGTCGCCCTCGATCTCGGTCTGCCCGGAGAGATACGCGCGGAGGCGCGTCTTCGCCCAGAAGTAGTAGATCCCGAAGGTGACGATCGTCAGCAGGACGTTGACCACGTGGATGCCGAAGAGGGTGCCGCCATTGCCGTGGAAGGTCGGATGGCGGACGGTCGCGGCCGCAGGCAGCTCGGGTCCGGGCCCCGACGGCGGCGACACGTAGACCGACGGTGGTGACGGAGGAGGCCCCGGCGGCGGGGCGGCGGGAGGCATCGGGGAGCGAGGTGGCGCGCCGGGCGGTCCGGGCTTGCGGAAGAACGACCGGCCCCCGGATTCCTGCCCGTCCATACGAATCGACTATGGGCAAGAACCCGCTGGGGGTCAACTTTTCGCGGTCAGGCCCCCACGCCGTCGGCGGCGGCGTACCGCTCGAGGTGGTGCTCTGCGTCCCCGAACGTCTGCCCGATCATCGTGAGCCGGCGGAAAGTGTGGCTGACCTTCAGCTCCTCGGTCATGCCCATGCCGCCGTGGAGCTGGACGGCCTCCTGGCTCACGTGCCGGCAGGCGTCCGCGACCTTGATCTTGGCCGCGGAGACCGCCCGGCGCCGCTCGTCGGGCGGGGCGGTGTCGACCTTCACACACGCCAGGCACGCCATCGAGCGGGCCTGCTCGTAGCTGATCACCATGTCCACCATGCGGTGCTGCAGGGCCTGGAAGCTGCCGATGGGCACCCCGAACTGCCGCCGCGTCTTGAGGTACTCGAGCGTCGCCTCGTTGGCGAAGCGGATCGCCCCCACCGCCTCGGCGCAGAGCAGCGCGGTGGCGTAGTCGGCGGCGTCCTCGATCAGCGGCAGCGCGCGGCCCTCGTCGCCCAGCCGGGCCTCGGCCGGCACCAACACCCCGGAGAGCCATACGTCGGCGGCGCGCAGCTCGTCGATTGTGCGGTACTCCTTGAGGGTGACCCCGGGCGTGCTCCGGTCGACCAGGAACAGGCTGACGCCCGCGGAATCGGTGTCACCACCGCTCGTGCGCGCGGACACGATCAGGGTGTCGGCGGCGCCCCCGGCCAGCACCGCCCGCTTCTCCCCCTCGAGCGCATAGCCCGCGCCGGACCGCTTCGCCCGCGTCCCCACGTGGCCCAGGTCGTAGCGCGCGGTGCGCTCGGTATGGGCGAAGGCCAGCCGCTGCTTGCCCTGGATCAACGCGGGCAGAATGCGCTTCTGCTGCGCCTCCGAGCCCGCGCGCGCCACCAGCCGCCCGGCCAACCCCACGTTCACCCAGTAGGGCTCAACCACGAGGCCCTCCCCGAGGGCTTCCATGACCAGCATCACGTCCACGGCGCTGCCCCCGAAGCCCCCGTGCTCCTCCGCGAAGGGCACCCCGAGCAGCCCCATCTCGGCGAACGCGGCCCACACTGTCTCGCTCCACCCGCTCGTCGAATCCACGATCTTCGCCCGCTTGTCGATCGAATACTCATTCGCCAGATACCGCTTCAGCGAATCCGCAAGGAGCTGCTGCTCCTCAGTCAAATCGAAATTCATCGAGCAACTCCTGGACAAGAGAGGTCGTCATGCAGCACCGGGACGTCCGGCGGGGCCGGGGGATGGCCCTGGGGGGTCAGGCTGACCCGTTCCTGCCAAGCAGAGCGATGCCGCCCACCGCCCAGGTTGGGAACTCCTCCCAGGGTCGCCGAAGAGCAGCGCTGCGTGGTCAGACGACCCCCCAGGGCCACCCCGCGGCCCCGCCGAACATCGCCGCGCGCGCCCGCAGTGCAAGCCACTACAGCCCGAGGGTCGCCTTCGCGATGATATTGCGTTGGATCTCGTTGGAGCCGGCATAGATCGTGGCCTTGCGCAGATTGCAGTAGCGCGGAGCGAGCCGCGCGGTGAAGTGGTCGAAGTCCATCGCATCCACTGGGCGGAAAGCCTGCGCCAGCGGCCCCGCGGCCTGCATCATCAGCTCGGTGATCGCCT
>WNFF01000916.1_pt1 | contig 31994 bp, 34 predicted proteins | sample 5400441 | NCBI WGS metagenome assembly WNFF01 (sample SAMN13153345, study PRJNA577476) | soil metagenome | isolation source: 120 cm saprolite under Douglas fir tree site 2 hole 3 replicate 1 | place: USA:California | collected 2015-04-18
GCACTTCTCCATACATCCCGAAGCAGAGCAACGCCAGCGGATGCATGGCTTCGTCCATACGCAGCCCCTCAACATACGGCCACTTGAGCACAGGGACGCGCTGTCCCGGCATTTGCTTGGGATCGTAAAGGGTCGTGAACTCGACAAATTTTGCCTTGCCCAGCGGCTCAGCTCGCTTGATCAATTCGCTCAAAGAAAATCCGACCCACGGCACCACAATCGACCATCCCTCGACGCAACGGTGCCGGTAGATGCGCTCCTCGGGGGCAGCCATCTTTATGATCGCATCGACATCGAGCTGCTGTTTCTTCTTGACCAGACCGTCGATTGTGACTGTCCACGGGCGCGTCTTGAAATTTTTTGCCAGTCCGGCTGGCTCGTATTTGTCAGTCGAGAATTCGTAAAAGTTGTTGTAATTGCTGACGTCCTTGAAGGGCGTTTGCGTCTCGGTGGTGCTGAACGGGCTCTTCTGGAGGCCATCGATCTTCGCATTAGCCTGGGTCACCAGGGATGGCGACCCGAGCTCGCGAAACGCGAAGCCGGTCGCCGCTGCGGCTCCGGCCACCGCTGCGCCCGCGATGAACCGGCGCCGGTTCAAGTAAACGTTTTTGGAAGTGATTTCGGAAGACGGAATATCGGCTGGCTTCTTGATGAGCATTCTCCACCCCACTATTTAAGATACGCGAGCAGGCATACGTGGATGTGCCCCTGCCTAAATATAGGACGCCGATATGCAGGAAAAGTTGCACGCCTGAACGATAGCCGTCAGTTTGTCCCTATCCTCAGGACTTCCCTGACTTTCCGGGCAAGGTTTTGCAGGGTAAAGGGCTTTTGCAGGAACGCGGTACCGGGACCGAGCACTCCCTGGTGGAGGATCGCGTCTTCGGTGTAGCCGGAGAGATAGAGTACACCTAAAGTCGGGCGTAACTGAAGCAGCCTCTTCGCCAGTTCCCTCCCGCCCATGCCGGGCATGACCACGTCCGTGATCAGGATATCGATGGCGTCGCCGTGGGCTTCGGCAACACGCAGGCCGCTCTCTCCATTTTCAGCTTCCAGTACTTTGTAGCCCCGAGCCGCCAGAGTCTCTCGTACCAGTTCGCGGACTGACTCTTCGTCCTCGACCAGCAGAACCGTTTCGCACCCGCCCTTTTCATTCTCCTGCGATTTTGCCGGAGCCATTTCCTCGGGCGACTCTTCCACTCTCGGCAGGTAGATATAGAACGTCGTGCCCGCTCCCGGCTCGCTCTGCGGGAACACGTATCCGCCGCTTTGCTTCACGATGCCGTACACCGTGGAGAGACCGAGGCCGGTGCCCTTTCCCTTTTCTTTGGTGGTGAAGAACGGCTCGAAGATGCGGGATTGGGTTTCCTTGTCCATGCCGTGCCCGGTGTCGCTCACGGACAGAACCACGTAGCGGCCGGGCTGGATGAAGCGGTGCTCCCGGAAATTCTGCCGCACGGTCACTTCGGAACTCTGCACCGTGATCTTGCCGCCATCCGGCATCGCGTCTTTGGCGTTGACCACCAGGTTCATGATGACCTGCTCCAACTGTCCGGCATCGGCGCGGGTACGGCCCGCGTCAGGAGAGAGCCGCGTGATCAGCCCGATGTTCTCGCCAATTAATGGACGCAGCAGCCGCTCCATGTCGCTGATTACGGTGTTGACGTCCACCACTTTCAATTCCAGCAGCTGTTTGCGGCTGAATGCCAGCAACTGGCGGGTCAGGGTAGCGGCGCGATCCGCTGCTTGTTGAATGGACTGCACTTTCTGGTGCATCGCCGTGCCGGACTTCAGTTCCTCCAGCAGCACTTCGGTATATCCATTGATAACCATCAGGAGGTTGTTGAAATCGTGAGCGACGCCTCCCGCAAGCCGCCCCACAGCTTCCATTTTCTGGGCCTGACGAAATTGTTCTTCAAGCTGCCGCCGGTCGGTGATGTCCTCGGCGATGATCTCCAGTTCTTCCGCGGGTTGTTCCACGCCACTGACGGGGCGACCGCTCAGGCGGACCACGATCACGTGTCCGTCCTTACACCTCCACTGCACTTCCACGCCGTTCAGACTTCCTGTGCGACGGTAGTCCTCGGTCAGCCGGTCGAGTTCCTGTGGATTAAAGAAAACGTCTCGTCTCGCATCCAGTCTCAGAACTTCTTCCACCGATCCGTACCCCAGCATCGCGATTAGAGCCGGATTCACGTCCAGGAACCTGCCCCCCACTGTGCAGCGGTAAATGCCATAGGCCGCGCTCAGGATGAGAGAACGGTAGCGGGCTTCCGAGCGCCGCAACGCCTCTGCGTACCGTTTGTGCTCGATAGCGGTGGCGATCTGCTGCGAAACGAATTTCAGGATGTCGCGATCTCGTTCTCCAAAGCGTACGTTTTCGCTGTAGCTTTGGACCACCAGCGCCCCGATGCAGCCAGTGCTCCCTTTCAGGGGAACTCCCAGCCAATCGAGCGATGCGGCGCCGATGAGTTCGGCCTCGCCCCGCCGGACCAGATCCTCGAACACGTTTGGAGTGGCCAGCAGCGGCTCGCCAGTTCGGATGACGTACTCGGTCAGGCCGCGCCCCAGGCGCTTCGATGCCGGGGCTGGGTCCTCTTCATCCACAAAATAGGGGAAGGTCAAGAGCTGCAAATCCGGGTCAAGGAGCGCGATATAGAAGTTTCGCGCATACATCAGCTGTCCCACGATATTGTGAATGGCGGCAAAGAACTGTTGCGGATCCTCGGCCGAGTGCGCGCGGGCTGCGATCGCGTAGAGCGCCGAGTTCAGCTCTTCGGCGCGCTTCTGCTCGGTAATATCGCGATAGGACGCATAAGTCGCAACCCTTCGGCCGTCGACGATCACTGGTGAGACCGAGAGCAGCACGTCCACCAGGGTTCCGTCTTTCCTGCGGCGTCGGGTTTCGAGCGAAAGCTTATTCTCGTTGCGAACGCTTTCTCCAATCCAGACCGTTTCCGCGGAGCGGTCCGGCGGCACGATCAGGGTATCAATCACTTTTTCGCACGCTTCTTTCGCCGTGAAGCCGAATAGCCGTGTGAACTCACCGTTGATGCGCATGATGCGCAAGTCAAGGTCAAGAATGCTGATGGCTTCGGGAGCGTTTTCGACGATCTGTACGAGGTAGGCTTTTTCGACGTCCGGGCTGTGCGCTGCGGCGTTGCCGTTGGACGGCGCCTCAGAAGAAATCTGCGAAAGGGCCGGTGGAGAGCCGCGCTTGCGAGCGTCCCGCAGCGCCTTCGCCCGCAGCACTTCCGTCGAAGCGGCTGGCGGGGTGACTTTCTCCCCCATAGACGTACCTTCCCAATTGCACCGGCAGTAGTGCGATGGTACCTACCTCGGTTTGCAGCAGAAAGTTACCGCGGTAACGAGGTTTTCTTCTTTGGCGAGACAATGAATAGCCTTAGAAAGCGCTGGACAGCACTTCGCACACCCGGCGGAGCGTCTCGCGCTGTTCGTCGGTCACAATCAGGAATTCGAATCCACAGCGCAGGCCTTCACTATAGCGCGCAATGGCTCGGACCTTCATGAAATAGGGCGGGACGGGAATGGGAAACTCCATGGAAACAACCTCGCCCGCCTTCAGTTCACCACTCAGAGTGGCTCCGAGGCCATCCTGCCCCAACTCACTGGTGCGGCCCCAGAGCGAGGTCGTAACTCCTTCACGGAATACCGTCAGCTGAATTCGTGCGTCCAGGCGATGACGAGGAAAACGCCTGCGCCGGTCGTAAGCGGGATACGTTCCGGAACTTTCGTTGCTCAATCAAGTCCTTCCATCACTGCCCCGAAGGGAAAAGACTCACCAAATTCAGTTTCCGTGCAGGGGATACCCTGACTCCAGAGGAAGCTTGCCGCCGATCTTGACCACTTTGACCGCGCCAGTAATGGAGTAAACATCCACCAAACCGACCGCTCCGGGCATTGATTCCACCTTACGGATTACCTCTTCGTCACTCGCCCCCAGGATGATTGCCGGCCGGTCTGAGCGGCTGTGATTGGCGGACGTGATTAAGTTTCGCACGTCCTGAGAACTCAAAGCGTAGATCTTGTCTTCTACGATCTTCAGTTCCGCAGAACCCGGCTGCCGCATGATAATCGTGACCGGCTTGCCATCCGGCCAGCGCCCCATCTGACCCTTGCAAACCTTCACCACGTCTGCCAGAGCCATTGTCGAGACAGAATTGCTTTTGTTTGATATCAGCGCCACGTCTTTAGCCGCCGCTGTGGCGGCCAGGACGCCCAGCACGAGAATGAGCGCCCGAATCTCCCGCGACAATCTTGCCGTTGCCAGGCTGAAGGCGGTCATCTTGAGATTGTGCTTCAGACGAGCGCAACCCTCAACGGCTGAAAGTCCATGTACCACCGAAGGAAACAAAGCGGAGGTCAGAGGTTAGAGGTCAGATTGCAGAGGTAAAAACCTTCCTGGGAAAGCGCGTGATCAGTGTTGGCGGCGTCCGGAAGCCCTTGTAAAGCTGCGTAAACACGCGTGACAATTGCTTCCGCGCCATCTAGCATATTATCTCTGATGTCTTACCGCTCGAACGCCGCTGAAGCGTGGTTTCCGGAGCCGGAACCATCGGCAATGCCGCCTGAGATTCGGGTCGATCTGCTTCCGCCTGCGTCCCTGACTCAGCCTTTGTGGAAGTCCCTGCTCACCAACTTGCGTGATACGTTTGCGCCGGAAAAGCTGCCGCCTCTAGAGCTTACGTCGCGGCCCGTTAACGTCGGATTGCTACTGGGCGACCGCCTGAGCTTGCCCTGGTTTCGTACGGTATTCACCAACCTCGGGGACGTAATTTCTCCCGAAACCCTGCCGCCCCTTGAGCTCGAGTCCACTTCGGTCGATGTCGGCGAGTTGATCACTGACCAGCTCAGCCACTTCTGGTTTAGTTCGCTGCTCCGAAATCTAGCCGACCGGCTGGTTCCGGAAAAGTTGCCAGCTCTCGACCTAACCTCCAAGCCGGTTGCCAATATCATCCCCGAAACTTGGATCGTGCTGCCCGCGTGGTCCGAAGTGATCAGCACGCCGAAAGTGTTTTACCCTGACAAGCCGAATCCAGTCGGCTCCGTCGCTCCTCCACCGGCTCTGAAGCCCGCAGTGGTTCCGGAAGCACAGCACGTCCGCTCCACCGACCCCACCCAAGCGGGCCTGCTCCGCGATCTGCGTCGGTCGCGCATTCGCCGGCGCATCTGGATCACCATGGCCGCCGCCCAGGCGGTCTACCTGATCGCTATCGTGCTCTGGCACTAACGACGGGCGGCTAAGAGCTACGATTAGAGCCTTTAACCGCAAAGGTCGCTAGGGAATGCCGCAAAGGTCGCGAAGAAGACCAACTTCAGTCGGCAATCAGACTGTCCACGCTGAGCCTTGGCTAACAGCTAAGTGCTAATTGCTTGTCCTCAGAACGTTGTCGATACCGAGAAGCGGAACGTCTTGCGGGGCTCGCGCAATGTGAAGTTAGATCCGAGGGTGTCGATAGTCGTCTGGTACGTGTAGTCGCCCGCGGCTTTGTTTACACATTTATCATCAGCGCTCGGGACAGGACAGGGGAACATGCTTCGCGTAATGGGGACAGGCGGGTTCGTGTTTTGGTCAAGCCGCAGCGGGTTATATGCCCAATAGATGCGGAAAGGGGCGTTGATCACCGGAAGCATGACTTGCAGCTCGATCCCGGTGGACATACGCGGAACCCAGTTGGTTCCGGGCACGGGCTGGAGGAATTGCGAAAACGCAATCTGTTGTCCGCCCGTGCACTGGAAGGCTGCATCCACGTTCGGACAGCCAAACTGGGTGTTCAGAAGATCGTTGAACTGGCCGTTGTTGATCTTCAATTGCGACTTGCGAACGATCGGGTTGACGCCGACGTCCATAAAAGGAGCGATTACCACTGGGCCGGCAATGGTGATGCGGTATTCCAGGTTTCCGGTCAGACTCAAGTCGCCACCGGGAGTGACGAGCTGTTCGAACGGGACCGGGATATTCCAGCAATTGGCAACCGGGGCGCAACGACCATTGCTGTCAGGCCCGACCGGGATGCGGGGATCTTTGGGCACGAATGTATTGTCCTGATTCCTCAGCGATACAATCTGGGTACTGGGCAGGAAGGCGATCGGCGAGATGGTGCGGATGTCAAAGCCCCGTAGATCGTTGTCGCCGCCGAGATATGCTCGCTCAAAAGGCGGCGCCACCACCCCGTTGTATCCGGTGATGAACGAGCCCTGCAGGTTGTAGCCGATCGCGTTGTGGCGCTTGTTCACGGGGAAAAATTGTTTGTATTGAACGATGGGACGAATGGTGTAGACGGTCCCGCCCAGTCCTGAGAACTCGCCCCCGAGGAAGATGCTCTTGCCGTGATGGGGCTGGTAAGCGGCATCGAGCGTGTTCATCGTGAAGCTGGGGACGAGTTTGCTGGTAATAATTCCGTTGAGCGCGTTCGGTCCGCTGATGCCACGGAAATTGATGTTGGTGAACAGAATCTTCGAAGCGTCGCTGACAGCGACCAGCGAAGAGCGGTCGAAAGAATAGCTCAGGCCAATGCGCTTAAACGAACGGCGTAGCGGGTAGCTCACCGACGTGCTGAAACCTGTGCTCGACTGGGTATAGTTCTGCAGGTTCTGTAGGAAGGGCGAAGGCAGGTTCAAATTCTGACCCGAAATGATCGAGAGCTGCCGGGCCTGATCGAAGTTGAACTTGCGCGTGTACACGGTGAACCCCGCCTGGATCGGGCGGTCGAATAAATAGGGCTCCGTAAATCCGAAAAGCAAATCACGTTGCCGGTTGCCCAGGCTGGCCTGTACAGATAGCGTTTCACCCAGTCCCAGGAAGTTGTTGGTGCTGTAGGTCAGGCCGATAAAAGCTCCAGCCAAGCCGCTGACACCGCCCTGGAGTCCGATGCTGTTCTTGCCTTTCTCCTTGACCTTGAGCGTGAGATCAACGGTTCCAGCCTTTTCGTCGAGCTTGCGGTCGGTGGTGTTCGGATCGTCGGGCTTGAGCTGATCGAAATAGCCGAGCTGATTGAGGCGCAGCAAGCTGAGCTCCCAGTAGTGCGAGTTGTAGATCTGGCCTTCTTCAAGGGCGATTTCGCGGCGGATCACCTTGTCGCGGGTGGTGGTGTTGCCCTGGAACTCGATGCGACGCACGTAAAACTGCTTTCCTTCGTCCACGTCAATTTCGAGGTTCACGATCTTCTTGTCATCGTCGAACTTGGTGTCGGGGACAGAGGTGAAGTTGATGTAGCCGAGCTCGCCGTAGGCTTTCCGCAGATTCTCAAGCCCCTTGGCGACTTTTTCGCGAGAGAAAATGTCGCCATCTTTGATTGCGAACAGGCTGCGCAGCGCTTTCTGGTCGGCGACCGCCTTGTTGTTTTTAAAAGTGATGGTACCTAGGCGGTAGCGCTCGCCTTCCTCGATGGGCATGGTGATATCGACGGACTTACCGGAGCCTTTCTGAAGGAGGGGGACATGGAACCCGGTGTGGCCGGTATCGTGGATATCGGTCTTGGGGTCGTTCACCAGCACTTTGAAATAGCCGCGGTTCTGGAACTCGGCGCGGACGCGCTCGACATCTTCGTTGAGCTTGGTGGCGTCGTAGGTCTTGGCGAAGAGGCTCTCCAGGAAGATGGAGTGCGGGATGCCGATCGGCTTCAGGTTCTTCATAGCCGCCACCAGTGTGCGGCTGTTGATGTGTTTGTTCCCCTGGAAGCGAATCTTCCCCACTTTGACCTTGGGGCCCTCGCGGATCACGAAAGTCAGGCCCACAGCGGCCGGAGGAATCGGACGAATCTCGCTCCGGATGGTCGCGAACTGGCGGCCGTGCTCGGCCAGCAATTCCTTCAATGTGACTTCAGCTTTCTTGATCTTGGTGGGATCATACTGACTCTCCACCGAGAGGCCTACTTTGCGCTCCTTGAAACGATCGAGGACGTCGCTGGTAGAGACGGAACTCAAGCCGGTGTAGTTGATCTCACGGATGGTGGGGCGTTCTTTGACGTAGATGTGGAGCACCCAGCCCTTAGGGGTCTGCTCACGCTCGAAACGGATGTCCTCGAAGTAGCCGGTGTTCCACAGCGAGTTGAAGTCGCGCTCAATGGCCGCCAGGTCGTAGACATCGCCAATATGGGTGAAAATGCGGGACTTGATGGTGTCGGCAGGGATGCGCCGGTTGCCATGGACGGTGATGCCGACGATGAGATCCTGCTGCGTAACGGCCGGCAAGGAAAGCAGCAGGAGAGCGAGTAGACCCAGGAGGCGTTCGGTGGCACGGAATTTCTTCCAACCCCTTGAGACAGAAGAGGATGACAAGGAACCGAGGCCGCTCCGCGTGCTTACGCGGCAACGCAGGCCCTGGGCGCAAACAGGGGTTTCCTGATGACGGCGATGAATCGCAAGTACCTCGGAAAACCGGGAGTTAGGAAAACGGTAATTATACGGTAGAGTCCGGCGGGGAGTCCAAGGCGGAGCATAATCCTGCCGCCGTGTCAGGCCCGAACAAGCTCCACCTCAACACAGACGGAATAGAACGTCGCCGCGTTGCCCATGTCGGTAAGTTTTTCTGAGGTGAGCACGTTGACATTACGCATGCCGGGTCCAAAACGAGCCCAATCCAGACGGGCGGCAACCACACCGGGAGGCACCGATCCGTTGACTTTGGCTTGGAGAATGATCTCTCCACGCGGGTTGAAGGCGCGGACACGGTCGCCATTGCGGATGCCGCGCGATTCCGCGTCGGTGCCGTGCATCTCGATCATGCCGATCGCCGGTTCCATCTTGCGGACCGAGGGAATGTTCGCAAAAGTCGAGTTGAGATGGTTGTCCGGCTTGCGGGCCAGCAGTTCCAGTGGGAAGCCGGCAGCTTTGGCGCCGTGACGGGACTCACCGGGCGGTGTGAAGGCGACCACCGGATCGAGTCCCTGGCGCTTCAAGGATTCGCTGTAGAACTCAGCCTTATTCGATGGCGTGTGGAAGTTGCCTTCGGCAAAGGGAAGGAAGGGGCGCTCATCCGCTGAGCCGGTATCTCCGTTGGCGGAGAAGTTCAGCCTGATGTGGTCTTCCTGTTCGAGACGTTCCCGGGTGATTCCCTTGAGCCAGGGGTTCGGCGAATCAAGCGCATGGTCGATCATCGAATCCACGCTCTCGCGGAAACATTCTTCTTCGAAGCCCATGCGCTGGGCGAGCCTGCTGAATAGTTCGACGTTCGAGCGGCACTCGCCGAGCGGCTTGATCGCCTGAGTGGAGACCTGGAGATAGTAGTGTCCGTAGGCACCCTGCAGGTCTTTGTGCTCGAAAAAAGTAGTGGCGGGCAGGATGATATCAGCGTAGTCCGTGGTGTCGGTAAAGAACTGCTCGTGCACCACCGTAAACAGGTCGGGACGTTTCAGGCCGCGCACGACCTCATTGTGGTTGGGACAGACCGCAGCAGGATTTGAATTGTAAACGAACAACGCTTGAATGGGCGGACCGTCGAGCGAATTCAAAGCCGATCCGAGCTGCACCATGTTGACGACTCGCGCCGGACGTCCCAGCGCCTTCTGCATCAGCTCCGGCATCTCCAGTGCGACCTTGTTCAGGCCAAAGGCGCCGCTGGTCGAGAGTTGCAGTCCGCCACCGACTTCCTTCCATGAACCGATCAGGCAAGGGAGCATGGCGACCGCGCGCATCGCCATGCCGCCACCATCCGAACGCTGGACGCCGTAATTGACCCGGATCACAGACGGCCGCTGCGTCGCATATTCCGTCGCCAATCGACGGATGTCGGCGGCGGAGATGCCGGTCCAGTACGCTACTTTATCCAGCGGGTATTCCTGAACGCGGGCCTTCAGCTCGTCGAAACCAGTGGTGTGTCTGGATACATAGTCCGCGTCGTACAAGCCTTCGCGGATAATGACATTCATCATGCCGAGGGCGAGAGCGGCGTCGGTACCAGGGTTGATTGGCAGATACCAATCCGCGAACCTGGCGGTGCGGGTCTTGTACGGATCGATGACGACCAGCTTGGCGCCATTTTGACGGGCCTCTTCGATGAACGGCCATAAGTGCACGTTGTTGCCGTGGATGTTCGAGCCCCACGCGATGATGTAGCGCGAATGTGCGAACTGCTCTGGCTCCGTGCCCAGCTTTACACCGATCACCGACTTCAAGCCTTCTTCGCCAGCCGTCGAACAGATGCTGCGCTCAAGTTGCGATGCACCCAGCCGGTGAAAAAAGCGGCGATCCATGGAAGCGCCGTTGAGTGCGCCGAGCGTGCCTCCGTAGGAGTAGGGAAGAATGGATTCGGGGCCGTATTTGTCGGCAACCTGGCGGAATCTGCGCGTGATTTCGTCGAGTGCTTCGTCCCACGAAGTGCGCTCGAAAGCTTGCGTGGCTGGAGTGCCTAGCCCACATGGACCTTTGGGGACGCCTGCTTTCCTCCGCATGGGGTATGGGACGCGGTCTGGGGAGTAGACGCGATCCAGGTACTTCGCGACCTTGGCGCAGAGAAATCCACGCGTCACTGGATGCGCGGGGTCGCCTTGAATCTTCGTGGCGCGGCCATCGTCAATGGTGATCAGGACGCCGCAGGCGTCGGGACAATCGTGCGGGCAAGCGGCGTGGACGGTCGAAGGCATGCCTGAATTATAGGGTCAATTACTCATCGAGGCACTGAGAGGAACTTGTGGCGATCCTCGGTCTTTGGCAGCGGACACTCGTCATATCTTCCAAAGACCTGATAACGGCGGCGCGCGATGAATTTGTAGAGCGCCTCGCGCAAAGAAAGTGGGATGACCTTTGCGACTACGAACATTCTCCAGATCCCGCCCAGGCGGCCGATGGCCCATAGCGCGGCCTGGGAACGGGTAAGGGCGCGTTCCGCAGGTTGGCCAAAGTCCGCGAGCACCACGACCGTGTCGAACTCATTTGGGTCCAGACCGTAACGGCGCAGGAGAGTCTGCGCCAACTCGCTTTGCAGCGGCGCGAACTGAAACTGGTCACGGCGATCATGGCGCAACAGGAACGACACCAGCCGATTGCAGAGTCCGCAAACGCCGTCGTAGAGGACAAGAGTCTGACTGGGAGGGGGCATGGGGCGGGTTGATCGTCACTGTCATAGTAATCCTGCGCGGCAAGGCGGGTAGCAGGAGTGCGACAGGCGCCCGACCCCCTGCGGATTGCTCCACAGACGACATCAAGCCACGCAGAATATGCGGCGGACAGTGTACGCAACCCTACATACGTTTCCGCCGCCACTATGCGATAAAACAATTACCTATCCCTTGGTAAAAGGTGTCTGCTTGGAAAACCGCGAGAAGTGGATGGAGCTGTGTGAACAGGCGTCTACAGAACAAGACCCCGAAAAGCTGCTGGCTCTTGTCCAGGAGATTAACCGCCTGCTCGAAGCCAAACAGGAACGACAGAGTAAACAGAAACTGCCGAAGGATTAGGAGCAGCTCTTGCGGCACGCTCAGGCGGCCGCGATACTACTTGAAAACGTCAGGCCCTACCAAACTACTTGATCTCCATTACTTCCTTCTCTTTCCCCTTGCTCATGTCTTCCATCTTCTTGATTTCGTCGTCGGTGAGTTTCTGGATTTCGTCGAGCGCGCGCTTCTCGTCGTCTTCGGTGATCTTCTTGTCTTTCATGGCCTTCTTGATGGCGTCATTGCCGTCGCGCCGGATATTGCGGACGGCGGTGCGGTGGTCTTCTAGGATCCGATGGAGATGTTTGACCATCTCCTTGCGGCGTTCTTCGGTGAGCGCGGGCACGGGCACGCGGATAATCTTGCCGTCGTTCATGGGGTTGAGGCCGAGATCGGCGGTGCGGATGGCTTTCTCGATGCTGCCGAGCGACGAGGGGTCGAACGGCTGGACGGTGATGAGTTGTGGCTCGGGAGCATGTACAGTCGCGATCTGGTTCAGTGGCATCAGTTCGCCGTAATAATCGACCCTGACAGTGTCCATCATGTGGACGGAGGCGCGGCCGGTACGAGTGGCGGCCATCTCGCGACGGAAGTCTTCGACCGCTTTGTCCATGCGGGCCTTCAGCTGTACGTAGGTGTCCTTCAGGGCGGGATTCGCTGCCATGGTGGCTTGCGCCATATTGTTCAACTCCGAAAAGAACTAGATGTCAAAACCGTAGATTATAAACTGCTCAACGAGGATCGGCGAACATACCGAGGAGGTCAGATTGCAAAGGTCAGATTGCAGAGGTAAAAAATTCAGGCGCATGAGGAGTTAACCTCTGCAATCTGACCTCTAACCTCTGACCTGTTCTACGCGCTTACAAGCGACCCGATCTTCTCTCCCAACACAACCTTCCGAATATTTCCACGTTCGTTGAGGTTGAAGATGACGATAGGCAGGTTGTTGTCCTTGCAGAGGGAAATCGCAGTCGAGTCCATTACCTTCAGCCCCTGCCTGAGAACATCCATGTAGGTGATGTGGGTAAATTTCTTGGCGTCCTTCACCTTCATAGGATCGGCGTCATAGATGCCGTCGACTTTTGTGGCTTTGATAATGACATCGGCTTTGATTTCCATGGCCCGCAGGGAGGCAGCCGTATCTGTCGAGAAGTAGGGGTTACCAGTGCCGCCGGCAAAGATGACTACGCGGCCCTTTTCGAGGTGCCGGATTGCGCGACGGCGGATGAAAGGCTCGGCGACCTGATTCATCTCGATGGCGGACTGCACGCGCGTGAAGACGTGCTGCTTTTCGAGCGCATCCTGCAGCGCCAGCGCGTTGATCACGGTAGCGAGCATGCCCATGTGATCGGCGGAGACGCGGTCCATGTCTTTGGCCTGATCGGCGACGCCACGAAAAAAGTTGCCGCCGCCTACGACGATCGCGATCTGGATGCCGAGGCTGTGGACATCGGCAAGCTCGGCGGCAACCTCGTGGATGCGCGCCGTATCCACGCCAAACCCCTGCTGAGCGGCGAGAGCTTCACCGGAGATCTTGAGCAGGATACGCTTGAAAATTGGTGTTGGCATGTTTGGTTAGCCGTCAGCAATCAGCCGTCAGTTCAGCAAGAGCATAAACGAAAGGGGCGCCGAAGCGCCCCTGAATTATTCGCCTTCCGGCTTTGGATCAGCCAGTTTGGTAACAGCAACCGTTTCGCCCACATCCCCCACCTTGAAACGGGCGAAGCGGCGGACCGCGATGTTCTCGCCCAGCTTGCCGATCTTAGCGGCAATGAGCTGCGCAATGGTGATGGTCTGGTCCTTGATGAAAGGCTGCTCGAGCAAGCAGACTTCCTCAAAGAACTTCTCCATCTTTCCGGCCACGATCTTTTCGACTACTTGCGGCGGCTTTCCGGTAGCGGCGGCTTGGTGGCGATAGATTTCCTTCTCGCGCTCGAAGGCCTCGGGCGTTACGTCTTCCTTGCGGACGAACTTCGGGTCGCTCGCCGTAATGTGCATGGCGATGTCGTGAACCAGTTCCTTGAAGTCGTCGGTGCGGGCGACGAAGTCGCTCTCGCAGTTGACTTCGACCAACACGCCGATCTTGCCTCCGGCATGAATGTAGCTCGCAACCGATCCTTCGCTCGTCACACGCGTCGCTTTCTTGGCCGCAACCGACACGCCTTTCTTGCGCAGCAGGACAACCGCATCTTCCAGGTTGCCCTTGGCTTCGGTCAGGGCCTGTTTGCAGTCCATCATGGGAGCTCCGGTTTTCTCGCGGAGCTCTTTGACTTGGGCGGCGGAAATATTTGCCATAGTAGTGCTCATTAGAACCTCAGTTTCAAAATTTCAAGTTTCAGGGTTTTAAGGAGGATTGGGGTGCGTCGGACCTTGCAACCTTCCTACAAAACTCGACCCGCGCACCTTGCGACCGCGCGGGCCAGATCTTTCATCGATGGCTAGCTCGTAGCCGAGCTAGAACCGGCGCGTCTCGGCTTGCAGTTCGTCGACATCTTCGGTTGCAGGAGACGGACGCTTGCGCGTGCCCGCGCCCAGTACGTCTTCCATGCGAATCTCTTCGCCGGCTTCGGGCGTCGGAGCAGGAATATCTTCCGCAGGCGCTTCGGCGGCTTCGATTTCCGCTTCGGGCGACGCCTCCGGACTGGCCATTGCCTGCAATTCAGCCATTTGCTTGTCGCCGATCAGGTTGACGCCTTCGGCGATCGACTCCGCAATCTTCGAGGTGAACAGACGGATCGCGCGCAGCGCGTCGTCGTTCCCAGGAATCACGTAATCCACTTCACTGGGATCGCAGTTCGTGTCCACGACCGCCACCACCGGGATGCCCAGCTTGCGCGCCTCGCGCACCGCGATCTGCTCCTTGTTGGAGTCGATGACGAAGATCGCATCGGGCAACCGCGACATATTCTTGATGCCGGCGAGATTGGCCTGAAGGTGCTTGCGCTCGCGTTCGAGCTTGATGACTTCTTTCTTCGGCAACAGGTCGTAACGGCCATCCGTGGCCATTTCGTCGAGTTCCTTGAGCCGCTTCACCGATTTCTGCACGGTGATCCAGTTGGTCAGCAGTCCGCCCAGCCAGCGCTGGTTCACGTAGAACATCGAACATCGCTGCGCCTCTTCGGCAATGGCGTCCTGCGCCTGGCGTTTGGTGCCGACGAAGAGAATGACTCGGCCGGCCGCCGCCAGTTCCTGCACAAACTTGGACGCTTCCTTGAACATCTTCAGCGTCTTCTGCAGGTCAATAATGTAGATCCCGTTGCGCTCTCCGAAGATGTATTCCTTCATCTTGGGATTCCAGCGCTTGGTCTGGTGCCCGAAGTGAACGCCCGCTTCGAGCAACTCCTTCATGGTGATGTTAGCCAATCAACCTCCTCATTTGGTCTACATCCGGAATCAGCTGCCAGTTGCCAGTTTCAGCAACCGCTTTTCCGGATTGCCATTCCCGTCCACCCCATCTCGCGGGAGGTGGGGGGGATGAATTTTAAGATCAGTGTCGGTACCGCACTTACCGCTTCGAGAACTGGAAGCGTTTTCTTGCGCCCTTCTGACCGTACTTCTTGCGCTCTTTGGATCGCGGATCACGGGTGACCATGCCTTGCGCCTTGAGCTGCTTGCGCAACTCGACATTGAAAAGCATGAGGGCACGGGTGATGCCAAGGCGAACTGCGTCGGCCTGGCCAGCCACTCCTCCGCCAGAGACATTGGCCAGCACATTGAAGCTCGCGGCAGTCTCTGTGAGGGCAAGTGGCGACTTGGCACTCGATCGCTGGGAAGGCGTCACGAAGTATTCTTCGAACGCCTTGCCGTTAACCTTGAATTCCCCGCTGCCGGGACGAAGAAACACGCGCGCGACCGCCGTCTTGCGGCGGCCCGTTCCGTAGTATTGAACTGTCTCTGCCATGTAAGCATTTAGCACTTGGCATTTAGCACTTAGCTAAACCGCCGTGCCCTTCAACCTTTCAAGAATTCTGCGGTGCCGGTTTTCCTGACACTTGAGACCTTACGTTCTACGCCAGCACCTTCACCTCAGGCGTCTGCGCCTGATGCGGATGCTTGTCGCCTCTGTAAACGTTCAGCTTCGCGAACATGTGCTTGCCCAGTTTGTTTTTGGGGAGCATGCGCGAGACTGCTTGCTCGATCACCAGCTCCGGCTTGCGCGTCATGCGCTTCTTCAGAACTTCCGACCGCAAGCCACCCGGATAGCCGGTGTAGTGGTGATAAGACTTCTGGTCCGCCTTCATGCCGGTGATCTTCACCAGTTCGGCATTGATCACGATCACATGGTCGCCGGTATCGATAAACGGCGTGTACCTGGGGTTCTCTTTGCCAATCAGAATGCGGGCGACTTTCGACGCGAGCCGGCCGAGCGGCTGCCCGGCGGCATCCACGACAAACCACTTGCGAACGATTTCCCCTTCTTTCGGGAAATAGGTTGACATCAGAAATCTCCCAGAATTAAAGAACGCTATGAAGACCGCTGAGTGCCCAATCATTCCACGCAGAAGGCACGAGGGCGTTCAGGCGGGCAACCGCAGGACTTCCAAAGAGCTTTTAGGATAGCGTAGCCCCGTCACCATTGTCAACGAACAGGTTCGCTGACAACAGGTTACCAGAGAAAGCCCTCAGCATTCAGCACGTCGGCCATCAGCTAAATCCAGCCACGGGCACGGCAGATTACTTTCCGTCCACCGCCTTGAGACATTTTCCGTACAGTTCGAGCAGATGGGCGGCATAGTCCTCAGGCTTGGCCGCCGCGCCGCTGCCCTGAAAGCCGACACCGCTACCGGCAGTACGGCCATAGCCCGTTGTCATGGCGACGAATTTCATAAGGTCGAGCGCGATGTCTTCATTGCGGCGGGCCCCTATGGGCAGGGCAGATGTTTCCATGATTGCGACTCCTGATACCTCGAATCCGCCGGTCGTCCCCGGCCTCTGCCGCGATCATAGCAGAACAGTTAAACTCGGGAGCCGGCATGGCGCACCGGTCGGCGTCACACCAAGATGCCGGGCTATAATGCCGAGCCAATGTCGAATCTCCAACTCAAGTCGCGCTGGCTCTGGGACGTCCTGATCGTGCAGTGTGCGGGACGCATTGTCGCAGGAGTGGAGGCGCAAAGCCTGCACGACGAGGTCCGGAAGAATTTCCCGCATCTGCCGCATATCGTTCTGGCAATGGCCGGGGTCCAATTCATCGATAGCAGCGGGCTGGGGACGATCGTGCGTCTGATGTCGGCGGCACGCGCGGTGGGAGGAGACGTTAAAATCTGCCAGCCTCCGCCCATGATGCGCAAAGCGCTGACCATGACCAATCTGCACACGGTTTTCGAGATTTACGACACCGAAGACGAGGCGCTCCTGGCTGCGCTGCGCACCAGAAAGACCGAAGCGGAGTCGCTCGATGCTCACCCTCGTGCGGTCGTTCTCTGTGTGGACGAATCTCCCGATGTGCTAGCGTATCTGGCGGAACTTCTCCGGGAAGAGGGCCTGCGGGCCATTACGGCCAGTAACCTGGCAGATGCGCAGGTGCTGATGAAGGCGAGGCGGCCGCACTTGATCCTGGCAAATGCCCGGCTCTCGGCGAATGGAAGAGCGGCGAGCGAGATCTTCTCTAGCTGTTGCCCCGGCGTGACGTTTCTCGATTTGGGGGAGGCGTTCTCGCACGACGATGCGGGGGAAGCGGGAGCAAAATTGCTGGCACTGGTGCGGAGCGAGATTGGGAGATAAACGGGCACATTCCTGGCTCTGCGATCAAAAGCTTGTAACCGCAGAGGCCGCCGAAAACGGCGCTGAGGACGCAGAGAACTACCCCACCTCTACTAAACCATAACCAATCCGCCAGCGCGTCCGTATGTGTTTCAGTGCCCGGTCGATTTCCCCCTGCGAAATTTCCTGGTTCGGACCCGAAAGTACGAAAGCCGCTTCGCGCTTGGCAGCTTCCAGGAGTTGCCGATCGCGGATGATGTTCGCCACTCGGAAAGTAGGGAGTCCGGCCTGTTTGGTGCCGAAGAATTCTCCTGGTCCGCGCAGTTCGAGATCAAGTTCGGCGATCTGGAAGCCGTCGTGGGTCCGTACCATCGCGTCCAAGCGGCGCTGCCCTTCTTCAGAGACCTTCCCGCCATACATCAGGATGCAGTACGACTTGGCAGCGCCGCGCCCAATGCGTCCGCGGAGTTGGTGCAGTTGCGCCAGGCCAAAGCGATCGGCGTGCTCGATCACCATGACGGCGGCGTTGGGCACGTCGACGCCGACTTCGATTACGGTCGTCGCGACCAGCACGCTGATCTCGCCGCGCTGGAATTCGCGCATGATGTGTTCTTTTTCGTCCGGATCGAGCCGTCCGTGCAAAAGGCCGACGTGGAGGTCCGAAAATGTCTTGTCGCGCAATTGACGAAACATTTGTTGCGCGGCTTTCAGTTCGCGCTCTTCATTCTCTTCGATGACTGGATAGACGACGTAAGCCTGGTGACCGGCGGTGATTTGTTTGCGAACGAAATCCCAGACTTCAGGGGCGCGCTCGTCGGTGACTGCGCGAGTGACAACCGGGGTGCGGCCGGGCGGAAGCTCATCCAGCACTGACACATCCAGATCGCCGTATAGAGTAAGTGCCAATGTGCGTGGGATTGGAGTGGCGGTCATGACCAACACGTCGGGTTCGGCGGCTCCCGAGCTTCGCTCGGCTTGGACGGGTCGAAGACCCGTCCCTACTCGTTCTTCGTCGGACTTCTGCATTAGCTTCAGGCGCTGCATGACACCGAAGCGATGCTGCTCGTCCACGATTACGAGTCCTAGCTTTTCGAATTCGACACCTTCCTGGATCAGGGCATGAGTCCCGATCACTAGCTGAGCGTTCCCCTGTGCAATATGCCGCCGGACAGCCCGTTTGCGATCCTGTTCGAGCGAGCCAGTGAGCAACACGATCCGGTATCCGGCTTTTTCTAGGATTTGGCGGGCGGAAAAGTAGTGCTGTTGCGCCAGAATCTCGGTCGGCGCCATGAGCGCGACCTGATATCCATTTTCAATCGCGATGATAGCGGCCTGGAACGCGACAATCGTCTTGCCGGAACCGACATCCCCCTGCAGCAGCCGGCGCATCGGAAAGGCCTCCTGCATGTCGGTCGCGATTTCCTTGAGCACGCGCTTTTGCGCGCCGGTCGGGTGAAATGGCAGTATCTTCTTTATCGCTTCCCGGACTCCGGTCCCGATCTGGAAGGCGATGCCGGTGCGCGCTCTCTGCTCGCGCCGTTTGAGTTCGAGTCCGAGTTCGATGAAGAACAGTTCGTCAAAGATCAGTCGAATGTGCGCGGGTGTTCGAGAAGACTGAAGGTCGCTGAAGCTCTCGCCAGCGTCGGGCCAGTGAACCTTCGAGAGCGCTTCGCGTGGAGCGATCAAGCTGAGATGAGCTCGCACTGCGGCTGGGATCGGGTCGGGAGCGTCGGGCCCCAGATTGTCGAGTGCCCAGCGTATGATGCGTCGAAACCAGCGCGGAGTAAGCTTGCCCTGGCCGGTGGATTCGTAGATGGGAACGATGCGTCCGATTTCGAGCGAAGCGGCGGCTTTTTTCTCGGCCTCGTCGGCGCCGCCCTCTTCGTAGATATCGCCGAGCAGTTCAAACTGTGGCTGGATGATCTGCAGTTCGCCGTCGCGATCCTGTTCCACCTTGCCGTAGAGAGCGACCATCTGGCCGGCCTGGAAGCGGTTTTGAAGATACGTTGCGTTGAACCAGAGGCACTTGAGGCGGTTGCGTCCCTGGCCGACGGTGAGCTGGAAGATCGGCATCCGGCGGGTACGAAACAGGCCGGAGTTGCGGACCTCGGCGATGACCGTGGCCATCTCGCCCGGGCGGAGTTCAGCGACCGAGCGCGGGTTGAGCCGGTCTTCGTACCGGAAGGGCAGATAGTGGAGCAAGTCGTCCACCGTGTTCAGGTCCTTGGCGGCAAGTATTTCGGCGAGACGCGGACCAATTCCTTTGACGTACTGAACAGGAGTGGACAGTTCCAGCATCTCAGGGGATGTTAGCAGGAGCGGAGGGCGGCATGGCGAAGAGCGAGACGGTCAAAAATTTTCTCGATGCGTTGCTCGCAGTGCTCGCCGGGAATGCCATCTACTACCTGCTGGCTCCGCATCTGCCAGTAGCGATGCGGCACGGGAGATTCGTCGAAGACTGGGGATTGGTGGTGGATTTTATCATCTGTACGGTGATTTTTATCGCGGTGAAACTGGCGCGCGCCAGGGGATGAGCGGAAGAAGCAACGGCTCCAACTGAAGATTCTGAGTTGCGTGTTTCAGGCGCGTCTTGCGGTGCCACCTGGTGATGCCACCTTCCGTCCCAGGTAGCGCTGCGCCACGAACAAGACGATCCCGACGGCGAGAGTCAGGCCTAGGGCCAAGTACATGTGCGAGATCGCGATGTCCCAATCGTCCTGTGGCACGCCCGCGATGGCGACGCCTGCGATGTGGTCGCGAACTCCGGCCAAGCCGCACCGCACGAGGGAGGGAACTAGCTGGAGGAGGATAAGCGCCCAGAATAGTGCGACCATGAGGCCGATCCCCCGCAGGACTGCTAATACCTGCCGCAGCATCCGACTGGGCTTCATGCATAGGCAGACACCAGGAGCTTGCGGAAAAGTTTCCGGTGACCCCTCATAGCCAAACTTCGCATCGAGCAGGCCACGTTTCGGGCTTAGAATACGGGCATGGACATGACGCTCACTGCAGTTTACGAGGAAGTGCCGGAATCCGAGGGAGGTGGGTACGTTGCTTATGCGGAGGAACTCCCCGGCGCGATCTCGCAGGGTGACTCTTTGGAGGAGGCTCGCGAGAATTTGCGAGACGCAATCGAACTCTTGCTGGAAGCGAATCGCGAGCTAACCGGGAAGCCTCGCCCGGGTCAGAGGATCTTGCGGGAGAAGATCGAGATTAAAGCGGCGTGAGAACGTGATACGCGTTGACTGATAAGGCATCTGGAAGCATTCGGCTGCCAACTCTAGCGGGAAGGTGCAAAGCACAGCGTTTACTACAATCCTGCAGCCCAACGAACCAGCACGGTACCGAGACACCGGGAAGTGAAAAATCTAACCGCCATCCGAATCTGCAAGCAGCTTTCAGTACCCGACCCCCTCCACTAGTCGTAGTTTCCATTATCATGGAGAGTTTTCCGTCGACATCCGCGGTCAATCGCGTTGGTCCAGAGCGGACGACGGTTCAAGCTAACTGCTAAAGGCTAAGTGCTAAATGCTAATCTTTCGCAAGCCTCTTCCTAACGTCGAACATCCCGAGATGCCGGCCGACGTGGTAATTGTCGGCGGCGGGCCGGCGGGGATGGCGTGCGCTCTGCGACTGTCCCAACTAATCGACGATCACAATGCGCGGCATCCGGAGGCACAACTATCCAAGGAAAACATTTACGTGCTCGAGAAGTCGCGCGAAGCAGGCCAGCACTGCTTGTCCGGGGCGCTGCTCGATCCACGATCAATGAAAGAGTTGCTGCCAGGATTCGAGACTGAAGCCCCGCTCGACGCCCAAGTCCACCAGGAAGGCGTGTATTTCCTGACGAAAGAGAAACACTTTAAGCTCCCGCTTACGCCCCGGCCATTGCAGGATCACGGTAACTACGTGATATCGATCAACAAATTTGTGAAATGGCTGGCCGGCAAAGTGGAAGAAGCGGGGATTACGATCTTTACCGGATTCGCGGGGTCGGAGCTGCTCTACGACGGCGGTCGCGTCATCGGAGTGCGCACCGACGACAAGGGCGTCGACAAACAGAACCAGCCGAAATCGAATTTCGAGCCCGGCTACGACGTGAAAGCGAAAGTCGTAGTGCTCGCTGAAGGCACGCGCGGATCGCTCACCAAGCAACTCATCCAGAAATTTGATCTGATGAAAGACCGCAACCCGCAAACCTACGGCGTGGGCGTGAAAGAGCTATGGGAACTGCCGTCGGGGCGGCTCAAGGCAGGCCAAGTCATCTACACGATGGGGTATCCGCTGACGACAAAAGAATACGGCGGCGCGTGGATTTACGGCTCGAAGGGCAACATTGTTTCGCTCGGCTTTGTGACCGGACTCGACTATGCGGACCCTCGACTCGATCCGCAGCGCGTGCTGCAGACATTCAAACAGCATCCCTTCATCGCCAATTTACTGAAAGGCGGGAAGATGATTCGTTACGGAGCGAAAGCGCTCCCGTATGGCGGATGGTGGTCTCTGCCGCCGCTGGGCGGAGATGGCTGGATGATCGTCGGCGATTCAGCGGGCTTCTTGAACTCGGCCCGGTTGAAAGGAATCCATCTTGCTATCAAGAGCGGCATGCTGGCAGCAGAGACAGCGTTCGAAGCGTTGATAAAGTCCGATTCGTCTTCCACCACCCTCGGCAAGCTCACGCGGTGTGTCGAAACCAGCTGGATCAAGGATGAACTCTGGCCGGTACGGAATTTCCACCAGGGCTTCGAGAAGGGCATGATCGCGGGCATATTCAATACCGGGCTACAGGAGATCTTCGACGGCGGCTTACGCAACCGCGTGCTCTCGCATCCCGGCCACGAGCGCATGAAGCCGCTCTCGCAACTGCCAACGGACGGTGGTCCGCAGTCGCACCTGCTCGGCCCGGCTAAGGGCGATGGTAAGCTGACCTTCGATAAACTCACTGACCTATATCACTCAGGCACGAAGCACGAAGAGGATCAGCCGGCGCATTTAGTCATCCACGATACGAACATCTGCAATGAGCGCTGCGTGAAAGAGTTCGGGAGCCCGTGCCAGAATTTCTGTCCCGCAAACGTTTACGAAATGCTGGACGACCCGGCAGCGCCGAACGGCAAGCGTATCAGCCTGAACGCCGCCAACTGCGTACACTGCAAGACCTGCGACATTCAAGACCCGTACCAGATCATCACCTGGGTTCCGCCGGAAGGCGGGGGCGGTCCGAACTATGACGGAATGTGAGGAGGGCGGCACATGACACTGTCTTTCCAATACACGTCGGAGGACTGGGCGCAAGCCTATCGAACGTACGCCTTTCGCGGGCGAAGACGATGGCTCACACGGTTTTACGTTGTGCTCGGTTGCTTTTTCCTCTTGATGGGAGTGTTGGTTGCTATCGCCCCAAAGAATTCGTTCTCGAATTCAGTGCCTCTCCTTTTTCTCGGCGTTCTTTGGATTTATCTGGGCACCGCAATGTGGAAACGAGCTGGGCTGAGATCGTTTTCCGGCCGCCCCGAACTTAAACAGGAGTACTCCGTCAGCGTGGATGAATCGGGCGTACGCTTTGCAGGTCCGATCAGTAGCTCACATTGGACTTGGCCAGCCTTTGTCGGTTTTCTTGAGGGCAAAACCACTCTTCTCCTCATGCTTTCGCCCTGCGCGTTCGCCATCTTCCCGAAGAGAGTCTTTGGTCCAGATGAGATGGACCAGTTTCGGGAATTGATTCGTCAAAAGCTTCCAGCGCAGTGATTGATTGCCAATAATGGCTTCCCTTCAACGGCAGGTGACTACAGCTATGGCCAAGCAGTAACTCTGGCCCGGATTCACCCCCGGGTATATACTGCTGCCGGTAGTTCTTGGCTGGATCCGGCTTTTGGCCGGAAACGGGGCATGCATTTATATCTAATATCGCCCCGTTAATAGAATGCCGGCGTCGGGGCTTCCTTCTTTTTCCTACCCTGGGACAGCTGGCGCGGGACTGGAGTCGCTTCGGCGGCGCCCTCCCGGGGAGGTCTATCCGTGGACGTCGTACTTATACGTCTTTTGTTTGTTCTGTTTGTCGGCTTTACGTGCTACCGCATTCGACCGTTTGATCTGCCCCAAAACCTGGATGCTGCGGTCGGGATACTGATCGGCAGCGCGGCATCATCATTTTCGAGTGGCGCTTGCGCGCCATGAGCCTGAAGCGCCTGATCGGGGCGGCTATCGGCAGTATCCTCGGTATCATTGGTGCTTATCTTTTCGCACTGGTCATCCGCAACAGTATCCCCGCGAGCCCGACCCAGAGCTTCCTGCAGATCATGGTCATGCTAATCATGGCCTACGTCGGCCTCGCGGTGGGCGCGAACAAGGGAGATCTGCTTAACCTGGCTGCACTGGGCGGAATCTTCGGCGGCGAGAAAACGGGAAAAAAGAGCTACAAGATCCTCGACACTAGCGTGATCATTGACGGCCGCATCGCCGACATCGCAGAGACCGGCTTTCTCGATGGCATCATCGTCGCCCCGCAGTTTGTGCTGCGCGAGTTGCAACTGGTGGCGGATTCGGCCGACTCGCTTAAGCGCAACCGCGGGCGGCGCGGGCTCGATATTCTGCAGCGACTGCAGAAAACAAGGTATATGAAGGCAAGATCATCACCAACGATTTCAATCTGAACAAGGTGGCGCAACTGCAGGGCGTGGCCGTGTTGAACATCAACGAACTGGCTAATTCGCTGAAGCCGATCGTGCTGCCCGGTGAGGCGATGCGCGTATTCATCCTGAAAGAAGGAAAAGAGTACAACCAGGGCGTTGCCTATCTCGACGACGGCACCATGGTGGTGGTGGACAACGCGCGCAAGATGATCGGCAAAACGGTCGACATTGCCGTGACTTCGGTGCTGCAGACGACCGCTGGCAAGATGATCTTCGGCAAATGGGATGAGCGCGCCACCGCGCGCCACGAGTCGAAGCCCGGAGTACCGATTGCGACGCCCGTCTCTTCCTCTACCGGAACAAACGGCCCGATATCCGATCCGGCGAAAAAGCCCGCGCCTCTCATGGCTGAGCGACCGAATGAATAGAAGTTCTTGTCTGGCAGATCGCGGACCTTCAGCGGTTCTGTGACTCCACGGACTGTACTTGAATAGTATTTCCGTCCAGCGTGCCGGACACCGTGACGCGCTCGCCCGCCCGTTGGTCTAGAACTGGTGAGTCTCCCTTCAGCGTATAGAATTTTTCACCGTCCACCAGCGCCCAGGCGGATCCCTGCTTCAGGCACATCTTGGTGCAGTCGCCCGCGCTCAAATGCGACTTGCTGGGGTGCCTGGCTCCGCAATGGGCATCTGTGAGCACGCCGAAAAAAATCTGCGCCTTTCCTGACTCTGGCGGATCGGCATTTTTTTGTCCGAAGGCTAAAGCGCCCGTTGCGGTCACGAGGGCAAGTGCCACCGCAAGTAAAACGGCAAGCACGACACTGATGCCAATTGTGTGGAACCAGAATGTTCTGATCTCCATGCTTTCCCTCGCCGCGACCGCGGTGCGATCGGCAACACTTAGACGCACGTTCGGTACCAGGCGGATGTAGCAGCCAATACTGTGAAATCCTGTAGATCGAGTGCTTTCCAGCAGTACCGGCTTTGGAGGAGTCTTCAACGATCTGAAACGGGGAAGAATTTACCGGGGGCGTCCTGCCTTTCTACCGATTTGTGCACCGCGAGCGATCCGCTTCTGGGATCAGCCATTTGAAAGTTACTGGTCACGCTCTTATACTGAACGCCCTCTATGAAGGTTTTTGTAATTGTTCCGGCTGCCGGATTGGGCACCCGCATGGGCCCGCCGTCGGCAGCGAAAACCAAAAAGAAAGCGCCTTCCAAACAGTTCAAGGAACTCGGCGGCATCCCGATCCTGGTCCACACCTTGCGGAGATTTGTGGCTTGTCCCGAGGTGTACGAGATCATCGTCGCTTTGCGGAAAAACGAGATTGCTGGCTTCCGCGCGCAACTCGAAAGGCAATATCCGGAGATTCTGAACAAGCGACTCCAGATAGTGGAGGGCGGCGAGCATCGCCAGGATTCCGTAGCCAGCGCGCTAGCGGCAGTGGCAGCCGATGGCGACGACATCGTACTCGTTCACGATGGTGTGCGGCCGTTGGTCACACCCGAGATTATCGCCGACGTCATAGCGGCTGCGCGAAAGCATGGAGCCGCCATCGCGGGCATGCCGGCCATGGATACGGTGAAGCAGGTCGAGCGTACCGCCGAAGGCGCACTAATCAAGGCGACCATTCCGCGCGCAAGTATCGTGATGGCGCAAACTCCCCAGGGCTTCCGCTATGACATTCTGAAGAAGGCTTTCGATGAAGCAGCGGCGGACGGTTTTCTGGGGACTGACGAGGCATCACTGATCGAGCGCGCCGGACATCCGGTGGCGGTGGTGATGGGATCACCGCGGAATTTGAAGATCACCACGCCCGCTGACATGGAACTAGCGGAATTTTATTTGAAGGAAAGTGGTCAGTGATTAACGGTTAGACTCACACTGGCTATCACTAACTACTAATCACTAACTACTTCCAATCATGAAACCTGAAATCCGCATCGGCTATGGCTGGGACTCCCACGAGTTCAAGGCCGGCATTCCGCTCAAGATTGGCGGAATCACTCTGCCTTACGACAAGGGCTTGGGGGGGCATTCCGACGGCGATGTCCTGCTCCATGCGATCACAGACGCATTGCTGGGCGCGATTGCCGGTCCGGACATCGGGTCATTGTTTCCGCCCTCCGATCCCAAGTGGAAAGGGGTGGATTCGGCGTTATTTTTGCGCGAAGCGTTGAAACGGGTCACAGCTGCTGGATATGTGTTGGTCAATCTGGATTCCGCTCTGATACTGGCCGCGCCGAAGATCGGTCCGCACGCGGATGCCATTCGCAAGCACGTGGCAGAGTTGTGCGGGATTGCCGCGGACTGTGTTGGGATCAAGGCGAAGACGCCGGAGGGCATGGGTACTGATAACGCGGCGATCGCGCACGTGGCGGTGTTGCTGAAGATTGTTACTTCGATGGGTTGATCGATTCGTAGAGACGGGGCGTGCTGCGTCTCACGCCGCGAAAGGAGACGCGGCAAGCCGCGTCTCTACCACTATTTTCTTGCCGACTCAAACTCCCCTGCTAGTTCCGCATGTTTCGCCCGCGCCGCTTCGATGAAGGCCTGGAAGATTTTCTTGGCCGAATCCGCGAGTTCCTTCGAGTCATTCACTGACCGTTCCGGATGCCACTGCACCGCCAAAACAAAATGCCCGGGCAGCGTTCCTTCGAGCGCTTCGATCACGCCGTCCAGCGGAGAGCGGGCGACGACACGCAGGCCGTCTCCGACAAGATCCGCCGACTGGTGGTGTGAGGAATTCACGGCGACCTCTACGTTTTTCTTGTCGGCGCCCACGATGGTTGCCAGCTGAGAGTCGGGCTCGATTTCTACGGTATGTGCCTTCGCGACCGCGCGTCCGGCGCTGTGGTTGATGACGGACTCGACGTGTTGGACAAGCGTTCCGGAGCGGTACACATTCAGGATTTGTAACCCATAGCAAATCGCCAACACCGGCTTGTGCATGTTGTAGGCATCTTGCAGGAGCAACTCATCCACGGTGTCGCGTTTGGAATCGGGGGATGCCGTTCTCTCGTGGCGATCCGCACCATATTTCTGCGGATCGACGTCCGCCTTGCTCCCTGGCAGGAGCACCGCGTCGCAGCGCTCGATTTGTTTCATCACCTGAGGGGGAGTCTGGTCGAGTGCGATGCGGACCGGCTCTCCGCCTGCCAGGCGGACAGCGTCTTCATACTGCGGCAGCGCACGCTCAGCGTACTCGCGATCGCCCGAGTGAGGAACAGGAATAGCAATGCGTGGCGTGATCATCATCCCGCCCGCTCAATACCGGCCAGAGTTTTCCGCTGCCGGTAGTCGCGGATCTCCATTGCCAGCGACAGCGCCAACACAATGGAACCCACGGTGATGGCGAAGGGAAAGGCTATATACCGGTACGCGAACGGCATGTTGGGCGCGACGTGCTTCACCTGCGAGTACACCACGGTGCCCAGGATGCTCAACAGAAGGCTGACGGCGAATGCCAGCAAGGTGAGGAGCGCTGTCATGAGCAGGACGCGAAGCGGAATTCCGATCCACCGTGGGCGTCCGGAGGTCGTTCCCGGCATGCTTCTAGGCTACACCATGGCGCCCGGCTCCTGCACCGTCCGCGGTGCGCCTGTGCGCTACAATAAAACCTATGTCGCAAGCCGTCTCGGCGATCACCCGCACCCCCGCGGAGATTGTCCGGTTAACTCCCGTGTCGCAGGCCGCCAACGGTATTTGTTATGCGCGCGCGGGCGAGGTCACGATATCGGATTCGGATCTGGACCGCATGATTGCGGCCGTTCCCGTGGCCGCGGCGTCCGCGCTTTCGCGCAAGGCGTACTACTTCGTGCCGCTGACCGTCAGCCAGGGCGATGAGACCGTGATTGCCGACCGCTACGACGTCGCTCTAAGCGACAACGCCGTCTGCCACCGCAACCTGAATCTGGGCGACGCGCAGTGCGTCTTCATTTCCACCCGGCTCATGGATGACAAGTTTTCCGTAGCCTTCGAGTTCTATATCAATGTCGGACACGCGCTAGTGGAACGCGCGGGCGTCTCACAGCCCTTCGCCGAGATGGTCTGGCAGCAGGTCGAATCCGGCGTAAAAGGAGAAACCTCGCTGGACGCGTGGGAGTCGCGAAAATTAGCAACGGCGGCGGCCCCCGAGGCCGAGAAATTCAAAAACGAATATCTGACCGCCACCTTTGCTGACGCGATTTCGATCTACCTTCTTTCACTTTGTTTGGACGTGGACTACTACGATCTGCGGGAACGCGACTATCCTCTGCTGGCGCCCACTCCTTTGGCGGAGCGGCTTCGCAAAGTTGCGGAAATCTTCCCCCCAAATCCCGGATTCGAATTCAATATCTACTACAAGCGGCGCAGCTCAGGATCGTAAATTCGGGCAATGCTAGCGGACAGTGAGCGGTTCGTGCGCCCGCAACGAGGCGGCACGCTCACGGGCATTCTGGAGGGCGCGCTTGACGTGACGAGGCGCGGTGCCTCCGGGGACGTCGTGCAGCGCGAGCACTTCGGGAAGACCGAGGCGAGAGTGGAAGGCTGCGTCAAAGCTCGGGTGGATCGCTTGCAGGTCGGCGAGTGGCAATTTTTGTAAGTCGCATCCACGTTCGACAGCCAGTTGGACGGCCTTCCCGATCGCTTCATGGGCGAGGCGCGAAGGCACTCCGCGTTCAACCAGGTAAGCCGCCGCGGCCCACGCGTTCATAAATCCCGTACTTGCAGCCTGATTCATCCGGGTCTCGTTGAATTCGACGGTCTGCATCCATCCGGTCACGAGCGGCAGCATGCTCATGAGCGTGTCGGAGGCGTCGAACAACGGCTCCTGCGTTTCCTGCAGGTCCTTGTTGTAAGCGAGAGGCAAGCCCTTCACAAGAGTTTGCAGTGTGGAGGCGCATCCCATGACGCGCGCCGCTTTTCCGCGCACCAACTCCAGCAAGTCGGGATTTTTTTTCTGCGGCATCGCGCTGCTGCCGGTGGAGTAGGGCTCGGGTAACTCGACGAAGCCATACGCGGGCGTGGAGAACAAGATCATTTCTTCGGCCCATCGGCTGAGATGCAGAGCGAGCTGCGAGAGAGAGTTGACGAATTCGATGGCGAAGTCGCGGTCGCTGGTCGCGTCCATGCTGTTGGCGGTCGGTCCATCAAACCCCAGCTCCGCGGCCATGGCTTGACGATTGATGGTGAGCGTGGCTCCAGCTACGGCGCCTGATCCCAGCGGACAGAGATTTGTGCGCTTGCGGCAGTCCGCGAGGCGATCAGCGTCGCGGAAGAACATTTGTACATAGGCAAGGAGCCAGTGCGCTACCAGGACAGGTTCTGCCGGCTGCAAGTGCGTGTAGGCGGGCATGGCCGCGCTGCCGGCCCTTTCGGCGCGAGTCAGCAATACGTCGATCCAGTTGGCCAGCAACTCTTGCAGCGTGTCGATGCTGGCCCGCACAAACAGGCGAAGGTCGGTGGCGATCTGTTCGTTACGGCTGCGTCCGGTGTGGAGTTTGTATCCTGCCGCCGCCAAGAATTGATGTAAGCTCCGCCGGAGTCAATACTCCCGCGCGCTCCAGAGCACGCGCGTGGGCTCCGCTGGCCTCGAGTTCGAAGGGGAGCAGGCGGCGGTCATATGGAAACGACCGCTGCCATTGTTCGAATTCAGGATCAAGCGCCTGCCAGAAGCGGCCGGACCACATCTTCATTATTACGCGACCTCAACCTGCGTCTTGGCGCGGCAGCGCGATGGCAATCCGAGAATCCGGATGAAGCCTTCCGCGTCTTTCTGATCATAACTCGCACCCATCGTGAAGGAAGATAGATCGGTGCGGTAGAGCGAATAATCCGATTTGCGGCTGACCACGTTTACGTTCCCCTTGTACAGAGACAGAGCGACGCTTCCGGTCAGATTTTGCTGCGTGGGCTCGACGAAGGCGTCGAGGGCTTCGCGCAGCGGCGCGAACCACATCCCGAAATAGACGAGCTCGGCGTACTTCAGCGCGACATGCTGCTTGAAGTGGAGCAGGTCTCGGTCCAGGCAGAGTGCTTCGAGTTCGCCGTGGGCGGCGACAAGCAGCGTGCCGCCGGGCGTTTCGTAGCAGCCGCGCGACTTAATGCCCACGAACCGGTTCTCGACCAGATCGATTCGGCCAATGGCGTTGGAAGCGCCAATTTCGTTTAGGAGCTCAACCAACGAAACCGGATCGAGAGCCTGGCCATTCACGGAAACCGGTACACCCTTCTCGAATCCGATTTCGACCTGCTCCTCATAGTCGGGCGCTTCCTGCGGAGATTTAGTGAGCTGCCAGGTGCTCGCGAAGGGTGCATTGGCGGCGTCTTCGAGCTCTCCACCCTCATGGCTCAGGTGCCAGAGGTTGCGATCGCGGGAGTGAATCTTCTCGCGGCTGGCGGCAACCAAGATGCCACGCTTCTCGGCGTAGTCGAGGCAGTCTTCGCGGGACTTCAGCTCCCATTCGCGCCACGGAGCCACGATCTTCAACTCTGGAGCGAGCGCCTGGTAGGCCATTTCGAAGCGCACCTGGTCGTTGCCTTTGCCAGTGCATCCGTGGCCCACGGCGGTCGCGCCTTCGCGAAGCGCAACTTCTACCTGATGCTTCGCAATTACCGGGCGCGCCAGTGAAGTGCCGAGCAGATACTTGTTCTCGTATACCGCACCGGCTTTCAGCGCGGGCCAGACGTATCCCGTCAAGAACTCTTCGCGCAGGTCTTCGACCACGACTTTGCTGGCGCCTGTTTTGTAAGCCTTTTCGATGACAGCCTCTACATCGTCGCCTTGTCCGACGTCGGCGACCATAGCGATTACATCGTAGGCGTAGTTCTCTTTCAGCCACGGGATGATGATCGAAGTGTCGAGTCCGCCAGAATAGGCAAGAACAATTTTTTCAGGCATGCGCGCTCCTTACCGGCAGGCGGCCCATGCCGCCCAGCAACCACATCAGAATGGCTTTCTGAGTGTGCAGACGATTTTCGGCCTGCTCGAAGACGACCGAGTTGGGTGCGTCGATCACCTCGTCAGTCACTTCCCATCCACGATGCGCGGGCAGACAGTGCATGAACAAGGCATGCGGCGCGGCGTCCTGCATGAGCGCGGCGTTGACCTGGTAAGGCGCAAAGATACCAGAGCGGGAGTTGGCTTCGGCTTCTTTTCCCATGCTGGCCCAGACGTCGGTGTACACAGCGTCGACGCCGGCTACGGCTTCGCGGGGGTCGGTGTAGATGTTGATGGCGGCACCGGTTTCTTCGGCCAGGGCTTCCGCGGCTTCCACGATCGTCGATAGCGGGGCGTGACCGGTGGGCGTGGCAATCGAAACCGACGAGCCCAGAGCGGCGCCAGCCAAGAGCAGCGAGTGAGCTACGTTATTGCCGTCGCCCACATACGCGAAATGAACTTTGGAGAGATCGCCGAAATGCTCCTGCAGGGTGAAGAGATCGGCGAGCGCCTGACAGGGATGCTCAAGGTCGCTGAGCGCGTTGATTACCGGGACATCAGCGTGCGCGGCCATCTCTTCGACCGTTGCATGACTGAAGGTGCGCAGCACGATCAGGTCAATCCAGCGCTCCAAGTTATGGGCGATGTCGTGCAGGGACTCGCGGGCGTCGATACGGCTGCTGGTCTGGTCCACGAAGAAAGTGGATCCGCCTAGGCTATCCATGCCGGCTTCGAAGGTGAGGCGCGTGCGGAGGGAGGGCTTCTCGAAAAACATCACCATCTGCTTACCGGCGAGCACGCTGCGGAAGTCGGCAGGGCGCTGCTTGAGCATGGCGGTCAGATTGAAGAGGGCATGAATCTCGTGCGGGGCGAGATCGTGGGTGGAGAGCAGGTCGCGGGGCGGCGGTTCCGGCTGCGGGCGCGGCGACTTGGCGTGTTCGATGGTCTGGGTTCTCATGGGTGTTTGGTGCAGATCCCTCTTTCTCGATGGTGGGTAGGAGCGCTGACTGTTTCTCTGTGAATTAATATGCATATAGATGCATAAGTATCCATTCCGGTTGCGGGCGATGTCAAGTGGAAAGAAGAGGGGTGGCGCCGGGGGTAATGGAACCGTAGCCGGTGGCGGCGGCTGCGAGCCATGAGCCGCGAGCTACGAGCGAACTGGGGCGCGAACCTTTAGTCGGATTGCTCGAAGCTCGAGGCTCGGAGTTCGCAGCCTGTTTCGGGCTAGACGGGGACTGGAACTCCGTCGATGAGTCGTTTGGACGGCACTGGAGTCAGGCTCGCGGTCACCGCTCCCGTCATCACTTTCTTGAACGCCGCCTGGAACTGCTCCATTTCGGG
>WNFF01006867.1_pt1 | contig 31966 bp, 26 predicted proteins | sample 5400441 | NCBI WGS metagenome assembly WNFF01 (sample SAMN13153345, study PRJNA577476) | soil metagenome | isolation source: 120 cm saprolite under Douglas fir tree site 2 hole 3 replicate 1 | place: USA:California | collected 2015-04-18
ACAACGGCAACTACATCTCCGTAGTGGTCCCGCGGCGGCACGCGTGCTCGCCAGGAATCGATACTCTAATCGAGAAGCGGCGTCCGGTTCGCAGGCAGGGTAAAGTGAAAGACGGCACCCTGCGGTACGTTCGCTACGGCCGAAACCTGCCCTCCATGAGCTTCGATGATCGAGCGGCAAATCGCCAGTCCCATGCCCATGCCGTCGGGTTTGGTCGTGTAGAATGCGTCGAACAAGTGCTCCAAGCGGTCCGGCTTCAGTTCCGGTCCGGTATCCCGCACCTCCACGATCACATCCTTCGTTGCATGTGCGCCAGTCTTGATCAGCAACTCTCGCCCGCTGACCACGCTCATCGCTTCGATCGCGTTGACGATCAAGTTGAGCATCACTTGTTGGAGTTGGACTCGATCTCCTTGAATGAGAGGCAGGCCTTTGGCGAGTTGGGTCTGCAGTGAGACGCCGTTGCGCAGCATTTCGCTACGGGTCAGCGCGATCACTTCGAGGATGATTTCGTTGATGTCCAACGGATCCTGCCGCGGGGGCACTCTCTTGACGAGCGCGCTGATCCGCTCGACGATTCCGCTGGCTCGGTTGCCGTCGCGGACGATGTCGCCGAGCGCCTGCCGGACCTCCTCCAAATCAGGTGCTTCGGCTCCGAGCCAGCGTAAGGCGGCATGCGCCTGGGTGATCAACGCTGCGAGCGGCTGGTTGACTTCATGGGCGATCGAAGCCGTCAGCTGCCCCATGGTCGTGATTCGATTGACGCGCGCGAGCTCCATTTGGGCTTTGGCGTTTTGGCGCTCCTGCGCCAAGACGCGGCGCTGTGCTCGGCGCAGAGACTCGCTCAGGCCGCTGATGATCGTACCCACCACCATGAAGAGGACCATGGCGGTCAAGTCATTCACGCTCGTAACGTGGAGCAAGCGAAGTTGCCCGGTGAGGAAGTAGTTTGCGGCGACGGCGCTGAGAATCGTGGCTAGAAGGCCGGGCCAAAAGCCGCCGAAATACGCGCCCACCACCACCGCCGGGAAGAACGTCATGTGGGGGACTGCATCACCCAGTATTGGCCAGAGCGGCCAACGAACGACGAGACAAACCGCCGTTGCCAGCACAGCCACGCCGTAGCCAAGGGCGCGTGGTGTTTCACGCATGCCGAACCCTAGGGGAAAGTGCACCTCATACCCAACTAGCCGGATGTCGACCAGCCGCCCAGCGCGTTCAAGGTTCCGTCTGCGCAGCGTCGGTGTCAAATTGTCCTCGGCCGGGCGCGGTGTCGCGTGCCATTTAGTTAAATTGCCCAGGGCGGCAACCCTCACCGTGCCCATCGACCCGCAAGGTCGGGACGCGGAAAGTCAGTTGCGAGCAGATTCGCTCGGCGCTCGGGCCATCCCGACCGCGTCCTTTGGCGCGGTTGCATCCGAGGTATCCCCCGCAGCCAGGATTTCGCGTAAGCCAATTGTTCAGGCTGCAGTCGACTCTCTAGTCGGCCACATGCGGTGCCTGGCTTTTTGGCGGCGCCGGGACCGAGAGCCGCACGCGGCTCCGCGGTGCCGAACGGGACCGGGATCCAATGTGGCTATATCAGGCCGCGACCGTGGGGCCCCTCCCCCCGGTTCCATAATGTCTCATTCTGCGAATCCGCTGGTCACGATGCCTGCCGCGCCCAATCAATCTCAACGTGTAGCGGCGCCGCGATGCCTTTCAGGGTTTTCGACTTGATTTTCGAAGTTTTCAAGTTTGCTCAGATCATTGATTCGGCTTGCTAATCTTGAATTTCTTGAAAGTTGATTTTTTCAAGATGCATCAGGCTCAATTGACGCCGCCAATTGAAACTCGATATTAGTTTCTAATGGTGGTTTACAAGCGCAATCAAGTTGAGGAGGCTCTATCGCGGGTGCTGGAGCCGAGGTCCCAAGAACCGTCGTCGGAACTGCGGACGCGACTAAAGCGCCTTCTTGAAACCGATCGGGCGCTTGGGCGAGTGCCACGGAGCAACGACCCAGCACGTGGGAACTACGCTTTTTTTAGCTCTGATGCTCAAGGAAGCGGAGTCGAGGTCTGGTTCTTGGAGTACGAGGCCTTTGCCCTCTTGAACGGGCTGCGCCTTATGGAACATGGTTGGCCGCAGAGCCTTGCAGTGTCCATCATGCGTCGCGTGAGAGCCGATCTTGAAAAGGACCATGCTCGTATCCTCAAACAGGATCCTAAAGCCCTTTTCGACCAAGAGGCGATCCGCCGCAACGCGAAAGCAGGCGACTGGGCATTGGATACCACAGATCCCGTTTTTCTGACGATCGTTTCGAAGTCTGGCGGCGCGCCCGATGAGCGGGGTGAGCCTCTTGCGTGCTCGATCAAGAGAGGGGTGAACAACGCAATGAGATGGGCTTGGCAGGTAGGCAAGGGCGTTGGCGGGTTCGCGTTCTTCGAACTGGCAACTGTAGCTCATGCATTATCGAGTCAGTTGGCACGCACCGAACCCAGCCACCGAGGCCGAGGCACCTGATCCCTCGATCATTCTAAGCCTCGGTGCGGGACTTGGTTGCAACGGAATCCAATTCCCACCTCAGCGGTATTGCAGCTCATTGAAACTCATGATAGGGTTTCTAATCGGAACCATTTGGACGGTGCTTCGGTATGAAACCGGGGGCTCGCAATGGCGCGGCACGACCTGCGCTCCCGTGGCCGGCGGAAATGCTGCCGCTGCGCGGGCTTAAGCCCGCGCAGCGCAACGCGCGAACTCATTCGAAAAAGCAGATTCGGCAGATCGCTGATTCGATTGAACGGTTCGGGGTCATCAGTCCGATCGTCGTGGATGATCGCGGGCGAATCGTAGCCGGTCACGCCCGTGCCGAAGCTGCCAAGCTAGCCGGCCTGAAGCACGTTCCGGTTATCCGGGCGAGCACCAGGCCATCGTGGACGAGGAGCTGTGGAACGCGGTGCAGGCCAAGCTCACGGGCAACATCCAGATGGGACGCCGGACCCGGATCGAGACCGGTGCCCTCCTGATGGGGCTAATCTTCGACGACGGTGGCAACCGGATGTCTCCGACCTATACGGTGCGCAGGGGAAACCGCTACCGCTATTACGTCAGTCAGGCGACGTTGCGAGGCCGGCGCGCAGGTTCGCAGGCTCGGGTGAATGCCGAGGATGTTGAGCGGCTCGTCGTCGAGTGCCTGTGCCGGTCGCTGTCCCGCGCCGGCCTGGCCACGGACGCCTCGGCCATCTGGGATGCCGAGGTGCGCGATCTCGTGCAGGGCTCAGTAGAGCGCGTCGTGGTCCACAGGCACGAGATAAAGATCGTGCTCAAAATCCAACGCACCGAGAACGCCGCCGTTGAGAGGACCAACACAGGCAACGACCGCGAGGTTCTCACAGCTCCCCTGCCGGCGGCACGCCCGCGCGAGCGCAAGGAGATTGTCGTACCAGGAGGTGCCGGGACCAAGCCGCGTCGCCTCGACCAGGCCCTCATCCTTGCGCTCGCGCGGGCAAGATCGTGGCTGCGTGCATTACGGCGGGGCGAATACGCGGACACCGCCGACATCGCGGGATGCTTCGGTCTGAGCGACCCGCATGTCGGCAGGCTGCTGCGAATTGCCTATTTGGCTCCTGATATCGTGGAAGCAATCGTCGAGGACCGACAGCCTCGATCTCTGACCGTCAAGCGGCTACTGCGAGGTATTCCCCTCGCCTGGTCCGACCAGCGCGCCGCTTTCGGATTCAGCCGGTGAGAGTCGAGCCGTCCTCGTCGGGGCGCATGCATCAAAAACGAGACGCCAAAAATAGCCCTCGGAGACAGAGGGCGCCAAAGGCCCATTCGTCGCCGAATCCGAGACACCGAGACTGAGGCACCTAACGAGAATGGCGCGCAACCGCGGCCATTTCGAGCACCGATCCGCAAATACCTTGAGAGACCGGACTGGCTGGCTGCTGGCTGGGGCGGGAGGACTCGAACCTCAGAATGGCATGGTCGATAGAACGCTTACAGCAACGTAAGCGGGCGCCGTGTGAATGCCGTGTGATTCACACGGGGAGTCTCATAAAGTGGCGCGCCCGGACGGATTCGAACCGCCGACCCCCAGATTCGTAGTCTGATGCTTCGTCTGTCGGTAAGCGGGGATGGTGAGTCACGATGCCGCGGGGGACGCGCTGCGACGTGCTGCACGGCCCTCCACCGCGTTTCGGTAATCTGGGTCATCGAAGGCCGCAGCCACGACGGCGCCACCCTCCCTTTGATGCGCCGCAGTATCTTCTTCTACGATTGGCGTGATCCCGCCCTTCCAAGGGTTCTTGGCGACCTGCACCATGCGCCCGCCACGAGGCGAGTGGAGGTCAATGTCCGAGACCGCACTCTCCTGGCACGCCGCGCTCCGACCGACTGCCGCTCGCAATGCCACGCTCTGCCATAATTCCAGCGGGTTCTTGGCCTCGCCGTATGCCGGCTGAATTGGCGGCGGGGTATTGCGGAGAGCCGACCGTTGAGGCTTTTTTGAAGCGCGTTGGCAGCGAATATCCGCAACCGCGCATCACGCAGGGGCGGCGTCGGCTATGGCTCCGAGACGATCTCGATCAAGCGATCTTGCCGCCCGACCTGCGGCGGGTCCGGGACGTCGCCGAGGATCTGTGACCGTGTCGCGCCTGCTGCCGCGCTTCGTTCGTACCAAGACGCTGGCGAGCGGGGCAGTCGGGTTCTATTGGGACCTGACCGGCTACTATCGCGGATTGGGCTGTTCGATTCCCAGCGAGCCGCTCGGGACCGATTACGTCGCGGCATGCGGCGAGGATGGCAGTGGTGGGCGCGCGGCGGCGCTCAATGCCTTGTTCGACGAATGGAGACGTGGCCGATCTGGCGAGCCGGTCGAAGGACTGGTGAGATTCGGTACGGTCGATTGGCTGTTCCGCGAGTACAAGCAAACGAAAGCGTATCTCGAGAAAGTCTCGCAGCGCTCGCGGCGTGATTACGAGCGGACGATGTTGCTGGTCACGGACTTGGTCACCAAGAAGGGCGACCGCGTCGGTGACCGAAAGATCAAGGCGATTACTCCCGTCTCCGCAGACAAGATTTACGAGCGGGTCATCGCTGGTCCGCGCGGGCAGCGACCGCGCCAGGGCGAAAAGGTTGTCGGCTTGTGCGCACGCGCGTGGAGTGTCGTGCACCGGCTCTATCCCGACGTTTTCAACCAGGACATCCCAAACCCATGGCGCGGTGTGACAAAAAATCGACGCACGAAAGCAGTCAAGCCGGCGGCCACCCGCGAGCAGGTCTACACTTTCGCTAAGTCAGCGATCCAGATTGGATACCCCGAAGCGGCGGCCGCCGCAGTCATCTGTTTCGAATGGCTGCAACGTCCCGAGAATGTTTTGGCTGGCTACATTCGATGGACGGATTATCGGGGCCGCGACGCACCCAAGGCGATCCGAATCTTCCACCACAAGACCGGGGCGGTTGTCCTTCACCCGCTACAGGACGCTGATGGCACACTATTTTACGGTGATGCCGAGGAAGTGCTTGCCAAAGTACCTCGTCGCGGCATTCCGATGATTCTGCACGAAACGCGCGACAAGACCGAACGAGGCCGGCCAAAGCCGACCAAGCTGTATTCGGAGAGCGGCATGGCCAAGTTGGTTCGCCGATTGCGCGATGAGGCCGCACTGCCCACAACGTTCACGCTCGATGCCTGCCGGCACGGTGGAATGACCGAGCTCGAAGAAGCTGAGCTCACGGATGGTCAGGGCCGCGCGCTCTCGGCGCACAAGAGCAGGGCCTATGAGGGCTATGCAAAGCGAACGATGGAACGGGCACTGGCGGCGACGCGGAAGCGGCATGCGCATCGGATAGCGAGCTTGTCGAACGCTCAGGGAACAGAATTTCGGAATGAAGCGCGGAAGGAATTTCGGAATGACGAAAGTGGACCGAGCAGTGCGGCCAAATAACGCCTCTCCTTCAATGCTTTGACTGGCTGGGGCGCCAGGACTCGAACCTGGGAATGGCGGAATCAAAATCCGCTGCCTTACCACTTGGCTACGCCCCATCGGGCGGCGCGCATGCCGCCGCGGCGCGCGGACCATAGCGGCGCGATCTCCCCCGATCAACGGCCGCCGGCCACTCGTTGCGACACACGGCACCCACGGCCGCAGCAACCAATCGATTTCGCTTTCCTGCACCTGCGAGGCCAAAGCCCCGCAGTGACAAAGGATTGCGAGCCCTTGGCGGGAGGACACCCGCCGGGCTCGGGATCCGGGACGGCCCGCCGGGCGCACTTCCCGCCCCCCGTCGCCTTCGCCGCTGCTCGACCCGGCTCACCGCATCCGCGCCCGTCCGATTCATCGCGCCATTGGCAGGTAAGGCATTGATCGCGTAGTATTTCTTGACTTCGTAACGTAGTTATTACGGAAAGGCAAAACGCGCCTAGAGGGGATTTGGAGCCAGGCGAGCAACCATCGCTATCATACGGTTGTCAAAGGAGATTTGCTGAATTTTCGGGCACTGCTGCACTTTCACTTGACAATGTAACGAAAATCAGCTACACTACGTGCACAATCAAAAAATGCGCCTGGCACTCTGATCCACGCGCGGCGGTGCTCGCCGGCGGCGGGTCGGCGCGCGCCCGTGGAATTCATCTCGGACGTAACGCGTTGCTCGCACCGTAACCCGGTCTGCTCCCTCTCTGCCGCTGCGGAGAGAAGGTGGGTGGGGGACGGCGAGGGCTGCACGCGGCACATCAGATCGTTCCACTGACTCACCAACCTGCCGGGCGCAACGCCCGACGCAACCAACAACAAAATGGGCAGGGGACGGTGGCCAAGTCGGTCACCCGAAGAACTACATGGCACTTTCGAAAGAGCATAGACAAAAGCATAGACGAAATCGATACGCGGAGGATCCCGAATATCGAAAAAGCGAGCTGGAGGACAATCGCCGCTACTACGCCGCTCACAAAGCGGAAATCAACGAGCGCAAACGACGCAGGCGGGCAACCGATCCGGAATACCGCGCAAAATGCAACGCCGCGCAGGTCAAAAACCAACGCGCGAATCTGCTCGAGCGCTTTGGCATGTCATGGCGCGAGTACGAGCTCAGGCTGGCGCTGCAGGGTGGCGCTTGCGCAATCTGCAGGAAAAAACCCAAGCAGCGTTTGCTGTGCATCGATCATTGCCACAAGACCGGCAAGGTACGCGGCCTTCTCTGCACCAGCTGCAACGCCGCCCTCGGAGCATTCGCAGACGACCCGAAGCTGACGCAGGCGGCGACGGATTATCTCACGGCCTTCTACGAGAGCCTCGAACCCGGAGGAGACGTCGTGACCTCGACCGACGAGCAGACCGAAGCCGGCAAGGTCGGCGGGCTGATGCGCAAGGCCATCCTGCTCGAGCTGCAATGCGAGCCCGGCGCAGCGGGCGTCGCGACCGACAAGCTGCGGCTGATCGCGCGCAAGCTCGTCGACAAGGCTACCGAAGGCGACATCCAGGCCATCAAGGAAGTGCTCGACCGCATCGACTGCAAGTCGGTGCCAGGACCGGCCGATGCGGAGCAAGGTCCTTGGCAGGTGAGCATCCGATGGAAGGACCCGGCCCCGCCCGCGGATGCGGCTGGCACGCTGGCAACCGGGGTGCCGCCGGACATGGGATCGGGCGCAACCGTCAGGCCAATCTGTTAGACTGGCGCCCATGACCTACCGCGCCCCCGTCGCCGACGTCGCCTTCGCGCTCAAGCATGCCGCCGGTTTCGGCCCCGCGCTCGCGGAAGGCCTCTACGGCGATCTCGCCGAGGACCTGGTCGCGGCGGTGCTCGAGGAGGCCGGCAAGTTCGCGACCGACATCCTCGGGCCCCTCAACCAGGTCGGCGACCGCCACGGCGCGTCGCTCACGGAGGGCGTCGTGACCACCGCGCCGGGATGGAAGGAGGCCTACCGCGCCTGGGCCGAGGCCGGCTGGAACGGGCTCGCGGCGCCGGCGCAATGGGGCGGCCAGGAGCTGCCGCACGCCGTCAACGCCGCCTGCATGGAGATGTGGAGCTCGGCCGCCTTCGCCTTCGCCCTCGGCCCGCTGTTGACCATGGCCGGCGTCGATGCGCTCGCCGCCCACGGCACCGACGAGCTCAAGCGCGTCTATCTGCCGAAGCTCGTGTCCGGCGAATGGATGGGCACGATGCAGCTCACCGAGCCGCAGGCCGGCTCCGACGTCGGCGCCTTGCGCGCACGCGCCGAGCGCGCCGGCGACGGCAGCTACCGCATCACCGGCCAGAAGATCTTCATCACCTACGGCGAGCACGACCTCACCGACAACATCGTTCATCTGGTGCTGGCGCGGCTTCCCGATGCGCCGTCCGGAACGAGGGGCATCTCGCTCTTCCTGGTGCCCAAATTCCTGCTCAATGCCGACGGTTCGCTCGGGGCGCGCAACGACGTGCGCGCGCATTCGCTCGAGCACAAGCTCGGCATCCACGCCTCCCCGACCTGCACCATGGTCTACGGCGACCAGGGTGGCGCCGCCGCCTTCCTCATCGGCGAGGAAAACCATGGCATGGCCTGCATGTTCACCATGATGAACCAGGCCCGCCTCGCAGTAGGCCTCCAGGGCGTCGCCATCGCCGAGCGCGCCACGCAACAGGCGCTCGCCTATGCGCGCGAGCGCAAGCAGGGACGCGCCGCCGGCACGGCAGGGGCGAGCCCGATCATCGCCCATCCCGACGTCAAGCGCATGCTGCTCACCATGCGCTCGCTCACCCGCGCCGCGCGCGCTCTCTGCTACGCCACCGCGGTCGCGCTCGACCGCGCCCGGCGCGCGTCCGACGAGCGGGCGCGCACGGCGGCGCACGCGCGCGCCTCGCTGCTCACCCCGATCGCCAAGGCATTCTCGGCCGACGTGGGCAACGAGGTCGCCTCGCTCGGTGTGCAGGTGCACGGCGGGATGGGCTATATCGAGGAGACCGGCGCGGCGCAGCACTTCCGCGATGCGCGCATCGCCGCGATCTACGAGGGCACGAACGGCATCCAGGCGATCGATCTGGTGACGCGCAAGCTGCCGCTCGCGGGCGGCGCGACCGTGAAGGCTGAGATCGGCGAGATCAGGCGCACCACCGCAGCGGTCGATGCCGCCAGCGATCCAGCGCTCGGATGGACCGGCACCCGGCTCGCGGACGCGGCCGACTCGCTCGAGCGCGCGACGCAATGGCTCCTCGGCCGCGCTCACAACGATCTCGACGCGGCGCTCGCCGGGGCGACGCCTTATCTGCGCTTGTTCGCGCTCGCCGCCGGCGGCGCGCTGCTGGCCGAGGAGGCGCTGGCGGCGAGACGGCTCGAGGGCGCCGATGCCGCCGGACGCGCCGCGATCGCGCGCTTCTTCGCGGAGAATCTGGTCGTGAACGCCGGGGCGCTCGAGCGCACCGTGATCGAAGCCGCCGACGGCGTCAACAATGCGGACGCGGCGCTGGCGTGACCATGTCGCTCAAGAACCACACCCTGTTCATCACCGGCGCCTCGCGCGGCATCGGGCTCGCGATCGCGCTGCGCGCCGCGCGCGACGGCGCCAACGTCGTGATCGCCGCCAAGACCGAGAATCCGCATCCGAAATTGCCCGGCACCATCTTCACCGCCGCCGAGGAGGTCGCCAAGGCCGGCGGCACCGCGCTGCCGCTCGCGGTCGACGTGCGCGACGAGGCGCAGGTGAAACGCGCGATCGACGAGACGGTCGCGACCTTCGGCGGCATCGACGTCGTGGTCAACAACGCCAGCGCGATCGAGCGCCGGCCGGCCGCCGACACCGACATGCGCCGCTTCGACCTGATGCATCAGGTCAACGTGCGCGGCACGTTCATGGTGTCGAAATACGCGATCCCGCACCTCGCGAAGGCGAGGAACCCCCACATCCTGATGAATTCGCCGCCGCTCGACATGCGCGAGAAGTGGTTCGCCGGCAGCACCGCCTACTCGATCGCCAAATACGGCATGAGCCTGGTGGCGCTCGGGCTCGCGGGCGAGCTGCGCGAGCAGGGCATCGCGGTCAACGCGCTGTGGCCGCGAACCACCATCGCGACGGCGGCGATCAGGAACCTGCTCGGCGGCGAGCGGGTAATGCGAATGTCGCGCAGCCCTGACATCATGGCCGACGCGGCCTATCTCGTCTTCCAGAAGCCGGCGCGAAGCTTCACCGGGAATTTTCTGATCGACGACAGCTTCCTCGCCGGCGAGGGCGTCACCGATTTCGAAAAGTACCGGGTCGATCCGGGCGAGCCGCTGGCGCCGACCTTCTTCGTCCCCGACCAGCCGCCGCCGCCGCCCGGCGTCAGCGTCACCGGGCGGAGATGGGAATGAGCCGATGGCTCGGTCCACGTCCGGCGATGATACGGAATCCGGCTGATCAGTTCGGTGACTGTCGTCCCCGCGCAAGCGGGGACCTAGTATTCCAGAGGCCCTGGTGATCACGCCGCGGCCGCGATCTGTCCTAATCGAGCGGCCGGTGGTTACTGGGTCCCCGCAACGGGGCACCCCATCGCGCGAGCGCGATGGGGGCCCCGCGCGGGGACGACAGTGATGGAACTGATCAAGCGAATTCCGGATGACGGGTCGTTGCCCGCCATCCCTGTTATGGTGCCGCCGGCGGGGGCCGCGAGCTAGCCGATGTCGACCCTTCTGATCACCCATCCGGCGTGCCTCGATCACCTGACGCCGGCCGGCCATCCGGAGCGGCCGGACCGGTTGCGCGCCATCGATCGCGCGCTCGAGCAGGAGCGCTTCCAGATGCTGGCGCGGGTCGAGGCGCCGGCGGCGGCGTTGGACGTCATCGCGCTCTGCCATCCCATGGACTACGTGGTTGCCGTCCGCGACGCGACGCCGAAGGCCGGCCTCGTCAGCCTCGACGCCGACACCAGCATGTCGCCCGGGAGCTTCGAGGCCGCCTTGCGCGCGGCCGGCGGCGCCGTGAGCCTTCCCTAAATGATGTGGTAGGTGCGCTCCGCGAGCTGGGAGAAGAACGGGAGGCATGAGGCGGCGGGAATTCATCGTCTTGGTGGCGCAGCGGCATGGCCGTTTCCGGTGCGCGCCCATCTCGGAAGTGGAGTGTACATCGCGGCATCGATAGCAATGTTGATTCTTGCGGGGGGCACTCCTCGTCCCCGCGACCATCAGGCAAACCGTCCAATGGCACGTCTATGAGCTCCCGCTCTAGACAACTTTGGCTATTTGGTGCCGCATCTCAACGAGACGCGAGGCGAGTTGCGTACGCGTGAGAGTAATGTGGTGTTCCAAGATAAAGAACAAATCCGAGTGTCGCTGTGGAAGGATTCTCGCTGCGAGGTCGATGTCCTCCAATTCGGTTTGGAGGGATACCACTTGAGGAGCGGTCAGTTCTGTTTGCGCTGCCTCTTCAACAATCCTGAGGCGGCGATATAATCTACGCATGCGATCTTGCAATAACCACCGGTACAGCTTGGGCGCAAGATTGAACAGTGGATAAATGACTGCTCCGCCCGCTAACAACGCGGCGAGTAATCTCAGAACGTGGGGGACTATCCAGTAGGGCAGATACTTGTTTAGAAACGAAGGGCCGTTTTTGTAGAAATCTACAGCGCTCGAAGCCATGGGATATTCCGGATCAATCTGCGTGGGGAAATCGCCGACCTTGTGAAAAAGCCCCGACTCGCTATGTGCTTCCAACATTGTGCCTACCAAGAGACCAATAAGTGCGGGATGAATATCATCGCGCACGAGCACGGCGTTGGTAGTCGCGATAACAGTCACGTCAGCGGGCGGAAGTTTTCTCTCATAATCAATCACACCCTGCGGCATTACCAACAGAACAAGAAACGGGAAAATACGGGTAAAAGCCTCCGCCCCTGCAAAATTCATAAGCCGAAGCTTTGGATCTCGCAGCAAGGAACCGATGATCGGTGCCTCCGGGGCATAGGCGATCCATATGACATCGACCCTGCCATCATTCAGTGCGTCAACCGCGCTTTGTGCTCCAAGAGATAGTAGCGTCGCGGTTTCAGACGTAATGCCGGCTACGCCGAGGACTTTTTCCGCCACCATTTTCGTGGCGCTCCCTGCCGGCCCCACGGCGATGCGTTTGCCCTTGAGCTGCGTCAGATTGTCAAACGTTTCAGTCGCACGGTAAAAGAGCCAAAAAATTTGATGGTTGATGCGTCCCAACGACAGCAGCCCAGGCGAATGCTTGCCGTCCGAGACACCTCCCTGCATAATGGCGATCGAAAAGCCGGAAGTCGGGTCCTTCAGAAGCCTGAGGTTGTCCACTGCACCATCCGTCAGGCGCGCGTCTACCGTCACGTGGGCACGTGCAAGTATTTCCTTATAGCGGGCGGTCACAACATTGTAATAACTACCTTGGAAAGATCCGGCGATTTTAATCTTCGAGGGCGGCGCAGGAATAAAATAGATCAACGCGAGTGAAACAATACCTGCGATGCATAGGATCGCGGCCAATCCTTTGAGCAGATGCCAGCGATTAAACCCCAGCATGAATCCTTCTCCATGGGTTGCGTCCGTCGCCGGCGCGCTACGGCAAACGGTCCTACGGTCCCGGCGCGGCAAGAGGTGTCTGGACTGAAGGTGGCCTTGCCAATGATCCGATGCGCGAGGGCCATTGCGCGAACAGGCGGGAGCGGATTGGACGCTCTCCCAGCCGGCGATGCCTGGGACTGCCTATCGCCGATATCATTATGCTAGCCCAAGCGAGCTTGAATAGATAGACGATATTTATGCGGCCGGACGATGCTGGTCTGCAGTCCGTATACGCGTCTTGCTGCGGTGCATGAGTCCGGTTCTGGCACTTCGCGTCGGACACCAGGACCTTTGAAATTACGTCCGGTCTCGGGGCACAGCGGAAGTGAAAGGACGTGTGGCCTCGACCCGTTGCGACGCGAATGACCGGTCTCGGTCATTGGCGGCCAGATTTGCTGTGATGCACAACCCGGCATTTTCTACAACGATGTGGTAGGGTCCGATCCTCGGACTACGGAGAGCCCATGAAACGCCGCGAGTTCATCACGCTGCTCGGCGGCGCGGCGGCGTGGCCGCTCGTGGCGGAGGCGCAGCAGGCGGGGATGCCGGTGATCGGGTTTCTCGACAGCAGGTCGCCTGACGCGTTGACGGATCGTCTGCGCGGCGCCACAACCGGAGGCACCGCCGTAGTATTGGCGGCCAAGGCGGCAACCACGACGATGCCCATCGTCTTCCTCGCCGCTGAAGACCCGGTCAGGCTTGGTCTTGTCGCCAGCCTTGCCCGGCCGGGCGGCAACCTGACCGGCATCAACTTCTTCAATACCGAGTTGGCGGGAAAGATGCTGGAACTTTTGCGTGAGCTGGTGCCGGCAACCAATCGCGTTGCGGTGCTCGTCAATCCGGCCACGATTACGACAACGGAGACTGTGTTGAGAGACGCGGAAGCAGCTGCCGGCGCCATGAGACTGCAAATCCAGGCCGTGCGCGCCAGCACCAGCAGCGAGATTGATGCGGCCTTTGCGACTTTTGTGCGGGAGCGGCCCGACGCCCTCTTCGTCGCCAGCGATCCCTTCTTCAACGCCAGGCGTTTGCAATTGGCCCAATTGGCAGGCCGCCACGGACTCCCCGCGATATATTCGGGACGTGAATTTGCCGAAGTTGGTGGGCTGATGGCCTATGGAAGCGACATTACGCATGCGTATCGTCAGATGGGTGTTTATGTTGGCCGCATCCTCAAGGGTGCCAAGCCCGCGGACTTGCCGGTGATGCAAGCCACCAAGTTCGAGCTGGTCATCAACCACCAGACCGCCAGAATGATCGGCCTCACCGTGCCGCCGACGCTGCTCGCACGCGCCGACGAGGTGATCGAATGACGGGCCGGCTATGTCCGTTGTTGTGAAGGTTTTCGGATGCCGGCCCATCACCGGCGGCGCCACGCGCACCGAGGGCCGGCGTCCGAAAACCTCCAAGGGAGGAAACCGCGATGGGGCGGGCTGTGGCGGGGCGGGGGGCTATGGGGATTTGAGCGCGGCGGATAGAGAAGTGGCGCGCGGCGGAAGTGATCGATGGTAATGATTGCGGAGTTTGGCGGGTACGAGCGAGCCGCGTTTGCAGGGCTCGGCCGGATCGACGGTCGCAGATTGGTAGGCAAGAACTGGCGTGAATGCGCTCTTTCTGCGAGCGCCATCGTGGCCGGTCAGGAAGCGACGAAAAACGCGAGCGGCTTTGCGGCGTGGCAGCTCGGGCATCGTCATGAGGTGTCGATCCTGATTGTGGTCATCGGAGCTGTCGGCCGATGCCGCGGTGCTGAGCCGCGTTCGAAAGTCTCGATGATGATCATGCGGCCACCGCAGCAGGGGCAGGGATGCTGCGGTGTTTGCGGTTCGTCGACATTGGTGCTGGCGGCTTTGATGGCATCAATCGGGAGCATTGGCACCGCGAGCAGTTCGCGCGCCCGCGCGATGTTGTCGGCACGGGTGGCGCTGGCGAGGAGGCCGTAGTAGCGGATGCGGTGGAAGCCTGCGGGCAGCACATGGATCAGGAAGCGACGGATGAACTCCTGGGTCGCGAGCGTCATCAGCTTGTAGCGCTCACGACCTTCGCGGCGGTAGTCCTTCCACTTGAAGGTGACACCGTTGTCGTCGAGCGCGATCAGACGCCGGTTGGAGATGGCGACGCGGTGGGTGTAACGCGCGAGATAGCGCAACACTTGCTTGGGCCCCCCGAACGGGCGCTTGCTGTAGACCACCCATTCGCCGTTGCGCAGTGGCGCCAGATAGGCGGCGAAGGCTTGCGCATCCGTCAGCGCGGCATGACTGCCGAAGAACTGCAGCTCGCCGGCCTGATGTGCGGCGACGAGCTTGTCCAGGAACAACCGGCGGAACAATCGCGACAGCACGCGCACCGGCAGGAAGAAGCTTGGCCGGCAGGAGACCCAACGCTTGCCGTCGAGCGAGAACCCGCCGCCCGGCACGATCATGTGGACGTGGGGATGGTGGGTGAGCGCCGAGCCCCAGGTATGGAGGACGGACAGGATGCCGATGCGGGCGCCGAGGTGCTTGGGGTCGGCCGCTATCGTGACCAGCGTCTCGGCCGAGGCCTTGAACAGGAGATCGTAGATCACGGCCTTGTTCTGATAGGCGATGTCGGCGATCCGAGCCGGCAGCGTGAAGACGACGTGGAAGTACGGCACCGGCAGCAGCTCGGCCTCGCGCTCGGCCAGCCATTCCCTCGCCGCCGCCCCTTGGCACTTCGGGCAGTGCCGATTGCGGCAGGAGTTGTAGGCGATGAGGGTATGCGAGCAGCTCTCGCAGCGCATGACATGCCCGCCGAGCGCCGCGGTGCGGCAGCTCTCGATCGCCGACATCACCTTCAACTGGTCGAGGCTGACATGGCCGGCATTGGCTTGACGCCACGCCGCTCCATGACCGCGCAAGATATCCGCGACCTCCAGCGCCGGACGCGACACGCGCGCCGCGCCCTTAGGCGGGCAGCGCGTGCTTTGGTTGGTCCATCTTGGCCATCAGCGGAGTGAGACGATCCAGTGGGCTCATGACCTCGCGGATCGTGTTGGTGGCGACGCGCGTGTAGAGCGCCGTGGTGTCGAGCTTGGCATGCCCGAGCAAAACTTGGATGACGCGAATATCGATGTTCTGCTCGAGCAGATGCGTCGCGAAGCTGTGGCGCAAGGTGTGCGGCGTCACCCGCTTGGTGATCTCGGCGATCTGTGCCGCAGCATGGCAGGCGCGATTGAGCTGGCGCGCCGTCATGGGGTTGACCGGGTCCTGACCGGGAAATAGCCAGCCCTGCGGCCGCGCAATGCGATACCAGCTGCGCAGAAGCTCCAGCAGCTGTGGAGAGAGCATCGCGTAGCGATCCTTGCGCCCCTTGCCTTGCTCAACGCGCAACATCATGCGTTGGGAGTCGACGTCGGATACCTTCAGTGAGACGACCTCGGAGACGCGCAGCCCGGCACCGTAAGCGACACTCAGCGCCGCCTTGTACTTGATGCCCGGCGCCGCCTCCAATAACCGCGCAACCTCCTCCGGGCTCAACACGACCGGCACCTTGCGCGGTTCGTACACAAACGACATCTGCTTGGCGAGGTCGGCTCGATCGAGCGTCACATCGAAGAAGAACCGCAGCGCCGACACAGTGCTGTTGATCTTGGGCGTGCCGGAACCGTTCGACGCCAAATGCAGCCGATAGCGGCGCACATCCTCCTTGCTGGCAGTAGCGGGCGATCGGCCGAGAAACGCAGCGAAGTTCTTGACCCTTTGCACGTAGTCGTGTTGGGTCTTCGGCGCTAGCTTGCGGATCGTCATGTCTTCGATCATGCGCCGGCGCAACGGGCTCATCGCCTGGTCGGTCATGGAGGTGCTCCTGTCTTGAGTTGAGGTTGTTGGGACACCTCGATCTCAAGACAGGACGCTTCCATCCCGCTACTGCGTTGCTATTGCCGCACCCGCTTTCCCCAGGGCCCTACCGCGCGAGCGGTTTAGTCCCTTGGGGAAGACCGGACATGGACTGACGACCAGTCCCGATCGGCTGCGCCGCTTTTGACCCATAGCGGTCATGACTTGTGCGCTAACCCCACCTAACGCCCCACACCATCGGCCTCGCACTATGGTATGTTTTTCCTCGGTCCCGAACGCTCATCGGCAGCGCGGCGGCCGCTTGGCCGCTCGCCGCGCGCGCGCAGCAGCTGGCGATGCCGGTGATCGGGCTCCTCCGCACTAGCGATCGGTCTTGTCTCAGTCAGTCTTGTGATGATGACGTTGCTGGTAACGGACGCCGACGCTGCCAGTAACCGCTGGTGTGCGGTGTCTCCCAAGCGCGCCGAGAACTGCGGTTATGCGACGCTCGATCAGTGCCGAGCGCAGGTGCTGGGGCTCGGGGGCTGGTGCCGACCCAATCCATTCCCGGGGACGGCGTTTGGGACCAGCGGCACCTGGTCGTCCGGTCCACCGCACCAGAACCGGGGCGGATATTAGAAGTCAGGCCCCAGGACGCTCGGGACCGACGTGTCGGCGTTTTTACGACTCGGTAACCTGGTCGCTATCGCGATGCCAATAGGCGACCTGTTCCTTTTCGGCTCCGCGAACCTTCCCTGCGGCACGACCGGTTCGACCTGACGCGGTGTTTTCCTTCATCATCTTCTGTGGTTCTGTTCGCTCAGATGATGTTTGCCGATCAGGTGAACCGTACTCGCTTGCGCTCCTTTTTCACCGAGCTCTTCTGCGAAGCGCACTTCTGACCCAACGCTCAACCGATCGAATGCGTTATCGATCACGCTGTTACGATGGAAGTATATCTCGCGTCCATCCGATGTCGCGATGAAGCCATAGTCTGCAGAAATCTTCGTAACTCGCCCATGAGCTTCGACCTCGTGGAGCTTGACCTTGCCGCTCGCGCGTTGTGCCAGAGCCTCGATTTGGCGCCGGGCGGCCGCGAACGCGTCCTTGATTGCGACCCCGACGTGCACGTGCCCCCGGTCATCGGAAGGTTGGTGGCTGACCACGATGTTCTCGTGGGGCGGAATCGTCACCCAAATGTTGATACGATAGACAGCACCGTGGCGGCGCTTTGTACTCGGCGCGACGACGGCAACACGACATCCGGTGATGTGGTGTCGGTATTTCTCCAGCCGCTCCACCTCGTGTCCAATTGCTGCGCGGACGGCCTCTGACGGTTCGGCGTTTTCGAAACTGATTTGCAACGGGATTTGCATGAACAGCCTTTCAAGTAGGCGAGGCAATGAGAGCGGCAAAGCTCCAATTGCAGAACTAATCCGTGTCACTGCGCGCTCTGTGAGTTACCTTCCGACCGCGGCCCCGTCACGAAGCGTGATGAAAACTGCACGGCCTTCGCTCGCCTCGTCGGGTGGGCCTCACACACACCGAACGAGGTCTTGGAGTTAGATACCGATTATTTGATAATAGAGGAAACCGAGCACAATGAATCCCAGCACCGAACTGAGCACGATAAGTACCGTTTTGCCAGATGGGCTACTCGAGGGAAGATTATCGTTGATCGAGGCCTTTTTCACCATGTGATTAATGTGGGTATGACGTTCGACTTTGTCTAGCTCCTGCAACGATTCTGCAACGCAAAGAATGAGCTGATCAATATTATACAGACTCACCTCCTGCATGAGGTGTAGCCTACGCACGGTGTGGTGCTGGCTCGAGAGGGCGCGGACCCTGCCGGTGGTGGCGATCGACTTGGGGCGTCGGGAGGCGGCGGCGAGGATGTCGCTGCGCGGAATCCGGTTAGAACCAGCACCGCCATTTGAGCTCAAAACATACGACACACGCGGAAGAGTGTCCGCTTTGGAGGCGAACCGGACATGGGTAGACGTGCGGCCTCGGCTGATCCCGCCGCTTTTGACCCACAGCTGACATGCGGCGCCGCCGGGCGCCTTGGCGGTGGTCAGGTTGATGACGAGATCGAACTTGGTCGTGATGTCGAAGAACTCTTGGCCTCCCCTGGAATTTTTATTGGCATTTTTTTGCTGGCGGTGATGAGCTTCATATATCGACGGTACGATCTTACCGGGAGTCTTATTTTCCCCAGTTTCCGACCGCGCTCACTACCGCGGACAAGCCGGATCTTCACTTCCGCATTGGAATCGCTATAATCCCCCCGCCTCGCCCTGCCTTCGTCGGGGGAAAGGGCAGCCCTTGTGAAGAAAGGGAGCCTTTGTGAGGAAGAGAGTTAAAGCCTCGTTTGATCCCAAAATATTTCTCGCCAAAGTGGGCGAGGGAAAAACAATATCCAAATATCGGAAGGATCAAATTGTCTTCTCACAGGGAGAGGTCGCGGACGCGGTTTTTTACATCCAGCAAGGCAAGATCAAACTCACCGTCATTTCCGAGCAAGGCAAGGAAGCGGTGGTCGCAATCCTGGGACCCGGTGATTTTTTTGGCGAAGGATGCATGAATGGCCATCCGCTGCGCATCGCAACGACCAGGGCGATGGATGACAGCGTGATTACTCGCCTGGAGAAGGCGGCCATGATCGCTACCCTTCACAAGGAGCCGGACTTTTCCGAGCTGTTCATGTCGTATTTGTTGACTCGGAACAGTCGAATTGAAGAAGACTTGATCGACCAATTGTTCAATTCGAGCGAAAAGCGCCTCGCCCGGCTTCTCCTTCTGCTTGCGAATTTCGGCAAGGAAGGCAGGCCGGAGCCGATCGTGGGAAAGTTCAGTCAGGAAACCCTGGCCGAGATGATCGGCACGACCCGATCGCGCGTGAGCTTTTTCATGAACAAGTTCCGCAAATTGGGTTTCATCGAATACAACGGAAAACTGGAAGTCCATAATTCCTTGTTGAACGTGGTTTTGTACGACAAGCCCGAGATCGGAACGAAGGATGCGAGCAATTGAGGCAGAATTGGTTTCGGCAACGATGCAGCCCACGTCACCCCGCGTAAGGCTTCACTCCGCGTAGGGCTTCGTTTTGCCGCAGCCGGGAAACGCCCCGGATAGCGGGGCGCTCCCAATTTCCGGGCCGAAGCCTCAGGCAGCGACCTTGGTCGGCTCGACGTTCAGGACTTTGCCGGAGCTCGCGATCGGGATCGCCCGAGGCTTCATGGCCTCTGGAATCTCGCGCACAAGGTCGATGCGTAGGAGCCCGTTCGCCAAGCTCGCGCCCTTGACCACGACATGGTCGGCGAGCTGGAAGCTGCGCTCGAAAGCCCGCTCGGCGATGCCCTTGTAGAGCACGTCGCCGCTCTTCTCTTCGTCATTGGCCTGCTTCTCGCCACGGATCGTCAGCGTGTTTTCCTTCGCTTCGATCGAAAGATCGGCGTCGGTGAAGCCGGCGACTGCGACCGAGATGCGAAAGGCGTTCTCGCCGTTCCGCTCGATATTGTAGGGCGGGTAGCTTGGAACCGAGCCTTCCGTGCCGCCGAGTTGGTCGAGCATGGAGAACATCCGGTCGAAGCCGACGGTCGAACGGTAAAGCGGAGCAAAATCGAATGTACGCATGGCATGACCTCGTTGTTTGAGCGACATGCGAACGGTCCGCCCTCAGGGCCGAACCTTCCGTATCACGCAGCCTCATGGCCGGCGCGTTTCGTATTTGGAGACGCCTCTACAGCTTCGCAATGGGTCAAATAGAATATTTCCTGGGTATCGCGGTGTTCTCGCCTCGCAACGCAAGCCAGAAATATTGCAGTATTCCGGGGGAGAAACCGCTGATTAGCTCCCAGTTCTTGGAAGCCACATTTTTTTGCTATGTCTATTCCAGCATATTCTGTCTTGTTCATCGGAGCCCGATGGTCGGGCACTGGTTCTGCGAAGAATGGTCGGGCACTGGTTCTGCGAAGACAGGCGGTGCAAAGTGCTCATCACTGAAACCTGCTCCGAATGCGGGCGGGCTTCTTCCGCGCTTGGATCGAGAATCATTCTTGGGCAAAGAGCTCGGTCAGTCCCCATATGTACGGAAATGGAAGCGCACTTGCTCAGCTTGGTCCAGTTACGCGACAACGCCGCCGAGTGCATTCGATTGGCGGAGTCCGCCCGCACTTCAGAACATAAGTCGTTTTTTATCGAAATGGCCGAAAGATGGCTTACGCTCGCCGAGCGGGCCGAGAAGACGCGAGCAGGATAGATAGATAGATAGATAGATAGCTTGTGAAGGCCGCCTCCATCGGCGGCTGCTCTGGCATTCAGCGAACACCGCATTGCCCGAGCCGTCGGCGTCGATGGTGAGTGCGGTGACCAGGTCGGTCATTGAAAGTACCCAAAACGGAAACGCCGCCGGCGGGCGACTGGCGGCAATCTGTCGGGGGTCGCACGTGCAACGTGGCATTGCTCCTGACATCGGAGGAGAGCGACCGTGGTAAAAGGCGTGAACATCGAAATGGCGCCTCTCGACGAGGATCACGTGCGAGCAAAGATCACTTGGTCCGAGCAGGATGTCGGTGGCGGAAAGCTCGTCGTCGAAGTCACCGTCAAAAACATGCAGACCCGCCCGAAAACCGACGACCAGCTTAGATCGGATGCGAGGGCGCTTGCCGTGCGTTTCGCACGAGCCTTTGCCGACACGATCGAGAATTAGCGCCGCTCGCTTCGCGTCGATGATCGCCGGGTTATCAGCGGCATGGTTCATTTCATGTCGTGAAATCCGGTGGCCGCTGGATCGACGCGCCCGATATCTACAACCCACGAAAGACTACAACCGTTTCGTCCGATGGGCGGCCAGCCGACGCGCCTACACGCCGTCCCAGACAGCGGCAATGGCCTTGTCGAGCCCCGATGCCCCATCGACGATGAGGAATTCGGGTCGTTGCAGGCCGCGCTTGATGAGATCGTCGAGGACCGTGCGCCAAGCCTCGGCGCTCTCGCCACCCGGTCCGACGCTCTAACGCCGGATGATTCGAGGTTGATCACCCCGGAGACTACGCCACCTTCAATTCCTACCAACCGCGCTACGGCACCGGTTAGAGACTGGTACATGGGTTCAAGACAGTGTAACATCCACGTAAGATCAATCGCTTTGCTTGCCTGAGAGCTGCCCAGAAAACGGCGACCTACCGAAGTCCCCGCTTCCCACAATTGGCAGCCCGGTGCCGTCGGTAGGCACAAAATCGCTCTCGACAATTGATGTTGGTTCGTATCGCGGAGGCCGCCGGCCCCCGCATTCATTGCACTCGCGCGCTGCCGGCAGCGTGCGCCCTGAATCGGAGGAAAGACCGATGTCCAGACTTATCGGTTTCGTGTTCGCGGCTTGCCTGCTCGCCATTGGAACATCGACCAGCGTCCCGGCCGCCGGCCCCGATTGGCCAAAGTCTCTCACCTTGGGGACGGCTTCGCCGGGCGGGGTGTATTACGTTTATGGTGAAGAACTCGCGAAAATCCTGACGGAGAAGCTCGGCATTGCGGTCAACCCCTTTCCGACCCAAGGCGCGATCCAAAACGTGAAGCTCCTCGATAGCGGCGGGGCGCAGCTCGGATTGATTACGATGTCGACGGGCCTGGAGGGCTGGAACGGCTCCGGCGATTGGACCAAAGGGCAAACGTTCCGGCAGGTGCGTGCGCTGTTTCCGATGTACGATAACCCTTTTCAAGCCGTGGTCTTGCAGCGATCCGGCATTGCGAGCCTCGCACAGCTCGACAAGAAGCGCATCGGCGTCGGACCGCGTTCGGGGAACGGCGCCACCTATTCTCCAGGAATATTCAAGATTGTCGGGATTTCAGCCGAACTCCGCTATGGATCGTACAACGATATCGCCACCGAGCTTCTTGCCGGGCGCATCGATGCTCTGCTGACGCTGCTCGGAGCGCCCGTGCCTGCGATCCAGGACGTAGACGCGAAGGAACCGGTCACATTCCTCAATCTTTCTCCGGAACAAATGGAAGCCATCCGTAAAGCGATGCCGGAGTTCGGCCCTGCAAAGATCGCGGCCGGAACTTACCGCCTCCTGGACAAGGACTATGTCACCGTCGGAGTGCCTAATTTTGCGATCGGACGAGTCGATCTCCCGGACGATTTGGTCTACCAGCTGGTCAAAGCAGTCTTCGAGAACCACCCTCGCCTTGTGAAAGCTACTTCGGCAGCAAGCGACACCCTCCCGCGAAATGTGGTGAAGAACACCTTCATGCCGTTTCATCCCGGCGCGGTTCGCTACTACCGCGAGATCGGCATCAGCATTCCGGATTTGCTCGTTCCCACGAATTGATAGGTCCGTCGCGCGAAATACTCGCCCACGGTCCGGAGGACAGAATCATGCGGATGAGATCACTTCTGGGCGCACTCGCGACCCTGCTCGCCTTTGCGACATCGACCAGCGTCCCGGCCGCCGGCCCCGATTGGCCGAAGTCTCTCACGTTGGGCACGGCTTCGCCGGACGGGGTGTATTACGTTTATGGCGAAGTACTCGCGCAGATTCTGACGGAGAAGCTCGGCATTACTGTCAACCCCTTGCCGACCCAAGGCCCGGCCCACAACGTGAAGCTCCTCGATAGCGGCGGGGCGCAGCTGTCCTTCACCGACAGTGCGATGTGTCGGATACGTGCTGCCATGGCCTCGTCTCCGTCTTTGCAATCCTGGTGTCATCGGGGATTGGGATGACAACGGTTCCCGAGGCCTTCGCGCGATCCACGATGGTGCGGTGAGCTGACGCACCCAGTGCGTGGACCAGCATTTCGCGCGACGGACCAATCAATTTGTGGGAAGGAGCGCCTCCGGAATGCTGATGCCGATCTCGCGATAGTAGCGGACAGCGCCGGGATGGAACGGCAGAATCTGCGGGAGGGTGTCGCTTGCTGCCGAATGAGCTTTCACAAGGCGAGGCTGGTTCTCGTGAACCGCTTTGACCAATTGATACACCAAATCGTCCGGGAGCTCAGGTCGCCCGATTGCAAAATTATACACTCCGATGGTGACATAGTCCTTGTCCAGGAGGCGGTAAGTTCCGGCAGCGATCTTCGAAAGGCTGAACTCCGGCATCGCTTTACGGATGGCTTCAATTTGCTCGGGAGAAAGACTGATGAATGTGACCGGCTCCTTCGCCTCTGCTTCCTGGACCGCCGGCACGGGGGCTCCGAGCAGCGTCAGGCTAGCATCGATGCGACCGGCAATAAGCTCGGTGGCCACATTGTTGTGTGATCCATAGCTCATTTCGGCTGAAATCCCGAGAACCTTCAGTATTGCTGGAATATAGGTGCCGCTGGTGCCCCCACGCGGTCCGACGCCGATGCGCTTCTTGTCGAGCTGTGCGAGGGTCGCAATGCCGGATCGCCGCAAGACCACGGCTTGAAAAGGCGTATCGTACATCGGAAACAGCGCCCGCATGTTCCGGAAGCGCTTCCCGTTGGTCCAATCGCCAGTGCCGTTCCAGCCCTCCAGGCCGACCCCCATCGTAATCATCCCGAGCTGCGCTCCGCCGCTATCAACGAGCTTCACGTTGTGGACCGTGCCTTGGGTCGGCTGGGGATTGACCGTAATGCCGAGCTTTTCCGTCAGGATGCGCGCGAGTTCTTCGCCGTAAATGTAATACACCCCGCCCGGCGAAGCCGTCACCAAGGTGAGAGACTTTGGCCAATTGGGGCCGGCGGCCGGGACGCTGGTCGATGTTGCAATGGCGAGCAGGGTCGCGACAACGCCGAAAAGTGATCCCACCCGCATGATTCGATCCTCCAGTACGTGGACGGACATTTCGCGGGACGGACCAATCAATTCGTGGGAACAAGCACGTCCGGAATGCTGATGCCGATTTCGCGATAATAGCGGACAGCGCCGGGGTGGAACGGCAGGAAGGTATTCTTCACGACGTTCTGGGGGACGGTTTCGCTGGCTGCCGAACTGGCTTTGATCAGACGAGGATGGTTCTCGTGAATCGCCTTGACCAACTGGTAGGCCAGATCCTCGGGGAGATCGGAGCGGCCAACTGCGAAATTGTAGACCCCAATTGTTGAGTAATCCTTGTCCAGAGAGGAATAGGTTCCGGCAGCAATGATTGAGGGCGTGAGTTCCGGCATCGCTTTGCGAATCAAATCAATTTCCTCGACGGATGGACTAATGAAATTCAGCGGTTCCTTCGCCTCCAACTCCTTCGCCGCGGGAAAAGGAGCACCCCCCGTCAACACCAGCGCGTTGTAGTGACCGGAAAGAAGCTTAGTGGTCATGTCGACCCACGATCCATAGCCGATCCGGGCCGACAGCCCTAGAACTTTTAATATCGCGGGAACATAGGTCCCTCCCGTTCCGGCACGGGGACCGGCACCGACATCAAGCTTGTCGAGCATTGCGACTGTAGAAATTCCAGATCGACGCAACACTGCAAATTGAAACGAAGTGTCGTACATCGGGAAGAGCGCGCGCAGCGTTCGGAAGGCTTTCCCATTCGCCCAGTCTCCCGTCCCGTTCCAGCCCTGTAGGCCGACACCCATAGTGATTAAGCCCAGATGCGCTCCGCCTGATTCGATGAGCTTCACGTTGTGGATCGGACCTTGGGTAGGAAGTGCATGCACGGCAATACCGAGCTTCTCCGTCAGGATTTGGGCGACCTCTTCGCCGTACACGTAATACACGCCGCCCGGAGAGGCTGTGCCCAAGGTGAGTGATTTCGGCCAATCGGGGCCGGCGGCCGGGACGCTGGTTGATGTTGCAATGGCGAGCACGGTCGCGACAACGCCGAAAAGTGATCCCACCCGCATAATTCGATCCTCCAGTGCGTGGACGAGCATTTCGCGCGACGGACCAATCAATTCGTGGGAACGAGCGGCTCCGGAATGCTGATGCCGGTCTCGCGATAGTAGCGGACCGCACCGGGGTGGAACGGCAGGAACGTGTTTTTGTCGACGTTCTCCGCCACCGTCTCGGCAGCGGACGGCAAGCGCTTCACCAGTTCCCTCTGGTTCTCATGCACAGTCTTGACCAGCTGGTACACCAGGTCGTCAGACAGATCGGCGCGCCCGATGACGAAATTGAATAGACCGATGGTGCTGTAATCGGCCGTTAATGCCTTGTAGGTACCGCCGGGGATTTTCGACGAGGTGATTTCCGGGATCGCCTTGCGCACTCGTGCGATTTCGTCCGCCGAGAGGTTGAGGAAAGTCAACGGCTCCTTGGCCTCAACCTCCTGAATCGCCGGGAACGGCACGCCGATCCCGGCGAGGACCGCGTCGGAATGGCCGGCCAGCAGGTCGGCCCCATTCGAGTCCCACGACCCATTGGTGTATTGGGCTGAAATTCCGAGCGCCTTCAGAATCTCAGGGACGTAGACCGCGGCGGTTCCCGCGCGCGGGCCGATACCGGCGCGTTTTCCATCGAGGTCCACAACCCGGGTCAGCCCCGACCGCCGCAGCGCCACGAACTGAAAGGTGTTGTCATAGGCTGGCAACAGCGCGCGCATCTGCCGGTACTTTTGCCCTTTGGTCCAGTCGCCACCGCCGTTCCAGCCCTGCAGCCCGACTCCCATCGTGATTAGCCCAAGCTGTGCGCTGCCAAGCTCGACCAGCTTGATGTTGTGCACCGATCCCTGCGTCGACATGGCGTTGACAGGCAGGCCGAGCTTCTGCGTGAGCATCTGCGCGATCAAATCGCCGTAGACGTAATACAGCCCTCCCGGCGACGCGGTGCCGATGGTCAACGACTTCGGCCAATCGGGGCCGGCGGCCGGGACGCTGGTCGACGTTGCAATGGCGAGCAGGGTCGCGATGACGCCGAAAAGTGATCCCAGCCGCATGGTTCAATCCTCCCGGCCCCGCAATGGGATTTATTTTACGTTGAAAATGTGAGCTATTCCACCTTACACTCGACGGGTCGGCAAACGCAATGCTTCATTCCAACATTGCTGCCGGCGAGCGCAATAATTCTGACCGGCGGACGAGTAATGGCGGCGAGGACATCGAAACCAGCGAGGGTCGGTTATGGCCTGCGCGAACGGCTGCTGCTGTCGTTCATTGCGATCAGTGGCTTTGCGGTGGTCGCCGCGGTGGTCGGCAACTACGCCTTCTACGCCATCGGCGAGGCGCTCCACCAGGTCACGGAGAAATCGGTCCCTCCGGCCATCGCGACCTTGGAGCTTGCGCAACGTGCCGAGCGTATCGTCGCCGCCGGACCCGCGCTGCTTGCGGCAACCAATAACGCCGAGTTTGCCGGCACTTCCTCGGCTGTCGAACAAGAAGTGAAGGAAGCCGCACAACTACTCAATGATCTACCGGATAAGGGTCTTACGGTCGACAAGCTCATCGAGATCCAAGATGTCTTCAATCAGGTAGCCGCCAATCTCGCAGCACTAAAATCGGCTGCGCAGCGCCGTATCGCTGCTGCCGACCGCAAAGCCACGCTCGTCCACGACACGTTCGATGCCTACAACCAGTTCCGCACCATCTGGACTCCGAAATTCGAGGAACTGAAGGACCATATCGTCGCATTGCAGCGCTCGCTCGATGCGGCAGGGGGCACACCCGAGGAGCGCCTGGCCGCCCTCAACCGCCTCAACGCGGTGCTTCGGGATCTCACGCCGCTCGAGCAGATTCAGCAGGAGGCTGCGATCGCGTTCGAAGCCCTTGTCCGTGCCGCCGGCGCCGACACGCAGGCCGCTCTCGACACCATTCAGGGTCGAGTCGACCGCTCGGTCCGGCGCATCGACGATCTGGTGTCGGGCCTCGATCCTGACGTCTCGCTTGCATTGATCGTTCCGCTCAGCCGCTTGCGGGCCAGCGCGATCGGCAATTCGAGCATCATGGCCGCGCGGCAGGTCGAGCTGGAGGCCACCCTGGAGGGTCGCAGCCGGACGGTCGAGAACTCCGCCCTCTCGGTCCAGTTGAGCAACGCGGTGGAGGCCCTTGTTGCCGAATCGAAGCGGGGCATCGCCGCAGCAACCGACGAGACGCAATCCGTTCAGGAGCTTGGACGCGTTGGGTTGCTTGCTGTCGTCGCGCTCAGCCTGATCAGCTCGGCGTTGATCGGATGGCTCTACGTCGGGCGCAATATTGTCGCTCGCCTCACGGCGCTCAGCGATCGCATGCTGACCTTGGCCCAAGGCGATCTCAAATCCTCCCTTCCGCAGGGCGGTACCGATGAGATCGGCCGCATGGCCGAGGCGTTGGGGGTATTCCGCGCAACGGCGATCGAGATGGAGGAGGCAAATCTCAAGGAAATCCGCGAAGCACGTACGCGTCTCACCGATGCGATCGAGACCATTTCCGAAGGGTTCTCGCTTTACGACGCCGCAGACAAGCTCATCGTATGCAACAACCGTTATCGAGAGCTGTTTGCATCCCACGCCGACGTGATGGTGCCCGGCACAAGCTTCGAGACAATCTTACGCACGGCTATCGAGCGCGGCCTGATCAAGGATGCCGAGGGACGCCGCGACGCCTGGATCGAGGAACGGCTCGCGCGCCACCGCGCTGCCGGCGAAACGCACGTCCAACGCCGCAGCGACGGGCGTTGGATCCAGATCAGCGAGCGAAAGACCGCTAACGGCGGTGTTGTTGCCATCTACGCGGACATCACCGAAATGAAACGACACGAAGCCGAGCTCGCCGACGCGCGCGATGCTGCCGACGAAGCGAACCGAACCAAATCGAGCTTCCTCGCCAACATGTCGCACGAGTTGCGCACGCCGCTGAATGCGATCATCGGCTACAGCGAGATCCTTCAAGAGGACGCCGCCGACAAGGACGACAAAGCGTCGATCGACGACTTGCAGAAGATCGAGAGCGCCGGCCGGCACCTGCTGGGACTGATCAACAACATCCTCGACCTGTCGAAGATCGAGGCCGGGAAGATGGATGTTTTCATCGAGCCGGTCGACATTCAAGCCCTGCTCAAGGAGGTGCTGTCGATCGTCAAGCCGCTCACCGACAAGAATGAGAATGTCATCGAGGTGATCTGCCCTGCCGAGATCGGCAGCTTCCGTTCCGACCAGACCAAGGTAAAGCAGTGCCTGCTCAATCTTTTGAGCAACGCCAACAAGTTCACGAGCAAGGGCACGCTGACCCTGACGGTGGCGCGCGAGGACAATTTCCGGGTCTGCTTCCGCGTGTCGGACACCGGCGTCGGCATGACGGAGGAACAGCTCGGCCGGCTGTTCGAGGCGTTCAGCCAGGCGGATGTTTCGACCACCAAGCGCTTCGGCGGCACGGGTCTCGGGCTCGCCATCACCAAGCACTTCTGCACCATGCTGGGCGGCGACGTGAAGGTCGAGAGCACGCCCGGCACGGGCTCGACATTCACCATCAGGCTTCCGGATCAGGGCATTGCTCCGCCCGTCGCGGAGTCGCCCGCGCCGGCGGCAGTGGCGGCGGACGGGCGCGCGACCGTGCTCGTGGTGGACGACGATGCGTCGGTGCGCGGCCTGCTTGCCAAGACCCTGGAGAAGGAGGGCTATCGCGTCATATCGGCCTGCAACGGCGTCGAGGCGCTGGCGCTCGCGCGCGAGCACAGGCCACAGGCAATCACGCTCGACGTGTTGATGCCGCAGATGGACGGCTGGGCAGCGCTCAAGGAGCTCAAGGCCGACGCCGAGCTGCGCACCATACCCGTGATCATGGTGACCGTTCTCAACGAGCGCGGCATGGCGATCCCATTGGGCGCCGCCGATTTCATGACGAAGCCGGTGGACCGGCAGCGCCTGACGGCGATCTTGCGGGACCACTGCGCCAGTCCGAGCAGCGCCTCGATCCTGGTGGTCGAGGACGATCTCCCAACCCGCGAGGTGCTCTGTCTGTCACTGAAGAGCATGGGATATGCGGCCCACGCGGCGGTCAATGGCCGGAGCGGCCTAGACTGGCTCGCCGACCATCCGGCCCCAAGCCTGATCTTGCTCGACCTGATGATGCCGGAGATGGACGGCTTCGAGTTTCTGCGCGAGCTGCGGAAACGGCCCGCGTTCGTGGATGTCCCGGTCATCGTGGTGACGGCGAAGGAGCTGACCGCGGAGGATTTTCGCATCCTGAGCGGACAGACCGAACTGATCATCGCCAAGGACCAAGCGTATCTGACCGAGCTGGCCGCCGCCGTGCGCGGCCGCCTGGCGCGACAACCCGCCCATGAGGCGGAGCGCGTCGCCAACTGAAGAACGAACACAGCGGGAAAACACATGCCAAGGATTCTGTTGGTCGAGGACAATGAGATGAACCGCGACATGCTCTCGCGCCGGCTGGTCCGCAACGGCTACGAGGTCTTCCTCGCGGTGGACGGGCAACAGGGCGCCGATATGGCGATATCGCAACTGCCCGATCTCATCCTGATGGACATGAGCCTGCCGGTGATCGACGGTTGGGAGGCAACGCGTCGGATCAAGGCCAACGATGCCACTCGGCGGATCCCGGTGATCGCGCTGACGGCGCACGCGATGGCCGGCGATCGCGAGAAGGCGATGGAAGTGGGCTGCGAAGATTACGACACCAAGCCGGTCGAAATTTCGCGTCTGCTCGGCAAGATTGCGGCCTTGCTCGCGCCCAAGGCGGGCTGAGCGGACAGCGACGGCGCCGGTGCGTCGGGACGGGAGGTAGTGCCACGGCTGATCTGACTGACCACGGGGCCGACCGGCGAACGGAACGGGCGCTCGTTGCCTACGTGCGGCAGGAATTGAGCGCGCCGGCGACGGCCATCATGGGCTATGCCGAGATGTTGGTGGACGACGCGGTGCAAGCGGACTGCGCACAGCGAACCGACGATCTCCAGCGCATCCTCGACGCCAGTCGGACTCTCCATCGCCTGATACTCAGCCTGCTCGATCCGGCGACCATTCACCGGACCGATGGCAGTGCGGACCTGGCGGAGTTCCGCCGGACGCTGCGCCATGACCTGCGCACGCCGATCAACGCGATCAAGGGATACGGGGAAATGCTGCGCGAGGACGCGGCTGACGGGAGCGCGGAAACGTTCGTCGCCGATCTCGACAAGCTCCTGGGAGAGGCGACCCTGCTCCTCGACCGGATCGATGGCCTGGTGACGTATTCCGGTGGCGATGCTCCGCCGTCGGAGGGAGCTGCTCGAGCCGCAACCGAGATTGCCGCACCGGCGAGCATGGTTGAGAGCCTGCTCGAGGCGGTCCGCCCGGTGGCGGCGAACGAAGCCGACCTTGCGGCGGTAAGACCCAGCCGGATTCTGGTGGTGGACGACAACGCATCGAACCGAGACCTTCTGTCCCGTCGCCTGCAGCGCCAGGGTCATACCGTGCTCCAGGCCGAGGACGGCGCCAGCGCGCTCGCCCTGATCGAGAACGAGGCCCTCGATCTCGTCCTGCTCGATTTGATGATGCCCGGCATCAGCGGCTATGACGTCCTCGCGCGGCTCAAGCGCGATCCGCGGTTCCGGGACATCCCTGTCATCATGATCTCGGCGCTGAGCGAGCTCGACTCGATCGTCCGCTGCATCGAGGCGGGCGCCGATGATTACCTTGCCAAGCCGTTCGACCCCACTCTGCTGCGCGCCCGCGTCGGGGCGAGCCTCGAGAAAAAGCGACTGCGGGACGAAGTGAGAGCAAGTCTCGCGCGACTCGAGGAAGAATTGGACCAAGCCCGCAAGATGCAGCTCGGCATGCTGCCGAGGGTCTTCCCCGCATGCACGCCGGAGCAGCCGGTCGAGGTGCACGCATCCATGGAGCCGGCGCGCGAAGTGGGCGGGGACCTCTATGACTGCTTCTACGCCAGCGCGCACCTGTTTTGCTTTCTCGTCGGCGACGTCTCCGGGAAGGGCGCGCCAGCAGCCATGTTCATGGCACGCACGCGCAGCCTCGTGCGAATGGCCGTCGATCTCTGGCAGCGAATGGACGCTGCAGCGATGTCCTCGGCGCAGATTGCCGAGGCGGTCAACCGTGAGCTCTACCAGGACAATGATGACTGCATGTTCGTGACCCTGTTTCTCGGATTGCTCGATACCCGCACGGGCACGTTGGCCTATACCAATGCCGGACATCCGGCTCCGCATATTCTACGGGCATCCGGCGACATCGAGCAGATCGCTGGCAAGCCCGACGTTCCGCTGGGCGTGCAGAGGAAGACCACGTACCGGACCGGCACCATCGCCCTGCTGCGGGGAGATGCGGTTTTCGTGGTCTCGGACGGCGTCGACGAGGCGATGAATGCTGAAGAAGAGTTTTACACGCTCGAGCGATTGAACACCGTTTTGCGTAGCGCCGGCAAGGCGTCCGCTGCCGAATTGGTGCGTGCCGTGACTGACCACGTACACGAATTCACCGGTTCGGCGCCGATGGCCGACGACGTGACGGCGCTCGCAATACGTTGGTTGCCGTCGTAAAGCATAAAGGTCCTCAGTTGTCCCCGCTCAAAAATCCAAAGCGCGCTGCATCACCGTCGCAAGAAGGGCTTGATCTCCTCCGGGATTCGAGATGAGGCGGGATCATGCTCCGGCGGCATTTGATTCTTCCCATGTAGCGGCGCGAAGCGCGCGCTGCGACCTAGTCTGGGTTTTCGCGGATGCCCGACTCGATTGCTAGAGCATGTTTCGGTGAGGTGTGGTCACCGCGAGCGGCAGACTCGGTCTGCTCCCTCCCCCGCGCTTGCGGGGGAGGGCTGGGG